>MDTE01050618.1_pt1 | contig 42884 bp, 44 predicted proteins | sample 811231 | NCBI WGS metagenome assembly MDTE01 (sample SAMN05326651, study PRJNA326480) | marine metagenome | isolation source: seawater | place: Indian Ocean: Red Sea | collected 2010
AAGCATTTGAGATATTAATAAACCCATTGATGTCATTTGGTTCTAATTCGATATATTGTTTAAAAAAGATTACAGATTGGTTGTAATCTTTATTTTCTACTGCTTGAATCCCATTTTGAAATATTTCTTTATGGTCAACATTGTTGCAAGCGAGGATACTTATATAAATCGTAATAATAATTAAAGGAAATAATGTTAGATTTTTGAAAGATATATATGAAAACATTTTAATTTGTAGATTCGATTATTAAATTAAGTGAATAGCGTGTTGATTAGCCCTGAAAAGGGCTAGTACATTCACAATAATTTAATACAATTTCAACAAATCGAATTTTCATTTGTTAAATATAATCTTTGTCATATATTAAGTCAACTTCAAAAAGTATAGATTTTTCAGGCTTCATATTTGATTTTGTATAAGCTTTTTGAGCTGGAATATTTTCTATATCTGTAAATAATCTAAGTCCACAAACTTTTTGATCTTTTTCAATATTTTTCAAAAGATATGAATGCATTTTTGAATATATTCCTTTATGTCTCCATTCTTTAATAACAAATACATTTTGAATCCACCAAAATGTAGCATTTCGCCAAGGGCTCCATTCATAAAATATTCTCAAGCTAGCTACAATTTTATTTTCTACTTGGGCTACAACATAAAAACCTAGATTTTCATTACCTGATTTGCAAATTAATTCGACTCCCTGAGTTAATATATTTGAGTCTATTGATTTGCCTTCCATTTCTTTCGCAGCATTTTGATTGTGCGCTACTATAGCTGGAATATCTTTAGGATTCGCTCTTCGAATTTTAATTTCTTCAACATTCATGATTACGTCTTACCATTTTTTAAAAATTATAATAGATAAATCTTTTTCAGGATAAGATTTTAAAATTTATATATTAAACTATATTTATTTTTATTGGATTAGTTATTGTAATAATTAGTATAGTGTTACGTAAAATAATTTTGGTATTTATCAGGAATTAAATCACTTATTTTATTGTCGGAGAGATTTATGGATTCAAAAGTAATAGATATACATTGTCACTTAGGGATATGGCAAAGACATGGAATTGCTGCAAATGTTGATCAATATTTGAATATAATGAATTTGGCTGGAGTTGATATATCTTGCGTGAATTACATTTTTTCAAGCGATGCACCTAGATGTAATGATATTGTTGAAGAATGGGTAAATAATAACCCTGATAGATTTGTTCCGGTTGCATTTGCTACTCCTCATTATCCCAAAGAAGTAATTCCTGAATTAGAAAAATGTTTCAATGTTAGAGGTGCGAAATTTATAAAGATTTATCCTGATTATTATAGGAAGTCTAGTGATGATCCTGGATATTTTCCAATCTATGAATTTGCAAATGAAAGAGGATTAGCTGTTATGGGGCATACAAAATTTCATTGGGATCCGCCTGATGTAACTGTAAAAAGTAGATATACAGCCTTGGCAGAGAAATTTCCTGACGTTAAATGGATTTTTGCACATGATGGAGGAGGAAATTTTAATGGCCCTGGAATGAATGTTGAAGCAGTTGATGCTGCATTATCGATACCTAATGCGTACCTTGAGACTTGTATGTCTAGCTTGAGTCACAATTCTATAGAAGACGGAGTTAAAGCTTTGGGATCTGATAGATTTTTATATGGATCAGATATTCCTTTGTTAGATCCAAGAAATCAGATTGCAAAGATTGTAACTGCAGAAATTTCTGAAGAAGATAAACATAAGATACTTGGTTTGAATGCAGCAAAACTATTTAACATTGAGTAAATAATAATCTATTTTATTGATTGAAAGTAGCTAAGTTATTTTTATGAAAGATAAGATTAAAAGATGGTAGTTAGATACTAAAGATTCTGTGATATTATAGGTTTCAACTTTTTAAATTAGTGTGAGGTTGATATATAGATATGGGCAATTCTGACAACAATGTTTTTTATGGTAGTTTCGGTAAGGAATATTTAGATATTGTTAGAGGTGAGGGTGTATATATATATGATTCTAATGGGGAAAAATATTTGGATGCTGCTTCAGGAGTTTGTGTAGTTAGTGTAGGGCATGGTAATGAAGAAATTATTTCTGCTATATCAAATCAAATTAAACAAATATCATTTACATACGGTGTTGCAGATAATATCCCGCGTCAGAAGTTAGCAAAAAAATTAGACGAATGGGCTCCTTCTGGGATGGGGAACACTAAAACGATATTTTCTTCAAGTGGTGCTGAAGCGAATGAATCTGCTATAAAGCTTTCATTTCAATATCATCAAGAAAGAGGAAATCTAAATAAAACAAAAATTATTGGCAGATGGCAAAGTTATCATGGAAATACAGTTTCTACTTTGTCAGTAGGGGGAAGAACTTCGTGGCGGAACAGTTATGCTCCATTATTACATGATTCTTTACATATTTCTCCTCCTTATTGTTATAGATGTTCGTCTACAGATTCTCATAGTTCATGTGCAGAATATTTTGCAAATGAATTACAACAAGTTATTCAGCGTGAAGGTGCTGATAATATATCTGCATTTATTGCGGAACCTATAATTGGTACTTCTATGTCTGCTGTTGTTCCTCCTAAAGGCTATTATGAAATAATTAGAAGCATTTGTGATGACAATGATATTGTATTTATTGCTGATGAAGTAATGTCTGGTATGGGAAGAACAGGTAAAAAATGGGGTATCGAACATTGGAATGTTTCTCCAGATATAATTACTACTTCGAAAGGAGTTGGTGCTGGTTATTCTCCTATTAGTGTCTCAATTTTTTCTGAAAAAATATGGCAAGCAATTGCTTCTGGTTCAGGATCAACAACACATAGTTCTACGTATGGAGGTAATCCTTTAAGCTGTGCAGTAGGTTGTGCAGTAATTGACTATATTGAAAAAAATGATTTAATTTCTAATGCTGAAGTAATGGGTGAAAAATTAATGACAAAGCTTTCTGAAGAATTATCTGATATTCCGTATGTTGGAGATATCAGAGGGAAAGGATTGTTAATTGGTATAGAAATTGTTTCAGACAAAAATTCTAAGGATATTTTTGATCCAAAATTAGATTTAGCTCATAAAATAGAAGATGAAGCTAGGAAAAATGGTTTAATTATACTTTCAGGTGTTCCTGGTTTAGTTAATGGAGTTGGAGGTGATCATTTGGAAATTTGCCCACCATATATTATTGATGAGGGACATGTGAATTTCATTGCTTCAACTTTAAAGAAAAGTATTTCAGATGTTATTTTTTCAATTGAAATGGTTTAGCAGCTTTACCATTTTCAGGTAGCCCAATTGGTAAAATTACATTCAAAAGATAGGGTTTATTGTTATTTTTTGTGTACTCAATACCTTTTTTAATAGCATTTGGCAATAACGCTTCTTGATTGATGGTTTCAGATTCTAATCCAAAACCTTTAGCTATTGTGGCAGGATTAATTTTGTCTAGTACTATTCCAGAATATTCATTTGTATCATTCATTACCCCGCCAGCATTTTTAAAATGGCCAGCAACTACTCCGTATGCACCATTGTTTGCTATTACATACAAGATATTTATGTTGTGATGAACTGCTGTCCAAAGCCCCATCGCTGCGTAATACAAAGAACCATCACCAATCAGGCCAATTACATTTTTTTCTGGAGCCGCCATTTTTACTCCTAATGCACCACCTATTCCATATCCTTCAGATCCACCAGCTGGTCTTATGTAGATATTAGATGGAGAATTGGGGTTAGGATTTATAGAATCTATTGGTACGCAATATTGTTCCATAGAAATGATTCCCCCTCCGACGTTAGATAATTCTGTGTCTAATATTTCAGCTAGAATAAAGGGTCTAATTGAATTAGAAGTTTTGGGTGATTTTTGTGCAGCTAATCTTGTGTTACTTTTCCATTTTTCGGATTGGTTTATAGCCCATTTTATTCTTGTTGAAAATGATTTTGAAATATTTTTTTTAAAATAAGAATTTAGTGAATTAAGAATATGTGTTTCATCAGCCAATATAGTCGAAACTAAATTTGGAACTGGTTTAAGATTGTCGGGGTTAGAGCCTGCTAAGATTATTTTTTCTGGTATTTCGAATTTTTTATAATCATTTTTTTGGATGAAATCCCCACCACTCATTTGGGTTACACCTAAGCAAAATAATAAATCAGGTTGAATGTCTTGAATTGAATTTATTGCACCACAGAACATTGGATGTTCAAGTATGTTTTGGAAGAAATTTCCACATAATGGAATGCCAAGATTTTCAGATAAATTGGAGATAGTTTTAATTGATTCATTAGTAGAAATACCATCGCCAAAAAATATTAAAGGTCGTTTTGCTTTCGCAAGCTCGTTTGCTAGATAAGATATATCTTCTTTAGATGGTAAACCTGCTTTGGGGTAAGGCACAGTGTCAGGAATAATTTTAGTAGGTATAGGTCCTTCATCAAGTATTCGATCATAGAAAGCTAGATGTACAGGTCCCATAGGTGGAGACATAGCTACCCTAATTGCTCTATTTATTGTTAAAGGTAGCTCATACGGTTCTAAAACTGACCAGCTTTGTTTTACAAAGGGATTCGAAATATCTGTCAAACCTGATGAATGGGGCAAATCAAGTCCTAGTTTGTCTATGTAGCTTCCTGTATCGCCACCAAAAGTTAATATTACAACTGGTAATCCAGCACGCCATAAGTTATGGACTTGTCCTAAACTTTGCGATAGTCCAGCACCTAGATGAACTAGCATGACAGCAGGTTTTTTATTTATTTGGCTATATCCTCCGGCAATTGAAGCAACGGTTCCTTCATGTAATGCTAAGATTCCATGAATTTTTGGATTTGCTTGTAAAGCATTAAAAAATTTTGCTTCTCTTGACCCGGAGTTGTAAAAAACATATTCAATACCCGAAGCTACTAATTGTTCTACAATAGCTTCTGGTGGAGTAAGTAGTATGGAATTATTTTTCAATTTCAATTATATTCTTCCTGGAAATTCTTTCCCCCTAATTAGCATGTATCTGAAAGGACCTCCAAATTCCTCTTCTGTTAATCTAGATGTTTCACCAGTAGAATTTTGATTAGAATTAATTGTGAGATCTATTGTTTCAGACGGCAAATAGTGTAAAGCTAAGCCACGCCTTCTATTTGGGGTGGTGTTAGCACCAGTTTTATGCAGATTTAATCCATCATGAAACATACAATGCCCTGCTTTGATTTCTATTGGTTTTGGGTCACTAATATCTGGATGTGCCATGAAAACATCTTTTAAATCGTGATTTATAGGTCCCCATTTATGGCTTCCAGGCAGTACAGTCATACAACCATTTTCAACTGTAGCATCATCTAGGGCTACCCAGCAACTCACTGCTTTTTGAGGTACGAAATTTGGCCAAGACGCAGAATCTTGATGCCAACCAGTTACTGTTCCATGGAATCTGGGTTTCATCATTAGTTGATCGGTGTAAAGTTTGATATTTGGAGTTCCCATTAAGGCCTCTACAACGTCCACAATTTTAGGATTTTTTGCTATTGATTTAATTACATCATCAAAGTAAGCAAGGTGGGTCATTTTACGCACTTTATCTAATCTAATTGTTTTTTCATCAGTAACATCTTTGTCTCTAAATTCTGCTTCTAATTGAATAAATCGTTCAGGGACATGTGTCAGATTTCCCAAAGCAATATCTTCTGATCTTTTTTGTGCTGTAGAGAGTTCATCATCGCTCAGGACTTGTTTGTATTTTAGATATCCGTATTTTTCAAAAAACTCTTTGTCGTTTTGGGTTATAGACATGGTTATTCTCCTGATTAATTAAAAACCGATTGTAGAAAAGTTTTTATCACAGCAGTGCTAATGAGGCAATAGATATATGCTATTTTATAGAGTGATTTGTGAATTCACAGGGTTTTTTTTTATAAAAAAATTGTTCGCTTTACGATTTATAATAAACCATGTATTATATACACCAATATGATACATGCACGACCTTTGAAGGGGGTTTTATGTTTTTAATCAAATCTAAGATTCTTATATTGTCTGTCTTTTTAACATTATTTTTTATAGTAGGTTGTTCATCGAGCGATGGAGACTCTTCTTCAGGTTCTAGTGGTAATAAAACTGGAGTTTTGCAAAGTACTACTGTAACAGTAAATTTAGCTGAGTTATATTCAAAAGTTAGTGAGGCTGAATTAAAGGAATGTAACCAATGTGTTGAAAGGAAAGTTCCTTTGAATATTTGGTCTGTTATGGAGGAAACACGTCAAAATTATACCCAATATTCTGGTAAAGAAGCTTTTTGTTTAATTAATGATCATAAAAATCCTCCTGGCGAACCATTTGAAGTTGGTGCAAAAGTTGAAATTATAGGTTTTGCTGGTAACGATTGTAAATATTCATTGTTGATGAGACCTAATAATGCTCCATTAAAATTGCCTACATCTTTTATTAAAGTTAGAGTTACATCTGGTAGTCAGAAAGGAACCGAAGGTTGGACTTGGAATGGGGCGGTAAAACGTGATGGTGAAGAAGAATAAATTGTCTAAATTAATAATTTACTTAGCTTTAACTATGGTGTCCGTTTTGGTTTTAGCTTGTGGTAATTCATCTTCAGAAAATTCCACTGGTGTTTTACAGGAATCCTATGTAGAAATTAGTTCAGCACTTTTATATACAAAAGAAAGTAGAAGTGATGTTAAAAATAGTCCTAAAATTCGAAAAGACTTGCCTCCAAAAATTTGGGTTGAAATGGAAGAAAGAAGATTGAATTATGCTATTCATCTAGGTAAAGAACCGTTTTGTGTAGTGCGTGGGGAAGGTATTCCATTTGAATCAGGTGCTAAGGTTGAGATTATTCAACTGCCAACAAATAACTGCATGAAATCTATGTTGATGGTAGAAGGTCAAGCTGCAAGCAAATTGCCACTTGGTATGGTGAAAGTTCGAATCACCGATTCTGGTCAAGAGGGATGGACTTGGGATAATTCTGTAATCAGGGATGAGTAGTTTTTAATCAGGTGATTTTTTAAATGAAATTGCATTTTGTGAATTAGTTTGAGTTAGTTTATTTATTATTGATTCTGAGAACCCTCTTTTTTTCATTCTTGGAACCATATGGTTAAGAATATAGAAATATCCATGGCCACCATATGATAGTAGTCTATCTTGTGTAGATATGTTTTGAGAAATTAAAATTTTATCTTCAAATCCGTTGTTAATTAGATGTTCAATTATATCCATTCTGCGACCATCATTTGGCATTTTAATTTTCGGGTAATTAAAAGTGAACGACTTTTCGAATCCAAATAGATCTAATCCTATGTAACACCCATAATTTGCTATTTCTAAAAATTGCTCCTTTTTAATAATGGTCTTGTCTAAATTATTTAGAATTACGTTGTTTAAATTTGTTTTTGTTTGTTCTAAAAATTTAATTATTTCTTGAGGGGAATTAATGTTGCTACCTGGATGTACTGTGATTACAGCTCCAGTAATTTTTTGAGCATTTACAGAAGCTGATAGTAATTTTTTATTTTCTGAATTTAAAGGCCAATCACAAGCAATTTCACCTATGATTCCTGCTTTAATATTAGTGTGATCAATTCCATGGTGTATTTCTTTTATCATTTCATCTGATATTAGTTTTTCAGAATATTTTTTTTGTTTTTTATCTGATTCAGTTTTTTTGTAAGATGTGCCTGCAATTACATTTACTCCCGTAGCTTGAGAAATTTTAGCTAATCCAACAGGATCTCTTCCTAAGCCAATACTAGTAACATCAACTATAGAATCTCCTCCAAATTTTTTGTAATGTTTCAATTCGGATATAGCTGTATCAATATTCGTCATTTTGAAATTACGGATATTGGGAACATTATGATGACGTATCCAACCAAGTGTTTCTGGGGTTAAGTCATTATAAAAAAATGTTTTTAAATCAAGTTGACTTGGTATTTTATGCAAACAGGATTGGTCCATTAGAATATGTTCATGAGGTAATAAGTTACCTATATTTTCTGATTTTACTAATCCGCAAACTGTTTGAATGAAATTTTCATTTATTGTGGAAGTATTCAAATAATTATTCTTTTATGATTGATTTTATTAATATTTTTCATATTCTAATGTATTATATGTGATTATTTTAGATAATTATAATCGACATTTTTCAAAATAATACTGCTTTAATCACTAAGATTTGAATGGAGATATTTTGTCTGTAGGTACTATTCAGACTGTTTTAGGGACTATTAAGCCTGATACTTTAGGAACCACAATTACACATGAGCATTTATTGTTTGATCAGTCTCCTTTTCTGACTGAACCTAATAATGGTTTTAAAAAAAGTTTTTTTCATCAACCAGTAAATCAAAACAATTTGGGATTAATTAGATACCATAATTTAGCAAATTTGGATAATGCAAAGCTCATAGATATAGAAACCGCGATTTCTGAGGTTAATTTATACAAAAAATTTGGAGGAGATTCTATAGTTGATGTTACTAGTATTGGCTTAGGAAGAGATCCTGTTGGATTAGCTAAAATTTCTCAAGCTACAGGAGTTAACGTAATTATGGGTTCTTCATATTATCAAAAACTTGTTCATCCAAGTGATATGGATACAAAAAGTGAGGATGAAATTTCTCAAGAAATTGTACAAGATATTAATGTTGGCGTGGATGGAACTACAATTAAGTCTGGCTTGATCGGAGAAGTTGGTTGTGGGTGGCCAATTTCTGATAATGAACTTAAGGTTGTTAAAGCTTCTGCAAAAGCTCAAAGAATCACAGGGGCTCCATTATTGATTCATCCGGGCAGAGATGATCGTGCACCTATCCAGATTATTGAAGAATTACAAAATATGGATTGTGATTTGAAAAAAACAACACTTGGTCATATTGAAAGAACAATCTTTGAAAAAAACAGATTGTTGGAATTAGCCTCAACAGGCTGTTTTATTAATTGGGATTTGTTTGGTACTGAGGATTCATATTATGGTTCATATAATGTTAAATACATGCCTAATGATGATACTAGACTTGACCAAATTGAATGGATTGTATCTCAAGGTTTTGAAGATTGTGTTTTAGTTTCTCAGGATTTAGCAAATAAATCTAGATTGATTAGTTATGGTGGGCATGGTATTTTTTATCTTGTATCTACAATAATTCCTAAAATGAAAGAAAGAGGATTTCCTGAATCGGTTATCAATAAAATTTTTATAGATAATCCTAAAAATTTTTTAACTTTTAAAAAAATCAGTAATAATAGTGTGTAACGAAAAAATATAAGGTGGAAAAATATGTCTGATTCATTGGCTAATTTTGAAATTCTTAGATATGTTGAAAGATCACCTAAATCTGCAGAATTCTTTAATAAAGCTAAGAAATATCTTCCGGGTGGTGTAACCAGAGGAACTCCATATGAACCATATCCTTTATTCTGGGAAAAGGGTGAAGGTTTTAATATATGGGATATAGATGGTATAAAAAGATTAGATTTTTTTGGGAATAATTCTTCTTTACCTCTTGGGCATTGTAACTTTCAAGTTCAAAAAGCTATTAATTTTCAATTGCAACAAGGGGTATCTTTTAATGCACCTCATTCTTCTCATGTAGAATTAGCAAAAATTATTTGTGAAAGAATTAAATCAGTTGAACTAATAAGATTTACTAATTCGGGAACTGAAGCAACAATGAATTGTATACATGCAAGTCGTGCTTATACTGGTCGTTCACATATTGCAAAGGTAGATGGATCTTACCATGGTATGTACGATTCAGTAGCGTTTAATAGTGTCGGAGAATCATTTTTCCCTGACCAAAAAATGGAATTGCCAAATATGCCAATTGCATTAAAAGATACTGTAAAAATAATTCCATATAATGATTCCGAAAAATCTTTAGAAATTATTAAAGCTAATGCTAGTCAGTTAGCATGTGTTGTTGTTGAACCTATGCTTGGAGGAGCTGGTTTTATACAGGCAGACTTGGAATATTTACAAAATCTTCGGCAAGTTACTCAAGATGAAGGGATAGTATTAGTTTTTGATGAAGTATGTAGTCTTAGAGCTGGATATGGTGGTGCACAAGCATATTATGATGTGTATCCAGATATGTCTGCTTTTGGTAAATCTTTGGGAGGAGGTTTACCGATTGGTGCATTTGGAGGCAAACGTGAAATTATGGATTTGTACCAAGAAAATACTTTAGAAAAACATGTTCAACATTCAGGATCTTTTAATGGCAATCCGTTGAGTATGATTAGTGGAGTATATACATTTAATCAGTTAACTCCTACGGTTTATAAGAAGTTAGATTTTTTGACTAGAAAGTTGAAAGAAGGAATAAAAAATGTAGCTGGTGAATTTGAAATTCCTGTACAAGTTACAGGCTTAGGTTCTCTTTTTGCATTACATTTTAACTCTAATATCATTAAATGTAATTTTGATACAGATACTAATGATCAAGATAGATCTAAACAAGTTTTTTTTGGTTTATTGAATGAAGGTATTTGGCCTTCTCAAAATTTGTTAGGAGCAGTTTCTGCACCGATGGATGAATCTGAGATTGACGAATATTTATATGCTTTAAGAAATGTTTTGTCTAGAAAATAATTGTTGATGGAGTGTTATGTTTAATTGAATATGAAAAAAGAACAATTAAAAATGGAAATCAATATAGAAGATTTTGAATTACTTCAAAAAAGTATTCAATTACCTCGAGGATATTTATTAACACGTTTTAAAAAAGGGCTTGAAGATTCTTGGGCAGATTTATTAAATTCTAGCAGCTTTGATAGCGAATGGAGTATAAATCGCATAGAAGATTATTTTAGTTGTGAATATAGGCTTAATGGATCTGCAGCTGTGATCTACAATGAAAGAGTAATTTCAGCTACTTTTGCTTCTGTACATTCTGGGTTATGTTTGCCTACTCCATGTAGAATTACGGATTTGTCTAGCGAAAATAATGTTCACACCGGAATTTTTGATTATGTTGCTACTCATCCCGAATATAGAGGCAAAGGTTTAAGTAAAGTTGTATGTATCTCGATTTTAGATTATTTTTTTACTGAAATGTGTTATAAAAGAGTTGTTTTGAATACTGACGATTGGAGACTGCCTGCTATATCATTATATTTTTCATTAGGTTTTAATCCTATAATTAATTCGGATTCTGTTTCTATTAGATGGAAAAAAATTAATAAAGATTTGGAAAGGACAAAGAAATGATAAAAATTGGTTTAGTTGGATTGGGACACGGTAAAACTTTATTACAATTAAACACCCCTGATGTATATAGAAGTCGTAATGATTATCTCAAGAAAGAAATAATTCCAATGAAAGTTACAGCTCTATGTGATACCAATGAAGATATACTCAGTAAATTTTCAAAAGAATATAACATTGATGCATGTACTACAGATTTTAATGAATTAATTAAAATGGATGATGTCGATGTTGTGGGAATATATACTCCTGGACCATTGCATGCACCACAAATTTTAGCTGCCTTGGATGCTGGTAAACATGTGATGGTTACTAAGTCAATGGTTTACACCGAAAAAGAAGCTGAAGATGTGGTTAATGCTGTAGATAAATCTGGTTTAGTTTTGTTGGTTACTCAAACCATGCGTTGTAAATTAGATATGATGGAAGCAAAGAGGGCTTGCGATGCTGGTGAAATTGGAGATCTTTTCATGGCTGAATCTCATTATGTTCATGACTTGAGGAATGCATATATATATAGTCCATGGAGATTAGAAATGCCTCAAGATTTAATTTTGGGTGGTGCCTGTCATCCTATTGATTTATTAAGATGGTATATGGGGGATGTTGAAGAAATTCATTGCTATGGACTAAAAAGTGGAATTGTTCCAGAATACCCTAAAGAAGATAATTTTGTAATGAATTTGAAATTCACAAGCGGAAAGATAGGCAGAGTAGCTGCTTATTTAGGTGCGATTAATCCACCAAATGTTCCAATGAATCAAATTGCTCTTTATGGTACGAAAGGTTCAATTATTGATAACATGAAAAAAATTGACCCAGAAGGTTATATGCCGCAAGTTGAATATTCAGTTGGATATCCTGACACAGCACTTAAAGGCCATGCTCAAGAAATGATCATAATGTTAAGACATATGTATAATTGTATAGTTAATGGTGAAAAGCCGTGGGTTGGAGCCCGTGAAGGTGCAAGAGTTGTTTCTACTGGATTAGCTGCATGGGAATCACTCAAGACTGGAGTGCCTGTTAAAGTTAGAAATGAATTTTAAGGAGTTTATTATGAGAAAAGGCTTATTGTTATTAATAATTTTGTCAATTTCTGTTTTGATGATTTTTTGTAATGGTGGGACCGATTCCCAAGATTCTGATTCAAATGTAGCTTCTAATTCTGATGCTATGAATGCAACATTAATTCAGCCTACTGTGAAATTAAATGAAAGAACTACGAAAGAATTACCTCTGCAGTTATGGGAATGGGATGGAACTATTAAAAGATATACAGTTGCTACAGCTCAAGTTAGTGGTAGCGGCACAGCTAAAAAAATGCATTGTGTAATTCAAGGAGAAGGAACTCCAATCTCAGTTGGTGACGAAATTGAAGAAATTGAAGAAGCGGTTTGTACACATGTAATGCTTGATAATAATGGATTTAAAAAATATGCGGTTGGGCTGAAAAAGATCAAGATTAAATCCACAGGTGCAATAGGATGGACATGGGCATCTGCTATACAAAAGGTTGATTGATTTATATCGCCTTTTTATTAATTTGTACAAATCTACACCCTATAACATATAGAAATACATGCCTGCAAATACAATAATTTATCCTGAATATTAATTAGTCCCAGGAGAAATTATGGTTGCTATTCAAATCAAACCAAGGCTTTCTATATATTTAAAACAACGTGTGTGTCAATTACGGTTAATTAATTTAGAGAAGCCGTTTTCAATTGACAAGATTTTAAATTTAATTTCATTAGAAGGCTGGGATCCTTTACCTAGTCGTGGTACTGTACAAAATATAGTTCATAATTTAGACCAAGTAGACTCTAAAAGAAAATTTTTTGATGGACAATTTATGTGGGCGAATTTATCTATATCAGGAGTTCCATGGGATTCAGGAGAAGTTGTTTTAAGATGTAATAAAGAATTTGATTTACTTGCTAGAAATATGAAAGATAAATTTGGATATACGAACTATTTTACTAACAGATTGGCAAATTGGTGTTGGAAGACATTTTTAGCATCTCAAGATTTAGATTTTAAAGAAGTGTTAAAACTAGCTTGGTACTATTCTGAAGAAGACAGTTTGAATGATTTGATTGAATGGGGCATTTTATCTTCTAAAGAGAAACCATTATTTTTCGATACACATAATAATGACATTAGGTTTTTGAATGGATTATTGACTTATAAGCCCTGGTCTTCATCGGATGCTTTGGAAGAATTTGTTAATTCTGTTCCAGATTCCATTCCATTTCCAGACAATCCTAATTGGATTAATTATGCTTATTGTTTGGGTATTACACCACAAATGGGTGGAAGTTTGAATTCATTTAATAGAAATAAAATTATAGATTTCCCACCACCAGAATTACTTGATAAATCTGGGAACCAGAAATGGCGAGAGAAATTAAAAGTAAATTTTGGAATTGGTTAAATGCAAACTTTTTTGAATCAATATTCACTGTTGATTTTTTCTGGACTGATAGTTTTCGGGATTTTTTTATTTATAGGCCTTACAAGGATAAAAATATCTTGGATTTCGATAGGAGTTTTGTGTATTGTCTTTTGTGTTTTGATGTTTCAAGTGGTTAATCGGATAACAGATTCTCAAATTTTAGATTTTGAACGTATTCAAAATGCTCAAAATTCCAGCGAACCCTTAGTATTGTATTTTTATTCGAATTATTGAATTGCTTGTTTGTCATTGAAGCCTATAGTTGATAGGCTAGAGAATCAATTGAAAGGCGAAGTTGTTTTTGTTTCATTAGATGCCACTTCTAAATACGGAAAAAAAACTTATCACAAATATAAAACTAATCAAGTGCCAACGTTCATAGTATTTGATTCACAGTTCAAGGAAGTTATGAGATTTCGAGGTCGAGTACCAAAGCCTCAAGAGATTTTCGATCTTATTAAATAATATAATTTCTATAAACCTAAATCTCTGTCTTTATAAAAGTAAATTGAAAGATATATTATTAGCACAATTGAGGATATTAAAATTAGAAAGTGAATGATATTTATACCATTAAAAAGTGCGTTTGAGTCAGAGTAATAGAAAAATGGTGAAATATATTTAATTGATTCGAAATCTGAAGAAAGTTTTGCTAAGCCATTAATCAGGAATGTAATGAATGCTAAGCCGCCTGAAAGTCCTGTAGAGATACCTGTTTTGCCTGTGATTGATCCTATCAAAATAGATATTGAACCAAAAAATATAGCTATTAAGGCTAAATTTATGCACATTTGAGCCAAGTTAAATAGGTTAACTTTCATAATTGGTATTACTAAAACAAAACCAATCCAGGCAATGAAGCAAAAAATTGTGATTAATGTTGCCATAGCTAAAAATTTTTGAATGATTAAAGTGGATCTTTTAATGGGGTTAGATATTAAAATATCTATAGTTTTATTTTTTTCTTCTCCAGCAATGATATTTGTTCCTACAGTGATAGCATAAGTTATGAATGCGAATGGGAATATAAATGAGAATAACTCTACATTTAGGAAGCCTTCTGGAGTCCCAATTGAAGATAAATCACCGAACCAAACTGAAATTTCTTCAGGAAATGATTCTGCGTATTGATTCATTAATTCAGGCATTTCTTTTACAGTTGGGAAAAAGGATGTAATAATCAAATCTGAGGCTAGGATACCTAGAATCCAAAACACCAAACCTTTTTTGTGATCAAAAAGAGTTTTTTGAAAAAGATTTTTCATTTTACATCACCATAATATGTCATAAATATTCCTTCTAAAGAGGGTTCATGAGTAATTAGTTTTTTGATTTCAAATTCTGAAACCTTTTTGATTATATTTGTAGGATTTCCAATTACAGTAAATTTTACTGTTTTGTCGTAGACCTCAATATTTTCAATATTTGGTAATGTGAAATCTTTTTTTTGTGGTTTTGTTTCAGAAAATTCTATTTCAAATATTTGGATTTGTTTGCTTTTTAGTTCTGAAATTTTTTCTGTTGTAATTAATTTGCCTTCTCTAATAATACCTATTCGATCACATAGCTTTTCAACTTCGGAAATATTATGTGAAGAAAAGAAAATTGTTCGTTTTTCATCTTTTAAGTCGGATATAATTTCATAAAATTTATTTCTTACCAATGGATCAAGTCCGTTAGTAGGTTCATCTAAAATTATTAATTCAGGTTTATGCATTATGGCTTGAATAATTCCTATTTTTTGTTTATTCCCTTGGGAAAGTGTTCCAAATTGTTGATTAAGATCAATTTGTAATTTTTCTGCGAGAACATTTACGTATCTTTCGTCGTATTCATTTTTGATGTTAGAAAAAAAAGTTAATATTTGGGAACCTGTTAAATTAGGATAAATAGAGAATTCACCAGGTAAATATCCTGTTTTTTTTCTAATTTCTATACTGTTTTTCAAATGGTTCATGCCCAAAATATGAACTAAGCCAGTAGTTGGTTTTATGATTCCAAGAAGTAGTCTGATTGTTGTGGATTTCCCAGCTCCATTTGGACCTAAAAAACCAAAGACTTCTCCTTGATTTACTGACAAATTAACCTCAGATAAAGCTCTAACGTTTTCATCATATATTTTAGTTAAATTTGTGATTTCTATCGAGGCATTCATTTCATTAATTATTTTTTCTGTAGAATGTATAAATTCTAAGAGCAACAGCTACAAGTGGTGGGAATAAAACAAGCCCAAGTAATCCAGCTACTTGACTGCCTATCATTAATGAAACCATGATTACTGTAGGATGTAGTTGCAATTTTTGACCATGTATTTGAGGTGCCAGTAAAAGGCTTTCAAAAAGTTGAGTGATTACATATACACTAATTACTAACCAAACATATTCTGGTTGTGTTGCAAGCGTCACTAATATTCCAGGTATAGCTCCAAGAGTAGGTCCTAGAATTGGAACTAAAGCAAAAATTGCAGCTAAAACTCCTAAGAAAAAAGGAAATTTGATACCTAGAATTGATAATCCAATGAAAACTAAAAGTCCTACTGCTGAAGCTAGTATTAATTGTGCTTGAATATATGCCCTTACTACAGTATTGATTTCAGCCATAATATTGGTTACATCAGGTCTAGTAGCAATAGGAAATAACTTCGTTATTTCTTTAGGGATTCTATCTCTATCTTTGAGTAAATAGAAAAGGAATATTGTAATTATTGCTATTGCGAGTATTAGCGTAGATAGTTTATTGAAAGCATTTAAAGTTCCAGAAATAGATTGCTGTATAAAATCTGCAATGATTGTTCCAATATTTCCGATAAAATCATTAAGCTGCGAATAAGTGTTAGTAGTTAAAATTCCAGTATATTTTGAATCTAACTTTTCAATTGAATTTTGTGCATTATTCAAAAATGTCGGAAGGGAGTCTATTATATTTTTTGCTTCTTGTATGGTTGGGGGAATAATAATTAATAGCATTGCAGTTATTACACTTAATATAATAATGAATGTTGTAATGATTGCTATGATTCTAGTTGCTAATTGCCATCTTTTTCTTAGAGGATTAATATTTTCCAAAAATTCAACTAAAGGTAATACAGTGTAAGCTATGATAATTGAGATGATAAATGGAATTATGGCGTCAATTATCTGGTAAAGTGCTATGAAAAATATTATTACTGCAGCAGTAACAAATATTGGAGATTTATAAAAGCTTTTGGAATTCATTTAACTTACATCATATTTGAATTTTTTTTAGGTCTTCTTTTCCCTGCCCAAGCATCCCTGGAAACATTTAATTTAATTCCACCAGTCATACTATCCCACATTTTTTCTCTTAAAGCTTTTTCTTTATAGAAGTCAGATTGTGCGGATCTACAAACTTGAGTTGTTAATAATAATCCGAAATGTTTGATCGCTTCAGATGTGTCATGGTTCCATGAAGGGGATACTGTTTCTGATGTTGCTTTGCTATTTTTATTGAAAAGGAACTTGAACATATATCTAGTTTTGTCACTTGTGTTAGATGTTGCAGCATGCCAAATATCATAGTGTAAAAAAATTATAGATCCAGCCTCAACTGTACCCAGCACTTGGTCTTTGAAATTTCCGTACGTTGCAAGTCTATCCGAAGGTGCATTTCTGAAATGAGTTCCGGGTACTATAGCAGTTGGCCCCATATTGTTTGTCACTTTTTGGGGATAATACATACCTAGTACGGTTTTTATTTCATGGTGCCTTTCATTTAATCCATCCTGATGCCATGTTTGGCTTACAGATCCAGGTTCATTCATGTGGCAATGCCTATGAGGATTCATGGTGTAATTAATTCCTAGCAAGCTTTGGAGTACACCTTTGACTTTCGGGTTTGACCAAATTTCGTTTAAATCAGGAATTTCATCAAGTATATTGTCACCTGGATTGGTGTCTAATGCATCAGCTTTTTGGTAAATTTTTTCATTTAAATGTTTGGGAAATTTAGGATTTAAAATTAAATAGCCATTAATTATAAATTCATAAATTTGCTTGTCATTAAGAAGATATTGGTTGTTAGTCAAAATTGTCCTCCATTTTTTCAAGAATGAATTCGTAGCCCATTACGTCAACCTCTCTATCTTCAAAGGGGGCTCTTTGTTGAGGGAAATGTATAATTCTCCAGCCATCTATAATTGCATCGTGAACAGAGTTATATAACCATTCAATGTTTGAATTTTCAATTTGAGTGACGGAATTTTTTATAGGTTCATGAATAGCCATAGCAATAATTTCTGATCGTATGCTAGGAGTTGAAGCATGTAAATATAACAATCTCTGACGAATGCTCATTATACTAATCCTTGAGTATAGTACTTTTATTTAAGAGTATTATACATATTTAATTTTGTACTGTTATTTTTATTTATTCTATTTTTTGATTTTTTTGAGAAATTGTTTTTGAAAATTTAAATTTTTAATATCTAAATAGCGATGTTATATAGTATATTGACTAAATCAAAACAACCTATTAATTTTGGTAAAACTTATATGAAACAAGCTTCATGGTTACAATGTAGATCTTCATGTCTTGAGAGATATAATTTAATCGATACGATTTATCGTTGCCCCAGATGTTCGTCACTCATGGGTGTTGAACATGATTTGGAGCAATTGAAAAAAACTCCGGCAACTTCTTGGAAAAAAACTTTTGATTCTCGTTACATGAAAACTGAGTGGCCTTATGGAAGTGGTGTTTGGGGTAAAAAAGAATGGATTTACCCTGATCTTAGAGATGAAAATATTGTTTCTTTATATGAAGGTGGAACAAATTTGTTTTGGGCCGAAAGGCTAGGTAATTTGATTGGATTAGATGATTTTTGGGTGAAGAATTGTGGTAATAGTCATACAGGTTCATTTAAGGATTTAGGTATGACGGTTTTAGTTTCCGCTGTTAAAGAAAAAATCACATTAGGTGGAAAAGTCTCTGCTGTTATTTGTGCGTCTACTGGCGATACGTCTGCTTCTTTATCAGCATATTGTGCTGCTGCAGGAATTCCTTGTGTGGTTATTTTACCTAGAAATAAAATTTCTGAAGCTCAATTGATACAACCTATTTCCAATGGAGCTATTACTCTAGCGGTTGATACTGATTTTGATGGTTGTATGGAAATAGTCCATCATTTAAGTAAAGATTTAAATTTTTATTTGGCTAATTCTGTAAATCCTTTAAGAATTGAAGGGCAAAAAACTTTAAGTATTGAGCTAGTTCAACAATTTGATTGGGAGATACCTGATTGGGTGATAGTACCAGGAGGAAATTTAGGTAATATATCTGCAATTGGTATGGGATTTAAAATGTTATTAGATTTAGGTTTGATAAAAAGATTACCTAGATTGGTTTGTGCACAAGCATCTAATGCAAATCCTCTTTATTTAAGTTATAAATCTGGATATAAAAAAGTCCAATCTATTTCAGCTAAAGAAACTGCAGCTTCAGCAATACAAATTGGTAATCCAGTAAGTATTGATAGAGCAATAAATATTTTGAAAGAATTCGACGGGATTGTTGAAGAAGCTACTGAAGATGAGTTGTCTAATGCTTCTGGTTTGGCTGATCAAACAGGGTTGTTCACATGCCCACAAACAGGTGTTGCTTTGGCAGCTTTGATGAAACTTGTTAGATCTGGGGAAATAAAAAGTTCAGATAGAACTATTGTAATTTCTACTGCAAATGGATTGAAGTTTACTAATTTTAAATTAGATTATCATAGGAATAAATTGCCAGAAGTTGATGCATCCAAATTTAGTTCAAGACCAATCGAAATACCTGGAGATTATCAATCTGTAGTTCGTGCTATTGCTGAAAAAATATAAGATTAATAAGTATTTAAGTTATTCTTTAATGTCTACAGCTGTTCTCCAAGTCCAAACTTCTGCTCCAGTTTCAGGTATTCTTACTTTAACTAGACCGATTTGGTATTTATGTGGGACGCCATCTGAGGATGTATAGTAAGTATAAAAACAAGTAGCATCTTCTAGGAATTCTATGTTTGCACCTAAACTTACAGGAGTGCCCTCAGTTTCATTAACTACGCAAAAGTTTTCTCTTCCTCCTCCACTCCATCCAGGTTTTACATTGATTTGTCGATATTCAAAATTATTCCAAGTGATTAAAGGTAAATTAATAAAATTATCAAGAGCTTTGTTAGCAGTTGAGCCTCCATGGGCTCCTTTTGCTGATGTATTAAGTTTTAAAAAAGGTTCTGTAAATATAGCTGGCTTAGCTACTATTTCTGCTTCGCCGGAACAACCAAGTAGTGTAGACAAAGTTAGTATTAGTAATAAATTTAGAAATATTAATTTTTTCATCAATTTTGTTCCTTTGTAAAATTATTTAAGGGTCAGATTTTCTAGTAAGTTAATTTGAGAATTTGATAATGTGAAACTGGTTGATTGTAAGTTTTCAAGAATTCTTTGTTTTGTACTTGCTTTTGGAATAGCTATAACTTGAGGGTTTATTACACACCAATTTAGTGCAACTTGTGCCCATGTTTTTCCAATTTCATTCCCTATACAATCTAAAGTTCTTCGGATTTTGATGTTTACGTCTTGGTCTCCAATTTCTGCACGTTTACGTTCACCTTTTTGTTCATTAGTGTACCCAAATTTACCTACAGGTGTATATGCAATAATTGTAATCTTATTTTTTTCACAAAACGGTATAAGATCTTTTTCTATTTCTCTGTCGTATAGATTGTAAAGCACTTGGTTTGAAACAATCTTATGTTTGGAAGCTTTTTGAGCTCTTTTTAATTGTTTTACATTGAAATTGCTTACACCGATAAATTTAACTTTCCCTTGGTCTACTAGATCGTTCATAGCATTCATTGTTTCCTCTATTGGTATTTCTTCGTTGAATGCATGTAATTGGTATAAGTCAATATGGTCAACATTTAGATTTTCCAAGCTATTGTTTGCCGCTTTGAGCACATTTTTTTTCGAGAAATTTTTTGGGGAAATTTTTGTAGAAAGGAATACTTGATCTCTAATATTTTTAATTGCCTTTCCTACAGCTGGTTCTGTACCATAGGACTCAGCAGTATCTATATGAGTAGCTCCTAGTTTAATACCTTCTGTTATTATACTAGGATTTTCAATGAATAAAGAGGTGCCTAATCCTATTGTTGGTATTTGGATTTTTGTATCACCAAGTTGCTTAGTAAAAATTTTATTTCCTTGTAATTACATAGTGTAAATTTAATGTTATAAAGATAAATTTCTTTGAATTATAGCAGAAAACATTTGCTTTGTTTTACTGTCTATGGAATGCTTGCCAGTCCAATTTAATAATTTGATTTGTATTTCAGAGTAACGTTTACTATCTGGTATTTTTTGATGTTTTGGTGTTGCGATTCTTAGAAGAGGAGGTGAGTTTATTGGTATGCAGCTATTGCAGTTTAATTTTTATAAAAAGTAGTCTACAATCTGTGATCATGTATTTAAATATATATTTTTGAATCATATTTACGATAGAAAGAAATTTTTTATAGTTGTACCAGAAATTTAATTGAGTTTATGTTTTTTAAAATTGTAATGGAGTATTTATGAAGTTTTTAATAATATCTTTTATTTTTATGTTTGTAGTATTTCTTGTTTCATGTGCTCAAGAAAAAATAAAAGATCCAGAATTTTCTACCTTGCAAGAACCAGTAATCATAATGAATTCAACGAAAAAATTTGGTAGAGCTTCAGAATATAATAAAGCTCTTGATAGAACTGTTAAATTACCATTGAAAATTTGGCCATCTTATACTCAAAAAATGATTACTTTGGGAGGTAACCCTACAAAGGACACATGTGTGTTAGAAGGAGAGCCTAAGACTAAGGCTGAGATGACAGATGTGGAGATTTTAGAAGAAGCTAGCTGCCTGTACACATTGTTTCAAGAAGAAGGTAGAGCTCCTGGGCAATATTTTGTAGGTATAAAAAAGGTAAGAATTATTGATACTGGAGAAATTGGTTGGACATGGAGTAATGCAATCGCAGAATAGATTATGAAAGTAATGATTGATTGACAAAACTTAGAGTTAAGAAGATATGAAGCCAATTATAAGTGCTACTTTAGGGATTGATATAGGCACAACATCAGTAAAAAGTGTATTGCTTTCAGAAGATGGTGTTATATTAGCAGAATCTGAAATTTTATTAGATATCAATAGAATTGATGATTTTTCTGTTGAACAGAATCCTGATGATTGGTGGAACGCGACTTGTGAATGCGTTAGAAAAACAATGGATCTAACTGATCGCAGAGTTAATTTATTGGGTATTGGTTTGTCTGGCCAAATGCATAGTTCTGTATTTTTGAATGAGAAAAATCAAGTTATTAGACCTGCAATTTTATGGAATGATATCAGAACTAGAGCTGAATGTGATTTTATTAATAGACAAATTGGTGTGGATAATTTAATCAAAACTGTAGGGAATTTTGCAATTGAAGGCTTCACAGCTCCTAAAATTCTTTGGTTAAAAAATCAAGAATTTGATAATTTTAAGAAATTATCAAAAATTTTACTTCCCAAAGATTTTATAAGATTTAAAATCACTGATGAATTTGTAACCGAACCATCTGATGCTGCAGGTACATTATTATTTAATGTTTTTGAAAATAAATGGTCTGAAGATATATTAGGTAAATTAGATATTGATCACTCAATTTTACCTTCTGTTTTTGGTTCATGTGATATTACAGGTTTTGTATCAAAAAAATCTTCAAAAGAATTAGGTTTGCAGGAAGGATTGCCAGTTTTTGGTGGAGGGGGAGATAATGCTTCAGGTGCTGTTGCAAGTGGAGTTATATTGCCTGGTCAAATTCAAGTTAGTATTGGGACTTCTGGTACTTTATTGACACCTATTAATGATTTGATATTTCATGGAACTTCTAAACTACATCATTTTTCTCATGTTTCAAAAAATTTATGGTATCTTATGGGAGTAATTTTATCTGCTGGAGAATCTATTCGATGGCTCAAAGAAATTTTGAGTTTCAGTGGTAAGTATGACGATTTTTTAAGATCTACTAGTGAAATTCCAGTTGGTAGTAAAGATTTGTATTTTTTGCCGTATCTTTCAGGTGAACGAACTCCTCATAATGATTCTAATGCAAGAGGATGTTTTATTGGTTTAAGTTCTCAACATTCACGTGATGATTTGATTCGTGCAGTTATAGAAGGTGTTTGTTATGCGATTCGAGATTCTTTAGAACTTCTAAAGAAAGATAAATACACGCTAGATAATCAAATTAGACTTATTGGGGGGGCATCTAATACCTATGTTTGGAAAAAAATTCTTTCCAATGTAATGGGTAAATCTGTTAATTCTATGAATTTTAATGGTGGACCTGCAATTGGTGCTGCAATGATAGGCCTTGTTGGTGCTGGGACATTTAATTCTATTACTGATATAATAAGCCATCAAGTCAATATAATTGATACTATGCATCCTGATCATTCGGTTGATGATTATCAAGAACGATATGAAAAATTTCGAGAGCTTTATCCTATTTTAAGGGATTGGTTTTCTTTGAAATAGATTATCGGATGATATTTTATTATTTGAGTGATTTGGAAATATTCAGGTAATAATACCTGCAATTTAGTTCATGTATATACCTACAGGAAACAAAATTCAAATTTTACATATTTGTAATATAAAAATTGATTAATATTTGATTTTTTAATTTCAGGGTAATATATTTTTAATCACTACATAAACATGGTTTAAGATGAGAGGGTAGTAATATGTTGCCAGATATAATTCTTCAAAAAGTTTCACGTGATGATTTAAATCGTGTTAGAAATTGGTATAGGGAATCTGATTCTTTAGATGGATGGTTGGGACATTATTCTATAAATGGTGTTTTAGATATTGGATTTGATGCAGAGAAAATTTTGGCTTTATCTGACTCAGAGCTGAATACTTTGCTGGACAACAATCAAAATGAGATAAGATCTATCTATGATACTGATGGTAAACACTTAGGTGAAAGTAGAGTTCTCTTTTTGACAGATTCTGCAGTTGAGATTTCAATTTTTATTGGACAATCGAAGTTGGCTAATCAAGGTTATGGAACTTCTGTTTTATTACATTTGATGGAAGAACTTTTTTCAAGATATGGATTTAAATCTATTATTGCTAATTTGCCTGAAGATAATAATAGGTTACACAAGTTATTTAATTCTATTGGTTTTCAAAAATCGTTAGACCCAGTAGAATGTCTAAAACATGATGATTGTACAAATATCATTGAATTTAGAATAGAAAAAAACGAGTACGATAAACGTTTTTCAGATTCAACTTTTGGGCTCAGTCACAATTCTCTGTCTATTACTGGATTGGTTGGTTCTTTATCAAATTCAATTGCGCTTAAAGTTGCCGAATTAAATCATTTGCCTTATGTAAATCATGAACTTCACAGAGATTTAGCTATTCGTTTGAGGACTACTCAAAAAGAAATTGAAGACTTTTTGATATCTTCCTCGTCTTTCTGGGGTAGATTGATAGCTAAATTTGTACACAGTCATCCTGGTTATATTCCTGGAGATACTTTATCTTTAGCTAGTGATTTTTTAAACAATAGTTATGCTTTTGATAGTTCTCATAATCATGTGAATTTAGATAAAAAAACATATTTAGAAAATATGAAAATTATATTTCAATCAATTTATAAAGAAAATAAGCTTTCAGTTTTTTACGGACATGGTTCAAATATTATTCTCCCGCAAATTTGTGATGCCCATTTCAGTGTTTTCATCACAGCCAGTATAGATTTTAGAGTGCGAATGATTTCTCAGGAATTAGAAATCAGTTTAGATGAAGCTAAAGCTTTTGTTAAAGAACAAGATGATGAAATTTCTGGGATTTATAAAAATTTGTACCGACATGATATTATAGATATGTCAAAATATGACATGGTAGTTAATTTAGATGAAATTTCATTTGATACTGCTGTAAATTTGATCACCAATTCTATTTCTACCAGGGCTGTTTCTTAAAAATTCATTATAGGATTATTTAGAAGAAAATTTACAAGAATTATTTAATGTTTTGAATGATTGGGTGAGATTCATTGGGTTCTGATTTTGAAATATGGACTGGGGAACATTGGCAATCTTATCTTAGATTGCCCGGCGAGGAAGAAAATTCTGCTTCTATTAGTTTGTATTTAACTGATTATAGTATTTTTGGTTCTGGTGTAGTAGTTTTAGTTAATATCAAGGAGATGCCTTCATTTTTGGGTGTTTACACTAATAATTTAGAATTATCAAATTATATTTTAAGTAAAATTGTATCTAAAACAGCAGATTATCCCTTTCCAGAACAAATGAAAGTTTATGATTCTCAGATTTTTCGTTTTGATAATTCTGCTGGAGAAATTGGTTGGAGAATCACGTACTCTGAAAATGAAATTATTGTAAAGTGGAAGGATTTTGAAGAACCATTTTATCATTCAGGTGGTCCTCAAAATCCAAAAGGCCAATCAGTATTATCTAGTTTGTTAACTTTTTCTAATAGTTCTACGATTGCAATAAATGATATATTAACTAAAGGATCACCATATCACAGAGAAACTTGGAAGAGGACTACTGGTAGACCTAGAAGTTCCTGTGTGATTGCTTTTTCAGAAATTATAAAAATAGTTGACCAAAATTAATTTGGAGTGAAAATGGATGTAACAGGGAAATCTGGAATTGTTACAGGAGCTGCTAGTGGAATTGGAAAAGCAATTGCTTTTGAATTAGCCAAAAATGGTGCTTCATTAGTATTAGCAGATATAAATAATGATAAATTGTTAACTATCATTCCTGGAATAGAATCTTTTGGTCAAAAAGTTATGTCTTGCGGTGTTGATGTTTCTAATCAGAAATCTGTAGATAATTTAACTGCAACTTCAATTGATGGTTTAGGTCGTATTGACTTTTTAGTCAATTGTGCTGGAGTGATAGGACGATCTGATTGGGGTGAAAGGGTTATATTGAATGATGAAGATTGGGATTTAATTCATCAGGTTAATGTTAGAGGATTAATGAGAGTAACTGATTCAGTAGTTCCTGGTATGATCAAAAGAAATTATGGGAAAATAGTTAATATAGCATCAATTGCTGGCAGGACTGGTTCAGTAACTAATGTAGCGTATGCAGCATCTAAAGCAGCTGTAATTAATTTAACCCAAGGTGCAGCTTCTAAATATTCGGAGAATAATATTAACGTTAATGCAGTGTGTCCCGGCCTGTTATGGACGCCAATGTGGGAAAAAATTGCAGAAAGCCAAAGAGATATTTCTACAAAGACCGGCAGAGAGGTGTTTGAGGAACATGTAAAAAACCGAATACCCTTAGGTAGAGAACAAACTCCTGAGGATATAGCTTATTTAGTTTCTTTTTTGGTTTCAGATTATTCGAACAATATAACAGGGCAAGCTATTAATGTGAGTGGAGGATCACATTTTAATTGATTATTTTTTATCTCCCTCGTAATTTCGCAAGTAACCGTAAAATTTCTATGTAAAGCCAGATTAGTGTTACTAATAATCCAAAAGCTCCATACCATTCCATGTATTTTGGGGCTCCCATTTCTGCACCTTGTTCTATGAAATCAAAGTCAAGAACTAAATTTAGAGATGCAATTATTACGACAAACAAGCTGAATCCAATGCTCATTAATGAGCTGTTGTTGATGTCTAATATAGGTAATCCAGAACCAAAGAAACTCATTACGAAGCTAATCATGTAAACAATGAAAATTCCACCAGTTGCAGCAACAACACCTAATTTGAAGTTTTCAGTAACTTTAATTAATCCAGATTTATATGCAAATAAAAGAGAAAAAAGTATTGATCCAGTTAATAAAACAGCTTGTAAGACTATGCCATCATACATCTCATTAAATGCCCAAGAAATTCCACCAAGGAATAATCCTTGTAGTAATGAATAAATTGGTACAGTAATTGGAGACCATTGTTTTTTAAACATTGTGATAATCGCGACAATTAATCCCCCTATAGCTCCAACTAAAGCTAGAGGTAAAAGTTGCCTAGTATATGTGAAATATCCAGAAACTAACAAAAGAATCAAGCTGATAGCAACTTTATTTACTGTGCCATCTACAGTCATTACATTGTCATTATTTCTTTCTATATTCTCAAAAGTTTTTGATGATAAAGCTGGATTACCAGATCTGAAAGCTATGTGTCCGTCATTATTTTTATTAGAACTTCTATTGGAATTCATTGATTCCTCCACAAAGATGTCTTGATATTCACAAGTAAATATATAATGTTTAAGATAAGAAACTTACTGAAACATTATATATTATTTTCACTGCATATCAAAAATTATTAGATTATTATATTAATTAGTAAAGATCTATTTATATTCTTTAATAATGTTGGTGGAGCTGAGGAGGCTCGAACTCCTGACCTCTTCAATGCCATTGAAGCGCTCTTCCAGCTGAGCTACAGCCCCATTTAAATATAAATTTATGGTTTTAAGCATACCATAATTAGTAATTGGACTTATTTAACTTCCTCCCCAAGGTTTAATTGCGGATTTTAGTGATTTATAACCATCTAAGAAGCGGGGACGTTGACCTTTATATATCTCATCAAAAATTTCTAAACAATTATCAAGCCATGAAATAAGTTTTTTATTATCTGGGTTAGCATCAATATATGCATCACGTATTAACACAAAATGAATTCTTGGATCATAAGGTTTTTTTGTTCCACCCATTGATTCATCACCGTCTAATAATCTTAGCAACATTGCATCAGCTGATCCTAAAGTTTGTTCGTGAATAGGAGGGCCATCCATTCTGTACATTACAGACGTCATGTCTCTACCATTTCCTGTTACATATCCCATATTAGACCAAAGATCAGATATATTAACATCTCTACCAAGATGATTTGCTATTAAGCTACCAAATGTTCTTAGAGGATCAGAAATATCAGCAAGTAAGTCTGTTAAGCGATCGCCATCTAAATCTGTAGTTAAAACTATAGTATTTCTTTTCTCTATAAGATCCCAAACAAGTAGTCCGTAATTAGTATCAGATATATGTTGATCAATTTTTCCACCCCAGTTTTCCATGCCATCCTTAAAATTATCTGGAAGCAAACTGATAATTTTATCTATACTTTCTTTATGTTCTTCATAGGGATCAACTGCATATTTTCGTCCGATTTCAAATTTTGTACCTTTAATCATCCATGAATGTAATCCTGCATTTATACCATCTTCCATCGCTTGAGTTGGTTTCATAGCAACTCGTCCAAAGTGTCCAGTTTCATGAACCATTTTAAGAAAAAGTCTGTTTGAATATGCCATTTGAATACCTGGAGTATTCATTTCAGAGTGAATAATCCCTTTATCATTAATATTAAATTTAGGTTTGTCTTGGGAATATGGAAGGCAAGGCATACTTCTTACTACTGTGATTGGTCCATATGGTCTTACGTTACAATATACACCAGCTTGTGTTCTTAAAGGAGCATTTCCAGATTTGCCCAATACAACCACTTTATTACCATTTGAATCATTTACATATGCATCCCCTGCTGTAGACCACTTAATTGAAGTAGATTGCATATTTCCAAACCAACTTAGTGCAGCTAGCTTAGTATCATGTCGGTATTGGGCCCACATAGGTATAGCATAAAAAGGAAGGCCTAATACATCTATAGCTGCAAGAGTTCCTATTAGTGCATAAGCATCTGTTAAGGAATGAGTAATTGGATTTATTTTTTGATCATGATTTCCCCCTTTCCATACTACTGCCTCGGGGTATCCATTTGGTCTCACATCTGTTGGATCTAATAAGCTAGATATCTCTCCAAAAAGATCTCCTCCAGAAGCCTCGATTCTAGCAATAGACAATAAATCAATCATCTAAATATTCCTTTCTTATAATTAAACAAAGAATAATTTGCAAATTATTCTTATTTATACAGATATCTATATCTCACTAAAATAACATTTATTTATGTTATATAGAGTCATATTTGAAATTCAAAATATATATAATCATTGTACAGTATCAAATACATCTAATAAATAAAAACTAACTACATTCATAACAGGTTCTAAACTTTATTAGGTAAATATTTTTTAGGGAATTTTGCAACTACGGAGTATAAGGTATCTACCATATTTGCTAATCTTACTCTAGCTACCTGAGAACATAATTGATACGCGACTAATTTTTCAATTCCATAGTCAGATTCTAGCCACATAATTAATTCGTAAAATGCTATTCTAGCAGCGTCTTCCATAGGTCTAGCACTTCCTATGGTCATTATAAATTCGTCTGATTCAACTCTAGGATTTGTTAAAGATAACCTTTTCACTAAATCTACTTTTAATGTCCCTGTAGTAGGTATTTCTGTAGCAACTCCGCATATTTCAGCATCACCTTGGGCAGCATGACCATCACCAATATACAATAATCCACCTTCAACATTAACAGGTAAAATAATAGTATTCCCGGGACAAACATCTGCCGCATCCATATTACCACCATGGCTCCCAGGTGATAATGTAGAAATAGCTTCTAATTCAGGTGAAGTTCCAATGGTTCCATAGAAAGGTTCATATGGGATTGGTGGAATGTTAAGATCTGTGGAAAAAATAATTGAATTACCTTTTATTGGATGAATCATTACTTTGGGCGGAAGTGGTTCATTTAAAGTTCGAGTCAAAGGCGTAGCGCACAATCCTCCAAACTCTGGGATTATTGCGCTGACACCATAGTCTCTTGATGTTTCTATAGAGATAATAGTTACTGCTAATGAATCACCTTTTTGTGCGCCTTCAACGTATATAGGGCCAACTAGAGGATTTACGAAAGGCATTTGAATTACTTTTGTAATATCTGAAGTTGAATAATCAACTTTATTACCAAATGCATCAAGTGTTTGAATTTGAAAAATCTCTCCTGATTTAACATTTGCAACAGGATCTTTATAAGGTCCTATAACGAAAGCTGAACCTTCAATATTATTATTAATTATCTGCATAAATATTCCTAGATAACATACTGATTTTAAATTACATTACACTTGAATTTTTTTAATTGCAAATTTTTTTAAATACTGAGATATATTTATATTTGAACTAATATAATTCCAACTACGATAATTAGTGCACCGGTACCTTTTCTAATTAAAGTATTTTTATTGATTGATTCATCAAGTATATTAATATTTTTCATACTAAGTATTGAACTAAATATAAATGTAAATAAAGGCGTAGTAGCCAACACAGGTGAAACTAGAGTTAATGGACCTGAGTCAAGTGCATATTGATGAATTATTAAAGCTGTTGGTCCCACTAATAAATTTGTGAAAAGAAGTAGCTTGAATAATTTCGGTTGTCTAATGACTTTTTTAAAGAAATGGATTTGTGATTTTTGAGTGACTAAAAGTGCAATGATTCCAAACCCAAGATTTCTGAGAATAAATGCTTCAGATATTTCTAGTTTTTCTAATCCAATTTTGTTAAAAACAACAGCTATTCCTACAAAAACTCCAGCTAAGAGAGCAGATTTTAGAGCTGTGAAATTTTTTAACTGATTATTCTTGAACTTTTGGGAAGCTATAATTATTGTCCCAATCATTGTTAAAGGCACTCCTATAATTTGGAAATTATTGAATGTTTCATTCAGGAAAATTTGAGCTATAAAAATACTTGTAATTGGATGTGTGTAATACAATGGGATAATATTTGAGGAATCATCTTTTTTTAATGCTTGAAACAAAATTAATATGCCTATTCCCCACATCATTCCGCCAAACAAAGCCCATAATAAGTGAATTGTATAATATGAGGTGAACGGGAATAAAAAGAAAAGAACAATGGAGTACATTAACGAAATTAAACCAATCCAGCTAAAATAAATCATAGCCGAAATTTCATAGGAGTTAAGGATTCGTTTATCTAGTACTGAAACCACACCCCAAGTTATAGCACCAATAATTGATATTGTGAACCAAGACATTATTTTATAACTTTTTAGTGATCTCTTGCATCGTGATTATATTTACCTATAATTTCTCCTGAAGCATCAGATACTAAGGAATATGGGTATTTTACAACTGCTGTACATGCATGACCAGGAGCAGCTAAAACATAATCGCCAATAGAAATTTTTTCCCCATTTAGTTTAATTACTCCATGCTCCTCGCTTTGTGATGTAACAACAGCTTTAGGATGTCCAATTAATTTAAATCTATGCTCAGTTGGCTGGTCAGGCGAACATGCTTTTGAACCTATATCAGTGGTGATTGTATCTTTTTCGGGATCATGGTCTATAACTTGGCCAAGGACTATTGCGGCTATGCCGAAGTTTAATTCTTCCATTGTTGCATTTCGTGAATCCCAGTAAATCCATGTTCCTGGAGATATTCTAATATTTGTTCGTTCAGGATATAAATGAAAAGTCCAAGATCCTGCTACTACATGATCTGAAATATTTAAATTGTTTTTTTGAGCATATTCCCAAATCTGATCGATGCTCTTTAGTGTTTCAGAAACAATTTTCTTTCGTTCTTTTAGATCAGGTTTGTATAAAGCCTGGCCATCAAAAACATGTACACCTAAAGAAACAATATTGCTATATTGAGAAATTTTAGTATACATTTCTAATGCTTCTTGACCAGGTTGAATTCCTGTTCTTCGCATTCCTGTATCTAAATCTAAATATACACCTATTTCTGAATCATTACTTTTTAAAGCAGAAGATAGTGCTTCAAGGTGTTGGGGAGTTCCTACAATAAGTTTAAAATTTACATCAGGGAAATTATTAATCAGTTTAATAAATCTTTTGAGTTTTTTGGGATGAATAATTGGGTAAGCTAACAAAACTTCTGAAGCCCCGTTTGCTGCTAAAACTTCGGCTTCTTTTAATGTGGCGCATTTAAATGATCTGAATCCGGAAGAGATTTGCATTCTAAGGACTTGAATAGACTTGTGGGTTTTGAAATGAGGGATTATTTTATTTGGGGAACTAGCAATTTTCAATATTTCAGATATATTTTTCTTGACTAGGTGTTCATAAACAATTAAAACTGGAGTTTCCAGTTGATCAGGTCTTTTTATCTCATAATTTGCTATTTTCATTTTAGATCCTTGTTAATTGATGATAAAATATCTTAATTTCATCTTGCAGTCCATCCACCATCTATTGAATATGATGATCCTGTAATTGATCCACTGTTTTCAGATGCCAAAAACAATGCTATACGTGCTACTTCTGTAGGGTGTATTAATTTTTTTATTGCAGCGGGGGATAGCATTATATCTTTTATAACATCTTCTTTAGACATATTGTAGTTTTTAGCTTGGTTAGTAATTTGAGATTCCACTAGTTCTGTTTGTACGTATCCTGGACAAATGGCATTTACTGTAATTCCAAATTCCCCTAATTCTAAAGCTAAAGTTTTTGTTAATCCTATTAAGCCATGTTTCGCTGAATTATACGCAGATTTGAATGGACTAGCTACTAAACCATGTATTGAAGACATATTAATGATTCTGCCAAATCCTTGTGATTTCATACTGGGAATTATTCTTTTGGAAATTTGAAATGGAGCTATTAGCATTATTTGAATCATTTTTGCCCACAAAAGATCATCAAATTCTTCTGCTTTGTGAACGTTTTGAATTCCGGCATTGTTTACTAGAATGTCTATTCTTCCTTCTTCTTTTAAAGCTTTAGATGTCAGTAAAGCCGCTTCATTTAGGTTACTTAGGTCTGTTTTGATAAATTTGTAGCAGACGTTTTGTAAGATTTCCTCTTTTGGTTCATTTAAATCAGCAAAAATTACTTTAGCTCCGTGAGAATAGAACAATTTTGAAATTTCTAATCCAATTCCTTGAGATGCTCCTGTCACTAATGCTATTTTATCTTTTAGTTCAGGGTTTTCTGATTTATTCATGATTTTCTCCCTATGATTGAACATATTTATTATGATACTTCAAAACTTGTTTAATTACATGTTGAAAATATTAAAACGAGCTTATTATTTTTTAGTAGACATAGAAAAAAATTTATGTAAACTAGTCGTATTAATTTATTTGTTGTCACAAAAAATTGCTAATTATTTTAAAGGCAAAGGTTTTAATTAAATGTTAAATGTAGTTTTAATTGGCGTTGGTGGTGTTAGTAAAAGTCATATATCTGCATGGTTGAAGCAAGAGAATGCAAGAGTAATTGGTGTAGCTGATTTTTTTGGAGATAGAGCTGAAGCAGCTGCGAAGATTCTTGGAGCAGAGAAATGGAGTGATGATTATAGAGAGTTGCTAGATAGTGATGAAGTAGATGCTGTAGATATTTGTGTCACAGAAGCGGCTCATGTTGCTGTAGCTACAGATGCTGCAAATGCTGGGAAACATATTCTTGTTGAAAAGCCTATTGCAACAACTCTTACAGATGCTGATTTGATTATTGATGCTGCTGAAAAAAATAATGTTAAATTGATGGTTGCGCACACGCATCATTTTTATGATTATGGTATTTCTGCAAAAGAAATTATAGATAGTGGTGAAATTGGTGTCCCGGTGTATATTAAACATGTTTCAGGTGGAGGTTTTTGGAAACAAGATTGGACTGGGAATCGAATTAGTGCCGGAGATACTGGTGGTAATGTAGTTACAAATGGAATTCATATAGTTGATTTAACTAATTGGTGGATGGGTTCTACTCCTGTTTCTGTATATGCTCAAGCTTTAAATCCTACTTCTGCACACATGGAAATGAATCAGTATTTTGTAATTACCATAAAATATGAAAATGGCGGCATAGGTGTCGTAGAAATGAGTAGAGCCAATATGCCCAGTACTAATCAATTTAGCCAGATAACTGTTTTGGGTACTGAAGGAGAAATTAGGACTGGTTCTGATGTAAATTCTCAATGGGTCTATAAAGAAGATGGTTTAGTTTTTGATTCTGGTGGCCATCAGGAAGGATTTGATCGTGAAATCAATTCTTTTGTTGATGCTATGCTAAATGATCAAGAGCCGCCTGTAACTGGGACTGATAGTAGGGCTGCTTTACAGGTTTGCTTAGCTGCTGAAGTTTCAATTAAAACAGGTTCTGTAAAACAAATTAGGCCTTAAAGTTTTGGAGGATGCAATTAATTTATTGTGGTTGGAGTTAATTTATGATTAATGTAGTTTTAGTTGGAGCTGGGATGGTAAGTATAAAACATATTCAAGCTTGGCTAGTTCAACAAGATGCTAAAGTTGTGCATGTTGTGGATCATAATTTAGATAAAGCTAAGGCTGCTGCTAAATCTTTGGGTATCAGCGAGTATAGTACAGATTATAATGAAATTATTTCTAGTGATGAAGTAGATGCTGTAGATATTTGTGTAACTGCTAAAGAACATGTTGATGTAGCTACATTTGCTGCCAATTCTGGAAAACATATTTTATTGGAAAAACCTATATCTACAACTTTGACAGATGCTGATTTGATTATTCAGTCTGCTGAAAAAAATGACGTTAAATTAATGGTAGGTCATACACATCATTTTTATGATTATGGTATTTCTGCAAAAGAAATCATTGATAGTGGGGAAATTGGAAATCCTGTTTATATTAGACATGTTGCTGGAGGGGGTTTCTGGCCCCAAGATTGGACTGGTAATAGAATCAGTCCGGAAAGAACAGGAGGTAATGTAGTTGATAATGGTGTACATATAGTTGATATGATTAATTGGTGGATGGATTCTAGACCTGTTTCTGTGTATGCGCAAGCTTTAAATCCTACTTCTGCACATATTGATATGAATCAATATTTTTTGATGACTTTGAAATATCAGAATGGCGGTATTGGTGTCGTTGATATGAGTAGAGCTAATATGCCAACATCTAATGAATTTTCTCAAATTACAATTTTGGGTACTGAAGGGGAAATCAGGACTGGTTCTGATGTAAATACCCAATGGGTCTATAAAGAAGATGGGCTTTTACTTGATAATGGTGGATTTCAAAATGGGTTTAATAGAGAGATAGATACGTTTGTGAATTCTATCATTAAAGACACAGATCCGCCAATTGGAGGAATTCATAGTAAATTAGCTTTACAGGTTTGTTTAGCTGCTGAGATTTCAATTAAAACTGACTCAGTAATAGCAATAAAATAAGAAAGAAAGGAATTTATAAAATGGCAAGAGGAAAATTAAAGGTTGCGATTTTTAGTCCTACAGGAATGAATCTTGCTGCAGCTGATGGCTTTGCAAAACATCCCAATGTTGAAATTGTTGCTGTCACAGAGGACGATGGAGTATCTTCTGAAGGGAGTAAAGAATGGGCTGCAAATCAAAATGTTCCTTTTATGAATTTTGAAGATGTATTGAAAATCCCTGGATTACAGGTTGTTTCATATACAAGCGAAATGTCTAGGAGGGTTGAAATTGCTGAACGAATTGCTAGTTCAGGGATAAATATTTTTGGCGACAAACCACTTACTGAGACTGTTAAAGAAGGAGATCAAATAATAAATATTGTTAAGAAGTATAATGTAAAGATGGCAGTAGGTCATAATTATAGATTTGAGCCTTCCATAAGAGATGCTAAGGTAAGATTAAGCAATGGAGATGTTGGTTTACCTTGGGCTATACATTCTGATTGGATTATTGCTACAGGTAAAAAGGGAGCTGCAATAGGAGAGACTAAAATTCATGGTATGTATCCATTAGATGCGATGTTGTATCTAATTCCTGAGAAAGTGATTAGTGTTTATGCGATTGCTGGTTCTTATTTTTTCGATAATTCCAAAGAAGCTGGTGTTGATGATTTATCATTTATCACTATGAATATGGAAAGAGGAATTATTGCTACTCTTGCATTAGGTAGGACTCCTCATCCTCATCCAAATGGATATGGAGGAGACCAAACGATTAGAATTATGGGAACTCATGGAATGTTATATATCGATGCTAATCGACCAAGCTGGATGTCTGTAGGGAAATCTGGTTCTAGTAATAAAAAATATCACCACGATAACATTTATCATATGGTTGATCATTATGTTAATTCATTACTGAACGGGACAGATCATATGGGAACTGAAAAAGACGCTCGTGCCACATTGGAAATTACATTAGCTGCTCTCGAGTCAGCACAGAATAACCGATTGGTTACTTTATAATTATATTATTTTTCTAGTATTACTGGATTACGTAGGATTCCTATTTTAGGTAGATCTATTTCTACAAGATCTCCATCTCTGATAGGGTCAGTTAATTGGTCTCCAGTTCCAGTAAATATGACATCTCCAGGTTGTAAGCTTACCCATTGGCTAATATAACTTATGCATGCTGCAGTATCATGAACTATATCTTTTGTTGTGTTGTGTTGAAATTCTTTTCCACTTACTCTAGCAAATAATTCAACATCATTAGGATCCAAATCTGTTTCGATATAAGGACCTATAGGAGAAAAAGTATCAGTAGCTTTCGCTCTCCAAAATGTAGGATCCGCAGGTACTAACTCACTACCGTGTTGCCAATCTCGAACACTAACATCATTTCCGCAAGTATACCCGCCCACGTAATCTAGGGCATCTTCTATAGATACTCTCCTGCAAGTTTTCCCGATTATTGCTACTAATTCAGCTTCTTGTTGAATGTTTTCAGCTCCTAATCCTGGCGCACATTCTTTAGGGATTACGATTGTGTCGTTAGGTCCAATAATTGAGTTAGCAGTTTTAGTATATACTTGAGGTATTTCAGGATCTGCAGGTTTAAAATTGCCACCCATAAAAAATACTATTTTAGGATCGCACGGAGCCAGTATTTTAATATCTTCTATTCTGTGTTGAGTATCAGAAATTTCATAATTTTCCCATGGCGCAGAACTTATTTCTTTAACGATAGCATTATGAAATTTATCATTTTGTTGTATCGGGTTGCCTTCTACTAGTCCATATTTAATTGAATCATTTATTGAATATCTTACGAATTTCATCTTGTACTCCTGTAATTAGTTAATTTTCTCCTAATCTTCTCCACGTTTCCCGCCAGGTCTCATTGCCCAACCTGAAGGATTTACATCCAAAGCTACTCCTTGAGGGCTAAGATATTTTTTTTCGCCAACCCAATTGTTTTCATCGCCTTCTCCATTTCCAAATTCATCATTCCACCACTTGACCTCTTTACCGCCATTATCTATAACTTTTTGACCTGATTCATCTAAATCTTCAACGTGGAATCCGAAATGGTGTAAACCTGGATAACCACCACCATATCTGTCTTCTTTGAACTTTAATATGGTGACGTTAATGTAACCATCACTCAATATGGCCCAGCTTTCTTCGGGTGTGTTTTGTGGGCCTAGACGATCCGATCTTCCAACTTCTATCATTCCAAATGCTTCTATGTAAAAATCAGCAGTGCCATGAACATCATCCGTACATATACCTATGTGTCTTATTTTGGGCATTTTCAACTCCTTAATGATTATTGTCCTTGTTGATGAGGGCTATTCTAGGTATGGCAAATATTAATGTCAACTGTTTTGGGAAACAAAAAATTAATTTATCAATCTTTTTATATTTTGTTTGTTGACACCTTCGGTAGCCTTAACTATTATTTGTCTTGATTAGCCAAAGAATGATTTATCACTTTAGCAAAGAGTATTAATTATATAATCACATATCATATGGAGTAATTAAGAATGAGTAAAAAAATATTAAAAGCAGTAACTATAGGTTTAAGACATGGTCATATGGGCTCCATAGGCCCTTCAAAGCCTGGGTGGATTCATACAGCTAGGGCAATGGATGGCATTGAAATTGTGGCATATGCAGAAGATACTGATCCTGCAGGACTTGAAGATGCAAAAAAATATTATCCTGATGCTAGTGTATATACTGACTATGACGAATTAATAGAGAAAGAAGATTTTGATATTGCATTTATGGCTTTACCTGCAGTTGAGATTCCAATCGTTGGAGCTAAACTTGCTAAGGCGGGGAAGCATTTCATGATGGAGAAGCAATTTGCTAGAAGGGCTACTGAGCTTGCTGATTTAACTCGGATTGTACGAGAAAATGGAGTGACTGTTTTCCCTGCTTATCCTCATAGATTTAATCCTGTTGCCCAAGATCTTAAAAAACTTATTGATGATGGTATTCTAGGAAAGCCACTTGATATTGAAGTTAGAATGATTACAGGGCAAGTTAGGCCTGGAGGACGAGACCCTTCAGGATTTATGTATACTAACAAAGAGGAAGGTGGAGGTATCCAGCATATGCTAGGAGGTCATTACCTAGAAGTTGTGAGATTTTTAATGGACTGTGAAGTTAAAAGTGTTCAGGCTATGAATGGCCGACCCGTTGGCATTATAGATGAACCTTTAGAAGATGTTTCTATAGCAGTTTTTGAATTTGAGAATGGCGCTTATGGTTCTATGCATGCTGGTTATTTACAGAGAGTGGGCGGTGGATATGATACTGCGTTGGTTTACAGAGGTGAATTAGGTGAAGCTAATTGGACACCTATTGGCGGAGATAAACTTGAAGTTAGAAGCGCCCACCCTAGTTGGTCGGGCTCACCTGTTAAGACTTATAATTATGAAATGCCAGCAGCTCCTATTCCTGGGTACGCAGCTGACCAATGGATGTTTGATTTAGTTCAATCATTTGTTGATGCTGTTAGGAATGGTACCGAATCTCCTTTGACGATTGAGGATAGTTTACATACATTGCAGTTAATTGATGCTATGTATGAGTCTGGTAGAGAAGGTAAAAGAATTGATATCAAGTACGGTGTTTAGAATTTAACATGTTTTTGATATTCATGTTTAGAAATTGTTGAGTTGGTTAATTTAGACCATATTATAGGCTTTTTGTAATTTCTTGATTGTTAATTGACTATTATTCCGTTTACTTAATAAAACATTTGCTATCATGACCCTAATTATATTTGACAGTACATTTCTATAGAAGTATAATTTCTTGGTTTGTGCAGAGTATATATGTTTGCATTTTATTTTCTGCACTAATTTTTACAAATAATATTAAGTAAGGGTTTTTCATGCCTACAGTGAGTCAATTAATTAGGAAGGGTAGGAAACCTAAGGCTAAGAAGTTTAAATCTCCAGCCTTAAGATTTTCTATGAATGTATTGAAAAATACTACTGATCGTACAAAAGGGTCTCCTCAGAAAAGAGGGGTCTGTGTACAGGTTAGGACTCAGACGCCTAAAAAGCCTAACTCTGCTCTTAGAAAGGTTGCTAGAGTTAGATTGACTAATGGAATGGAAGTCACTGCTTACATACCTGGGGAGGGTCACAATTTACAAGAACACTCTGTGGTTCTAATTAATGGTGGCAGGGTTCGAGATTTGCCAGGTGTTAGGTATCATGTTGTTAGAGGTTCCTTTGATACATCTGGTGTTGAAGATCGTAAACAGGGCCGTAGTAAGTATGGAGCTAAAAAGGCTTAATATAGAATTTGTATTCATTGTTATTTTTTCCATTTTTTTAGTAAGATTTAAGGATTGATTATGGCTCGCAGAAGAAGGGCTGAAAAAAGAGAACAGAGGCCGGATGCCAAATACGGCAATCTTCAACTTGCTGCTTTCATTAAGAAGGTAATGGTTGGGGGAAAGTACAATAAGGCTGAAAAAGTTGTATATGATGCTTTAGATATTTTAGAAACCCGTGAAAAGAAGCCAGGGTTAGAGTTGTTCCAGCAAGCAATTAGAAATGCTAGTCCGGTTGTTCAGGTAAGGTCGCGCAGGGTTGGTGGTGCTACTTATCAAGTTCCTACTGAGGTTACTCATGATAGGAGGGTTGCATTGGCTACAAGGTGGTTGATTTCTTCAGCTAGGGCTAGGAGTGGTAGCTCTATGTCAAATCGATTGGCTCAGGAGCTGGGTGAGGCTTCGAAAAATCAAGGTGCGGCTGTTAAAAGGAAAGAGGACGTACATAGAATGGCTGAAGCTAATACGGCTTTTGCTCATTATAGTTGGTAATTTGAGCTTTTTGTTGTTATTTATATTTATTTAGAAATTAGGATTTAAATTAAATATGAAAGAAAGAAATGTAAATAAAATTCGTAATATTGGTTTTATAGCACATATAGATGCTGGTAAAACTACAGTAACCGAGCGGGTGTTATATTTTGCTGGGAAAATTTATAAAATTGGAGAAGTGCATGATGGGGCTGCTTCAATGGATTGGATGGAGCAAGAAAAAGAGAGAGGCATCACTATTACTTCTGCCTCCACTAGCTGTACTTGGAAATCTCATTCTATTAATGTTATCGACACTCCGGGTCACGTTGATTTTACGGCTGAGGTTGAAAGAAGTCTTAGGATTCTAGATGGTGGGGTTGTTGTTTTTGATGGAGTGGCTGGGGTTGAACCTCAGTCTGAAACAGTTTGGAGGCAGGCTGACAAATATGATGTTCCTAGGATATGTTTTGTAAATAAAATGGATAGAGTTGGGGCTGATTTCGAACGTAATATTGAGAGTATAACTTCGAGGCTTCGAGCTAGGCCGGTTGCAATGCAAATACCTGTAGGTCAAGGTGAAAACTTCAAGGGTATAATAGATGTTCTTCAAGAAAAATGTTATGAATTTACTGCTGATATTGATCAGCCTCCTGTAGAGGTGGCTATTCCAGATGATTACCTTGAAAAATTACAGGCTTATCGTGAGCGTTTGGTTGAAATGGTTGCAGATACAGACGATGCGTTGCTTGAAAAATACCTTAATGCAGAGCAAATTCAAGTTGAAGAACTTAAAAATGCGATAAGATCTGCTGCAATTGCATATAAAATTGTTCCTGTTTTTTGCGGTAGTGCCTTAAAGAATTCTGGAGTTCAATTTCTTTTGGATGCTATAGTTGATTATCTGCCTTCACCTGTTGATGTTCCTGCTGTTACCGGTACAGGTGTAAAGGATGATTCTAGCATTACAAGATTGCCTAAGGCGGATGAACCTTTTGCGGCGTTAGCTTTTAAGGCGGTTAGTGATCCTTTTATTGGTAGATTAGTTTATTTCAGGGTTTATTCTGGTGGTATTAAAGTTGGTGATACTGTTCTTAATTCTAATTTAGGTAGAAAAGAACGTTTAGGCCGGGTTGTGAGAATGCATGCTCAGTCTAGGGAAGATGTTTCTGAAGTATTTGTTGGTGACATCGTTGCTGTAGTTGGAGCAAAAAATGCTAGAACGGGAGATACTCTTTGTGATCCTGTAAACCCTGTTGTGCTTGAGGCGATTACTTTTCCTGAGCCTGTTATGTCTTTTGCCATTGAGCCAAAGACTACTGCAGAGCAAGAAAAATTAAGTTTGGCTCTTGGTAAGCTTTCTGACGAAGATCCTACTCTTAAAATTTCCTTTGATGAAGAGGTGGGGCAAACAATTATGGCGGGGATGGGGGAATTGCATCTTGAAATTATTGCAGACCGACTGAAGCGGGAATTTAAGGTTGACGGTAACATAGGTAAACCAAAAGTAGCCTTTAGAGAAGCTGTGACTAGGGAATCTAAGGGGGAAGGTAGATTTGTAAGGCAATCTGGGGGAAGAGGTCAGTATGGTCATGTTATCTTGGAATTGTTGCCTTTAGAGCGTGGTGCTGGGTTTGAATTTGAGGATCGATTGAAAGGTGGTGCAATTCCAAAGGAATATGTGCCGGCCGTCCGTAAAGGAATTCAGGATGCTCTTGCTTCAGGTCCTCTTTCAGGTTTTCCGGTGGTGGATTTGAAATTGGTATTAGTTGATGGTAGTTTCCATGATGTTGATTCATCAGAAACAGCCTTCCGTATAGCTGGATCTATGGCTACTAAAGATGCAATGAATAAGGCTAAGTTAATTTTGTTAGAGCCGGTGATGAAATTGGAGTTAGTTACCCCTGGAGAGTTCTTGGGTGATGTTTTAGGAGAGTTAAGCTCTAGGAGGGCTACTATAGCTGGTATAGAAGGTGAAGAAACTATTCAGGTTATTAAAGCAAAGCTTCCTTTAGAGCAAAGTTTCGGTTATGCTAGTTCACTTAGATCTATGACTCAAGGCCGTGCTAGCTATTCTATGGAATTTGAAAAATATGATGTTGCACCTGAGTCAGTAGCTGCATAAGGGGATAATATAATTTAACGATGGTTACTAAACAAAAAATCAGAATAGTATTAAGAGCTTATGACCATAAGATCCTCGATCTTTGGGCTGGTGAAATCGTTAATGCTGCTGAAAGAACTGGTGCTCAAGTTTCTGGTCCGGTGCCTCTTCCTACACATATTAAGAAATTTGCCGTTATTCGTGGGCCGCATGTCCATAAGAAGTCTCAGGAACATTTTGAAATCAGGACTCATAATCGGTTGATTGATATTTATGAGCCCACGTCTAAAACAATTGATACATTAACTAGATTGAATGTCCCGGCTGGCGTTTTTATTAAGATGGAAACATAAGGGTGATTTAGTATATGTCTGTAAAGTCTATTTTAGGAAGAAAAGTTGGAATGACAGCTACCTTTGATGAACAAGGTAGGTCTTTTGCTGTTACTGCTGTCAGGGTTGGCCCTTGTACAGTAACATATTTGAAAAATGTTGAATCTGATGGTTACGATAGTGTCCAGTTAGGGTTTGAACAATCTAAAGTTCTTAATAAGCCTTTGTCTGGACATCAGAGTGCTGTGAGTGGTAAATATAGTATTTTGCGTGAAGTTGAACCTGTAGAAGATACTGAGAATCGTGTTGGTGATAAAGTTGATAGCAGGATGTTTGCTGTGGGTGAAAAAGTAAATGCTACTGGTTATTCTAAGGGACGTGGCTTTGCCGGTGGAGTTAAACGTCATGGTTTTAAAGGTGGCCCTAAGACTCATGGTCAATCTGATAGACATCGTGCTCCAGGGTCAATTGGTGCGGGTTCTACTCCGGGTAAAGTTATTAAGGGGTTGCGTATGGCTGGCCATATGGGTAACGCAAAAAATACAATTAAAAATTTAGAAGTGCTAAGCACTGATATTGCAAACAATTTAATATTTTTAAAAGGGGCATTGCCTGGTTCAAAAAACTCTCTTATTTTACTTACTAAAAATGGTAATTTTGGATTTTTGGCTGAATCGGAAGCTCCAGTAGAGGAAGCTCCAGTAGAGGAAGCTCCAGTAGAGGAAGCTCCAGTAGAGGAAGCTCCAAAAGAGGAAGCTCCAAAAGA
>MDTE01144798.1_pt1 | contig 42874 bp, 32 predicted proteins | sample 811231 | NCBI WGS metagenome assembly MDTE01 (sample SAMN05326651, study PRJNA326480) | marine metagenome | isolation source: seawater | place: Indian Ocean: Red Sea | collected 2010
ATCTCAAGTTGGCAGCTCATCGAGTACCTGGCGAGTTGTTGCCAGGTGTCCGTGATGCAGGCAGCTGCGGTGGTCGATGGATTCTGGGATTTTCTACTCCAGCCAGCGCATTACCAGGGCGGCCGCCGGACGCTGACATTGCCGCATTTCGGAACGTTTCGGCTCAGTGTCGGAGAGTTGAATGAGGCGGACGCTCGTCCGCACACAAGCGTGCTGTTGTTTCGCTCACGGCCTTGCGAGGAACTGCGGACACGTCAGGCGGAACGTGGCAATCGGCCACCCGATATGAGTTGGATCCGCCGCTACCAGGCGGCACCCAACGCCGGCGCAGGCTTGTCCCTGAAACGACGGATCGCGGTCGGGATCGCGCAGGACACGGATCTGGAGTTGGAAGTCGCGTTTCGTGTATTCTGGGAACTGATCGAAACCGTGACGGCCATTATGGCTGCCCAGCGAGCTCCGATTCGCTGGGCCCAGCGGGGTGAAATGGCGCCGGTCGATGGTGCCGACGACGGAATTCAGTACGAGTTTCGGACTTACCAGCGGCTTTCCAAATCCCTGCCGGCAGTGCCGGCGCTCGTCGAGCGGGCGACCAGACGTCGTTCGCCGCGACAGCGTTCCAGTAACCCATACGGCGCTGCTACCGGCTCGCCAGTATCGCAGGCCTCGGGGAGTTCAGGTTGCCTGCTGGCACTCAGCACGCTGCTACTGGTTCCCGGTTTCTACTTGCTGATCGGATTGGTCCGCGGACTTCTCGACGCGCATTAACCACCATGCCGACAGAATACATGTCTGATTTCATGCCGACCACCCTTCCCTGTCCACCTGCAGCAGTGCTGGCATTGGCGGATAGTGCCGAGCAGCGTTACCGGGTCTATCCGCTGATGAGTGGTAGCAAGCGGCGGTGGATCGAAGCGCCGGATCAGGAACTGAAGACGGCCCAGCGGTGGCTGCTCGACCAGTGGTTGTACCAGCTGGCTCCTACCGATGCGGCGCACGGCTTTGTCCCGGGGCGTTCGATTGTCAGTAACGCGGCCCGGCACGTGGGCTGCGCCTGGGTTGTCACCGCCGATCTGCGCAATTTTTTTCCCTCGATCGGGGCCAGTCGTGTTGCGCAGGTTCTGACCGAGTTCGAGCAACCGGCAGATGTCACTGCAGCGCTGGTCCGCCTGGTTACCCGAAGGCAGCGGTTACCGCAGGGGGCGCCCACCAGCCCGCAGCTGGCCAATCTGGTTGCTCGCCGCCTCGACCTGCGGTTGCTCGGCTGGGCCCGCCGTAGTGGCTGGAACTATACCCGCTACGCAGACGATTTGACCTTTTCCGGTGCGGACAATCCTCGCCCCCTGTTGGAGGCGCTGAAGCAAATTGTGCGGGATGAGGGGTTCACGCTGGCCCCAGGCAAGACACATATGATGTCACACCACCAACGCCAGGTGGTGACGGGAATGGTGGTCAACGAGCGTGTGGCGCTGCCCAAACCGCATCGTCGCCTGTTGCGGGCCATGCTGTACCGGCTGGAGACGATGGGTGTTGACAAGGTCGATCCGCAGCAGCTGCAGGTGGTCCAGGGGCACCTGGCACTGGCCCATTTCGTCGACCCCGCACGGTTCGAGGCCGAGTGTCGGGCCTTGGCCACCTTGTTGCGTGAAGCGTCGTCGTCGCCCCCAGCCACCGCGTCATCTTCGTTTGTACCTGCCGTGACAAAGACCTAAACTGACCACCAGGTTGCCAGAGAGAATCAGGGCTCTTCAGCTTTTTGGGTTTGGGATTGCCGACTCGGGAATTCTCTACCCGCCTTGGGCGTTTCGCTCCGGATCGTGAAGTCCTGCTGCTCTCTGGTTGCGCCCTTCCCTCCCGTATTCTCCGGGCAGGTTCGTAGCCCCGCGTTAGCGGGCAGCCGGTGCGGCCGTCTGCAATAGTCGTTTGAGACGAGGTGCACTCACCAGTACGTTGATTTCATTGCCGCTTTGGTCGCGGTGTGCGAACTGCTCCAGTGGCGGATGCATGGTGATGATGTTGTGTGCTGCGCCTGGATCCAACAGGAGTGCCAGGTTCCGACCTTCGAATTGATAGGTTCCCAGGATCACATCCCACTTGCCATAACGGGCGGAGGTACGGATTGCGATACCCTGGTTGACGGTTGCGTCGACGTTGACGCTCCAGACGTTACTGTCGACACGATGGCCGGATGGGACGGTTGCGTGACGCACGGTATAGCGATCCAGATGACCCGCAGATCGACTGCAAATCAGGGAAACTGGATGACGTAGCGCATGGGAAATCTCCTGAAAGGATGCGGGGCAAAGCGTGTCAGGTGACCACGAACGAGTTGCAGCGGGATGGCCCTGCTGAAACCTCGTGTCGTGGCGCGCCAGATCACCGCGAGTCAGGTTGATCAGGGGCCCGTTGTTTTCCGGTCTTGTTGCTGTTTGAGTTCCAGTGCCAACGATGGCTTGACTCGCACGTTGTCGTACGTGATCAATCCTCCGTCGGGGATGGCTTCCAGCACTTCGGCACCCTGGGTCAGGCCAATTGGAACCAGATTCTGCTGCCGGGCGATCTCGGCACGCTCTGCCAATCCACAGACGGTGAAGCCGCCCTCGCCATCCAGGATGGTCCCCGCAGCGAGCGGTTTCTTGACGGCCGCCACGACTTCGGAAATCTGGCCAATGGGTGCGCCGATCGTTTCTCCCGAGAGCATCATGCGGGCGATTCCCAGTGGCATTTCATGGCCGACGAAGTGCTGCGGCCGGTAGATCATTGCCTGGCCGCTCTGCTTTCCGATCATCATGCCGATGATTTCACCGTAGGCGGCCATGGATTCAATGGCCTGCGGGTCGGGAGCATCGATGACCGCAAAGACTCCGCCGCGAACATTCCGCTCGACGTTGGTGTTGTCCGGCTTCATCGAACTGACCGCTTCCACGACGCCCTCGCGCGTGAGGATTCCACCCTTGGATTGGAGCGCCAGCTGGTCTGGCATTTTCCGCAGATCGATGGCCGGAAAATGCATGCCGCGTACATCGATGGTTAAACCGGTTGCATTGGAGAGCGTCACCGATTCAATGGCGTGCTTGGTGCCGTCCAAGAACGAGCAGAACACTTGTGCGTTGTAGTCATCGCCTGTGAAGCCATAGAGTCGTGGTACGTCATCGGGAGTGGCTTTACGAAAGTCCGGGATGAAACGTGTACCTTTACCGGCGGCGATCACCCGGAATCCCAGCGTGCGGGCCCATTCATACAATTCGATGGCCAGGGCAGGTTCGTCACCGTACGCCAGGCTGTAGATTGTGCCTGCCTGGTCGGCCAGTTGCCGCAAGGTCGTCCCCACCACCACGTCGGCTTCAATGGTGACCATCACCAGATGTTTGCCAGCGGAAATCGCATCAAACCCATGTTGGGCACCGGCTTCGGCGTTGCCAGTCGCTTCCACGACCACATCGACAGCGCTACCGATGATCGCTGCCGGGTCATCGGTCACAGCGAATTCGCGTTGCCGCATGGCATCGTTGACGGCAGCGGCCGTGTCACAGAGCGTGACAGCTTCCCTGGATACCCCACCCATTTGCAGGGCTGAGGATCCACGTTCGGTGATCAGGTCGGCGACAACGGCAATTCGCATCCCCTGCATCTGGCAAATGCGGGCGATGATCTGGGTCCCGAATGTGCCAGCACCGATGATACCGACTTGGATCGGTTGATCGTCTTCTGCTAATTTTTCAAGGCGATCGTAGAGCATGGTCAAATCAGGAGAGTTCTTTGATCCGGATCGCCTTCCAGCGGCATTTGGCCCCCTTGGGCCAGCCGGTGCCGCCGTGTACTTGCACGGCGATGCGGCCACGAACCGTAAGCCGCTCGAGGATTGTTTCGCGGTTCTTACGGTAAACCTCGTTGCTGGAGTTGGCACCGTCAAAGTCGCAGACCTGCAAGCCGTTGATCCAGGTTGTGATCCGCGGATACTTTCCGGACACGCGGACCTTGGCCGTGTTCCAATCGTTAATTTTCCAGGCTTTGACGAACTCTTCCGGCGTACAACTGGCCAGCAGCCCCACCTGATCAATGGCGACGGTCTTGTCGGTGGTCAAACCGGTCAGCTGCTTGTCGGCATCGTATTTGCCATTGATATCAAACGTGCGCGTATTGAAACCGAAGGTGCCTTCACCATAGAGATGTCCGACGTTGCCGGCATCATGGTAATCCACCATCATCTGAATGCATTGACCGCGGTCATTGCCACGCAGGAACAGTCCAGAGCAGACGCCCCAATCGGGTTTGATGTCAATCGACAGCTCAAAATCACCGAACTGCCGATCGGTCAGTAGAATGCCCCCATTACCCGAACCGGGTGGGTCCTGCTCACCAGTAATCGTACCGTCTTCGGCTCGCCAGATGCCGCCGGTGCCGTGGCCAATGCGCTGGGGGTTCTTGTGCCAGCCGCGCAACGTTTTGCCATCAAACAACTCGATGGCGGCCCCTTTCTGGGGAGCCGCATAGGCGACGGGGTGCAGAGAGGCTGCGGTGGCACCGAGGGCCGTGGTCTGGAGAAAGGTACGACGTGCCAGCGGGAGACGAGCCATAGGGTATTCCTGTAGTGTCAGATAGGACGTGTTCTTGATCGAAACAGCACTTCGGTTGACATCATACGACCCCCCGTAGTGGTTCGCAATCAACCGCGTTCCAGGGGTGCATGGCCTAATGGCACAACAGAAGGCTGGCGTCTGCGTTACCAATCAGTAACGACGATTGCCAGCAACTGGTCGCCAAGGTGTGGCCTGTGCTTGATGGCAGGCGAGCAACCCAGATGTTGGGCCCCTGACGAATCCCATGCGTGGAAAGAAAAAATGGTCAGCAGAGGACAAAAGCAGGAAAGCGCCGTGTCTGACGATTTTCCAGAAGCGACGAGTGAAGCACGCTCGCTGCCAGGGCACGGACTTCCAGAATTTCATCCTCTGCGGACCGAAAACCAAGGTGACTCAGGAGACCCCACATCTCCCAAGCCGCAATCGGAAGAAAACCTCCTGTTTTATCCCGATTGTCTATATATCGCATTTACCCCATTGAACCATTACTAGTCGGGTAACCGTTCGTCCATGATTTGGTAAACGCGCACTGGCCATATCGATTAGGCAAACTCTGACGATTACGTCGCCCGGACCAGGCGAAGCCCGCGGGCCACATCCACGCGCGCAGCGCGGCGTGCGTGGTGGCTTCCAGTTCCCAGAGGCCGGAGCGGGGCCTAGCGTTCGGCCGCCGTCTTGCCGATGCAGAACAAGTGCTTGTTCGTGCGTACGAACAACTGACCTCCCGAAAGCGCCGGTGAGGCGGAACAGAATTCCCCCGTCTGGCCTTCGGCAAACAAACGATTCTCGGCGAGGACTTCCAGTTTCTCAGCCGGTGCGACAATCTTGGTGATGCCGTCGTCGGAAAGAAAATAGACCTTTCCACCGCCGGAAATCAGTGAGGCACTGTAGTGTTTGCCCAGACGCGATTTCCAGAGCCGTTTTCCGGTCGTGGCGTCGTAGCAATTGGCGGTTCCGCGATCGTCGGCGACAAACAGCCGATTTTCCAGCACGACCGGCGAGGGCACGTAGCAGGCCGCGTTGCGAGCATGCCAGGCGACATGGGTTTGCGTGACGTTCCCTTGACCTCCGGGACGGATTCCCATCACGTGGTAGGTGGGAAAACCGGCTGCCATGAAGAACAGTTTTCCGTCGTAGACCATCGAGGCCACGAATTGTTCTGTTGGACCATCGATTTCCCAGATGGTGGAACCGTCATCCGGGTTGAGACTGATCACACTTCGACTGCCCGAAAGGACCATTTCTTGTCGGCCAGCAACGGTACGAATCAGCGGAGTGACATAACTGCGCGTGTGGTGTTTACGAGCGACTTTCCAACGCGTCTCTCCTGTCTTCCGATCGAGTGCCACCACATAGCCATCGCCGTCGTGGTCGCCGTTGAGAATTACCATATCGTTGTACAGTACGGGACAGCTGCAGAATCCATGTACGCTGGCAAATTCGCCCACTTGCTGTAGCCACTGGCGGCGGCCTGCAAAGTCATAGGCCGCGACCACGACTTTTCCTAGTGTGGCTGGTCGCGCTGCCCCTACGTTGAGCGCGGGAGTGGTTCCTCCATCACTCTGCAAGAACGCGACATAAACCAGTTCACCGTCGGTGGCAGGAGTACTCGAAGCGTAGCTGTTGAGCGCGTGCAGCCTTTCCAGGTTGGACTTGATCACCTCTTGATGCCAGAGCCGTTTCCCCGTGGTACGTTCGATACAGGTCAGGGTCCGCATCTGGCTTCCTTTCACACAGGAAACCACAAAGATGCGATTTTCCCACACGATGGGCGAGGCGTGGCCAATACCAGCCAGCGGAACTTTCCAGGCGATGTTCTTGCCACTCGGCCCATCCCATTCTTGGGGGATACTGGTTTCCAGGCTCGTTCCGTCACCACGTGGTCCACGCCAGCCGGGCCAGTTCTCAGCCTGTAAGGAGGCACACGTCACAAACGTCAAACAGCCTAGCAGCATCCCAGTGCGCAGGTGGTACATACTCGGAGTCCTGATCAAGTAAGGTGAAGTTGTTTGACAGGGGCAGCCACAGCCCACTCAGTCGCCTGGAATGCCCCTTTGGAGGTGGGCGTGGAACCCGTACGCGCTGACTGCGGTTTCGCTATTTGCCGATACAGAATAGTTGCGTGTTGGTGCGCACAAATAACCGACCAGAAGCGGCGACGATCGTCGATCGGTTCAGATCAGTGCCGTCTTCGTCCATGGCGATTTCGCTGAGTACCTTGCCGTCTTCTGCATTGACCACCGTGACTTTGCCCTCAAAATTGACCACGTAGATCTTACCGTCTCCCGCCAGTGGCGATGCTTCATATTTGCTGCCACGGCGCACCGGAGTCGACCACTTGACGTCGCCGGTTTTGGGATCGACTCGCGTCAAAGCAGGTCGTCCTCGATTGGTGCCGTACAAGACAAAAAAGTCATTCTGGTAGAACGCAGGTGTTGGAACATCAGAGGTGACCCCGTTAACGCCTTTACTTGTCCAGGCAATTGAATTGTCGGTTAATGTACCTTTGCCACCGGTTTTGATGGCGTAGATCGGTTCCCGTTTGGGTGCACAGACCAGGACGACGTCTTCACTGGCAACTGGTGAAGGCACCAGACGCCAATGACCGATGCGTTTGGGATTCCAGGTTCCCCATCTCCAGAGTTCGGCGCCTGTTTCCAGATCGTGTCCACTGATCGCATCCCCACCTACGACCAGCAATTCCTGACGTCCATTGCTGAATGAAACGGGTGTTGGCGTTGTAAACGCTTCACGTGACTCTGCTTTGGCTTTGCTGGGGCGGACGTGACGGAACAGTTCTTTACCACTGGCCGGGTCCATCGCCAGGATAAAGGAATCGTGGTTCTTGCCATCGGATTCGTTTTCACGCACCGGGACATCCCGCTGCAGCACCTGCAGGTAGAGTTTTCCATTGAAGAGTACGGGGCTTGTGCTAAACGTCCAACCGAAGTGGAACCAGCCGTAATCTTTCTGGATGTTGCGTTTCCACTGTTCTTTGCCGTCGAAATCGTAAGCGATCAGATCGCCGTTGCCGTAAAAGAAAATGACGACTTTGCCATCGGTTGCAGGAGATGGTGAAGCAAAATTACTACGTGAGGCACGTCGCAGTCCGCTGGCGATCGTGTGTTGCCACAACAATTTTCCGGTGTTCCGGTGGAAACAGGCCGCTTGTAGTGTTTCCTTCTCGGTGTTTGTTGTGGAGACGAAGACATGATCTCCCCAAATGGCTGGCGTAGCAGCGCTCGGACCGGGCAGGTCGACCTTCCAGGCTACGTTTTCAGTGGTGCTCCATTTGGACGGGAGACTCTCTTCGTTTGCCGAACCATTAAAATTGGGCCCGCGGAATTGAGGCCAGTTTCCGGCCTGAACTGGTACGGTCAGAGTCAAGGCCACGAGCAGGAGCATCGTTAATCTCATCGTCAGCGTCTCCCAATCAGTAGGGGTTATCGTTGGGTGATTCTCTCGGTCGCCTCGCCGGCAGGCTGTTTCTCACCGATTTATCGGGAATTCAAACTTATGGAACATAAAGGTGTCCGGGTAGTTCTGCTGGGCTGAGGCACCCCGTGGGCTGCTCCCAGGCAGGACACATCATACGCAAGCTCTCCGGTGGCTGCCAAGTGTTTCCCACCGACAAGCGGACTTCCGGGGGAGATCAGGGGCTTCGTAGCGCGTACCCTCTTGACTTGTCCCGCGGCGGCGACGTACGAAGTAGAGAATATGAGTTCTTGAAAGGGCAAAACATGTTCGAAGTACTGCAGCAGGCACCTCCCGATCCGATTCTCGGTTTGACAGAGCTTTTCCAGCAGGATCCCCATCCCGAAAAGATCAACTTGACGACGGGAGTGTACAAGGATGAGAGCGGTAACACGCCGATTCTGGATTGTGTAAAGCAGGCCGAAGGGCAATTGCTGGAAGATGAGGCGACCAAGAGCTATCTGGGCATCGCTGGGCTCGAGCGACTGGCTGCTTTGACGCGTGAAATGGTGTTTGGTGCGGGCCACGAGATTCTGGGCCAGGAGCGCGCCTGTGGAGTGCAGACTCCAGGTGGTACCGGTGCTTTGCGTGTTGCGGCCGATTTTGTGGCAACGCGTTTTCCCAATCACAGTGTCTGGTGCAGTCAACCGACCTGGGCGAACCACCCGAATGTTTTTCGCGCCGCGGGGTTGAACGTTGAGAATTACCCCTACCTGGATGCTGCGGGTACAGGCCTGGATTTCGCCGCCCTGCGGACGCAAGTCAAGGAGATACCAGAGGGTGATGTTCTTTGCCTGCATGCCTGTTGCCATAATCCAACAGGAGTGGACCTCCAAATCGACCAGTGGCGTGAAATTGGCGAGATCATTCAACAACGGTCCTTGATTCCACTGGTCGATTTTGCCTACCAGGGTTTTGGTGATGGATTGGATGAGGACGCGGCGGGGGTGCGCGAGCTGTTGCAGTATGTCCCCGAAGCGATGGTTTGTACTTCGTTCTCCAAGAATTTTGGTTTGTACAGTGAACGCGTGGGTGTACTCACGGTGGTTGCTACGACCCAGGATGCAGCGAGCTGTGTCCTCAGTCATTTGAAGTCTTGTGTGCGCTCCAATTACTCGAATCCTCCCAAGCATGGCGCGGCGATCGTTGCTAAGGTGCTGGAGGATGCAACGCTGCGTGGTGTTTGGGAACAGGAACTGGCTGCGATGCGTCAGCGGATTTCTGACATGCGGTCGCAGTTTGTGGCAGGGATGCAGAAGCAGGCTCCGCAGCAGGACCTTTCGTTCATCACGAACCAGCGAGGAATGTTCTCCTACTCAGGACTCTCACCCGTACAGGTGGATGCGTTGCGCAACGAGTGGTCGATCTACCTGGTCGCGAGCGGACGTATTAACGTAGCTGGCATGACGCCGCAGAACATTGCCCGTCTGTGCGAGGCCGTTACTTCGGTATTGTGATCCACTCCGTCACTATTTCGCGGTCCAGTCTCTTTGCGGATGAGGTGGCCGTTCATGAACGTCTGGTGGGATGCTTCGCTGTACGGCCTGAAGCCTATAGATCTGATCGTCATCGTTGGATATTTCGCGATTGTCATGGTGATTGGGTTTTGGGTTTCGCGGCAGGTACGCACCGAGGAGGATTTTTTTCTCGGCGGTCGACGCTTCGGTAAACTGCTGCTGGTCATGCATTGGCTTTGCACAGGAACACATTCCGAACAAGCAGTGCAGGTAACTGGGGCTTCGGCGCGGGTCGGTCTGGGAGGGATCTGGTACCACTGGATGTACTTGTTTTCGACACCGTTTTACTGGATGATCGGACCGATTATCCGACGGTTACGCGTGATCACGACCGGTGATTTCTTTCGTATTCGCTACGGGCGTTCGTTGGAGATGGTCTATTCGCTGGTGGCGATTCTTTACCTCATCCAATCGATTGCGATGCTGCTGCGAGGTGCGGGGTCCGCGATCGCTGGAGCGACGGGGGGCGAAATTCCTACCCAACCAGCGATTGTGCTGCTGGCTGTTTTGTTTTCCAGCTATGTCGTGGCCGGCGGACTCGTATCCGCCGCTTACACCGATGCCTTGCAGGGAATCCTGATCATCGTACTCTCCGTGATCCTGGTGCCTGCGGGATTGCAACAAATGGGTGGCTGGGAACAGGTGCATGCCCAACTCGACCCGCATATGTTTCAGATTGCGGCTTCTTCGGAACACATCCCGACCGATACGTTCGAGGGTACGGTGGGGTTTATTATCTCGGTTTCTTTACTGGCACTAGCTGGAGTCGTCGTCCAGCCCCACGTGATGAATGCCACCGGCTCAGGAAAAACCGAGCTCGAAGCACGCGTTGGGATGTGTTATGGGAATTTCATCAAGCGTTTGTTAACGATGGCCTGGGCTTTTACGGGGCTGATTGCCGCCGTTCAGTTTTCGTCCCATTGGCAGAGTGCGAATAACCCTCGGCAGGCGAGTGAAGAGCTTTTTGGCATGGCGATCCGTGAATGGCTGGGGGACGGTTGGCGGGGGTTGATGATTGCCTGTTTGGTGGCCGGAGTGACCAGCGCGGAAGTTTTCATGGTGGTGGGGGCAGGTGTATTTACGCGAAATTTCTATCAGCCACTGATACCAGGACGAGAGCAAACGCACTATTTGAAGGTGGGCCGAATCGCTTCCGCGATGATGCTGGTGGCCGGCATCGCCGTCGCGTTTTACGCTGGGAGTGTCACCGGGCTGGTACTGGCTTCTGTCGAAGTGATTAGTCTTTTGGGCGCTGCGTTTTGGCTGGGTGTCTGCTGGCGGAGAGCGAATCCGACTGCCGCCTGGTGCAGTTTTCTGGCGAGTGTTTCGGTGTGGTTATTGAGTTCGGTACAGATTCCGGCCAGCGCAGGGCTCCAGCTCCTGCAGCCAGTTGCCCGCAACCTGGTATGGTTGGGTGAGCAACTTCAGCTCCGTGATCATTCCAAGCCGGTGGAGATCCTGATGATGCTGGCGGTGCAATTCGGAGTGATGGTGGTCGTCAGTCTGGTGACACGCGCGCAGTCGCGGACTGAGCTGGACTCATTTTTTGCTCGCTTGTTAACTCCGGTGGGCGAAGAGCAGGTCGCTGAGTCGCAGCATGTTGCGGAAACAGCGCAGACGTTAGGCCTTGGGAAGACTCGGCTGGATTTTGAGGCGGTGGCGGACAATGCCTACCAGGGCCCCCGCAAGTACGCCCTGGAGTTACCGCGCCCGACTGTCGTCGATTGGGGCGGATTCCTGGGGGCTTGGGTGCTGGTCGGTGTGTTAATTGGACTCTTGATGTGGCTTGCCAGCTGAACGGTGGCTTCACGAAAAGTGCACGGCCCTCACTAAAGTCCATGCCCCTCAAGAATGAATGACTATGCCTCCATCAACATTCATCGTTTGACCGGTGATGTTGTGTGCCAGAGGGGATGCCAGATACAGCGCGAGGGCAGCCACGTCTGCCGGTTCTTGCCAGCGGTTCAGCGGCGTTGTGGCCGCGATTTTCGCCGTTGCCCACTCGTCATACGATAGTTGCTGGCTCTCGGGCTGGGCATTCTGCCAGGCCTGCCAGACGGATTCGTTGACCGCGGTTTTTACCATTCCAGGACAGATCGTATTAACCCGTACATCGTATTGGGCCAGATCTTTTGCAGCACACTGCGCGAAATTGATCACAGCGGCCTTGGCCGCACTGTAGGGTGGATCGGTTTGGGAACCAATTTGCCCGGCAATCGACGACAGAAACAACACGGTCCCCTGGCGCGCAGCCGTCATTTCCGGCGTAAATGCATGTGCTGCGTTCACAGCACCCAGGAGATTGATGTCCAATACACGTTGCCAGTCTGCGGGGGATAAATTCCAGAAGGGGAATCCGTACTTTCCCGAACCAGCGCCTGCGGCGTAGATCAAGTGGTCAACACGGCCGAACTCACTGATTACACGTGCGGCGATTGTTTGCAGTGATTCGTAGTCTGTGGCATCAGCTACGGCTGCCAGTGTTTGGGCTGAGGTGGCCGCCGCCAATTCATCCGCGAGAGATTGGACGCCTGTATCGACATCCACGATTGCGACGTGAGCACCCTCCTGCGCAAAACCGCGAACGATTGCCTGGCCGATACCTTTGGCCCCGCCGATGATGACTGCGACACTATTGGCTAGCTGCAAGTCCACAATATTTCCCCCTCGTGCCGCCTTTTCGGAGGCCTTACGAATCAGCGACAGGTGGCTGGGTACAGAGCTCGAGGCAATGTCCATCGGGATCTGATACGTAGATCTGGAAGGCACCGTCCGGTCGCGTACGGCGAGGGGTATAGGCTACGCCTTTTCCCTGGAGATACGCTTCCCAGGCGTCCATGTCGTCGATCATCAGCGCCCAGTGATTGCCCCGGCTTTTGGCACCGGATACCGGTTCGTCCCGTTCCCCGATCAAATGAAGTTCCTGATCTACTCCTAACAGGAACCACGCTCCGGGGAAAGTAAATCCCGGTCTGGGTATTTCCTTCAGTTGCATGACGTCGGAGTAGAACTGGATGCTTTTGTCCACATCTGCAACGTGTAAAGCCACGTGATTCAATTGTGTGGTTTTCATAGGGCTCGATCGGGCAACGGTTTGAATAGGCCGGTGAAACAGCGCGTTGTGAAACGGGGTTTAGCCATAGAGGCGGTAGGCTTCTGATGCGCCGATGCGACGCCCGCGGATCTTGCCTCCCGCTAGTTGTTCGCCGTTGGGGTCGACGTAGACACGCTTGGTACGTCGCCCTTCGGTGACTCCCAGAATGTGGATATTGAAAATGAAGCCAGTCTCGCTGGTCGCTTTAAACCAATGCACGTTGTCTTTTTTGTCCGAGACCGATGAGTACTGGCCAACGGTAAACGCCTGATCAATGGTGGGCTTGATGATCATGTGGTCTTTGGTGTCTTCCAGGCGATCGTAGTGACGCCCCTGGAAACTACCTTTCAAGACCAGGAATGCGGTTGCCATGTTGTCGTGCCCATGTGGTACGACCGACCGATCTTTCTTGAGCGCGAACATCTGGTTGCCAAACACCAGATTGGTGGGAAGTCCTTCGACCTTTGGGAATCGAGGGCGCAGGCTTTTCTCACCCTTGTCACGAAAGCTGAGGCCCTTGGTGAGTTTGTCGAATTCGATGAATTTCAGTAATTCCACAAGTTCGACTTTTGAGAACAAGCCCTCGACTTTTTCCTGCCATTGGACCTCTCCGAGTTTTTTTCCTTTCAGATCGTGGCCCAGTTCGTCTAGTTCTGCCAACCAGCGTGCCGTCACCGGTTTGATCTCGGCCGCAAAGGCGTCCGTCGCATAGAGGGCTTCAAGCAGGGACAAGGTGAGCAAGGAGCCGACAGTCTGTTGGTTGAACGCACGGCGTGAAACATCGGTCATGACAAGCTCCAGCAAGGGATTACAGGTTCAATGTGATGCATGTTCAGGCGTTTGCCGAGGAGATGTACCATCGCAGACGTCGTTGTGAACCTTGGCCAATCTAGGACATCAGTCTGTGCCTGGCTGCCGGTGACCCGGGCTCGTAGCCACTACTCCTCCCAGTCTTCGTCCTCCTCTTCCTCGTCGTCCTCTTCCTCGTCGTCCTCTTCCTCGTCGTCCTCTTGCCACTCACCGGCTCCATCTTCTTCCCAATCTTCTACGTCTTCTTCGTCGCCTTCCTCTTCCTCTTCGTCGTCTTCGTCTTCGACTTCCTGCCAGTCTCCATCAGCGAAGTCGTCGTCCTCTTCCTCTTCGTCGTCCTCTTCGTATTCCTCTTCGTCTTCGTCTTCGTCTTCGTATTCGTCTTCCTCGTACTCTTCCTCGTACTCTTCTTCTTCGTCTTCTTCGTCTACTTCCTCGTAACCACCGTCTTCTGGTTCGCTATCCTCGAAGTCGTCATCCTCTCCGAACTCTTCATCTTGGTCTTCGTCATCGCTTGTCGAGGCGGTGATATTCTCTGGTGCCAGGGGTTCGGACTGGGGGGGGGCCAAGGTATCACCTGTCGCAACACTCACACTCACTTCGGACTCCTCTTCCAACGATAGAACGGCTTCGGGAACGGATTGACTACTGACTGGTGTAATGGACTGCGCTTCATCTGCGATTTCAGTCCTGGGCAGCTTTTCCAGGCTTTGTAGACCAAACATTTGTAAGAAACGTCTGGTCGTTGTGTAAAGGTAGGGACGCCCCAATTCTTCGCTTCGGCCTGAAATTCGTACCAGATTTCGTTCCATGAGTTGTCGTAACATCTCCCCACACGTTACGCCCCGAATCGCCTCCACATCGGCTCGGATGACGGGTTGTCGATAGGCGACGACCGCCAGTGTCTCCATGGCGGGGGCTGACAGCCTGGTTTCCTGGGGAGTGTGTTGCAGGCGTCTCAGCCAAGGCGCAAACACCGCACGGCTGAGAAGTTGAAATCCCCCCGCCACCTCTTCGACACGGAATGCACGACCAGCACTGTCGTACATCTGGTTGAGTTGTCGAACCATTGCTCTGGCCTCGGTACCGTCCGCCAGGCCCACGTACCGACTGAGCTTGCGACTTGAAATCGGGTCACGGGTGAGGAACAAGACAGCTTCCAGGCGACGGATCCGCCTGTCGCGTTCACCGGGTTGGCCAGCAGATTGTCGCGATTCTGGTGAATTGGCCAGGAGGGAGGAGCGAATCCGCGCCGGCAGACTCCTAGGAGCCAGCGGGCACATCGCCTGCCGCGTGTAACGTCCGGCAACGCTGCCGAGCCGACGAGCGGGGGTAAAAACTCGATCGTACATCATTCCTGACAAACCACGACGAGTGAATGAGTGACAGCATCTGATATCGATGCGAAAACAGCCTTGCGCCGAGGGCAAAGTATCCGCAACAGGACAGATTCGGCAAGTCGGATATCTACAAAATGAGTGCCAGGACACCGGTGGCAGACAGCGTGCCTGCAGGCATCCTGGCAGGTTCTGTATTCACTAATTGCCAGGGCGCGACAGCATGGACGCACGTGGATGCACCTAGTTGGTGTTTACTTGGCCTCCGCGACAAGTTCATCGATCAGCTTGTCGAGTGTGGCGCCGCCAGGTGACCCCGTGAACTTGTGGCGAATGACACCTTTGTGATCAATCAGATACATTGTGGGCCAGCCGCGTACATTCCAGGCGGTTGAGATCGGGCCTCGTGTACTGCCGCCGTTCCAGAAACTACGCCAAGTAATTTGCTCTTCCTTAAGGACTTCTTTCAGTTTTTCACGGTCTCGGTCACTGTTGATACCAAGTAGTGCGAAGGGTTCACCAGCCAGACGTTTCACGAGCGACCGCTCGTGCGGGTACATGGCCCGGCAGGGGCCTCACCAATGTCCCCAAAAATCAAGCATCACGACTTTCCCTCGATAATCGCTCAATTTGAACGGGACGCCTTCGAGATCCTCCGCAGTGATTTCTGGCGCCACATTACCAACGGAAAGCTGCGTAATTTCATTGAGAATGGGTTTTGCCTGGTCGCCGAGCGTGCCACTCATCAGGGTTCGACCGTTGAGTGTGACCTCGCCGTTGACGTCTGCGTACGTGGAGATGACACGTTCCAGGACAGTGGTTGCTGCCGCCACCACTGGGTCAGGCTCTAGCTTTGCAATACGGTCCACATAGCTGGCACCATAGCTCCGGTTGTACCGAGCACGCTGAGCCTTCGAAGCCCCACGCAGCCGGCGGGACAGTGTCGCTTGGGAATGTAGCAGTTTGGCCAATCCCAACAGGGCCGGACCTTGGACGGCGGGACTCAGGTTTGCCTTCAGCAGGGTTCGCAACACCCGCTCGTTGGAGTCCGAATGGCTGGCACGCAACGTCACAGAACGGATGCGTTCCACAAAATCGGATTCCTCTGCGTGGTCTTGGATCAGAACATTTAATGCGTCGATGCGGCTGCCGCCGGTACTTTGCTCGACAACGGATAGCAAGGTTGGCAGGTCGCTGGATTCTTTGAGTGCGCGTGCAAACAAATGCTCTGCCTTGCTCTTTAACTCATTTGCGTTGCCTGATCGTTGAATCATTTCAACCGTGTCTTGGCCATAAACCCGTACGTAACGTTCGGGACTGGCCTGTACTTGCGGGGAAATGCGAGCAGTGTAAACGTGTATCCGCGCCAGACGAATGCATGCCGCACTGCGCACCTGGGGATGGGGGCTCTTGGCTAGCATGGCAGTCAACAGACGTTGGCGGGCTGCGGACGGTGACACTCCAGGTCCAGTGCTGATCGCCTCTGTGATGCGCGGATCTTGAAGGTGAAGTTTGATTAACAGGTCAACTGCGTCATCCAGTGTCTGGTCAATGCGGACGTGGCCGGCAGTCCATGCCAACGCATCGAGGGCAGTTTTTTCCTTGGGGTGTTGTCTGGCGTATTCCAGAAACCGTTTTCCGTACGTTTTAGGCTGGGGACGTTGTTCCAGGATGGCCCGTCGCTCGGGTGGAGTTTTCGCGGCTCGCATCTTGGTGAGCAGCTCATAATTCGCTCGAAGATACTCAAACAAAATCTCTTCATAGCCATTGGCCGGTTTTCGTTTGGGAGGTGGGGTGTCGTTGCCAATAAACAAGCTCAGAGGAATCGCTGGTACCGGTGCGGCTGCCTTTTTCTTTGTTTTCCCGGTTGCGCGGTTTGCCGGAACTGCCTGCTGCGCGGAACCGATCTGAGTTGCCAGCAGTAAGAGTGAGAGACTCGTCGTGGTGAACAACCTGGTTGGCAGTCGTCTTGCAGTGAGCATGAGCAGTCCCGAGAACACGGAATTAAGGGCTTGGCTGAGGCGCGAAGGCCACGGCGTACGAAGCGAGCTGGTGATCGAAATTTGCCATGGCGGCTACGGGGATCGCGATTGTCAGACTGGCACATGGTGTCATTTGCATGCCCTGCCGGTCGGAGATCTAGACGGATTGAGGTCAAACATGACAGGGCCAGCACGCTGCCACGGGTTGCTGTGGTTGCAGGAGCAGTAGGACACTGGTGTATTGTAGCGTGACCGGAGGCCGAGCGGGCTATATGTTCAAGCAGCTTTTTGGCGGATTGGACAGCTGCATTCACCGCCGAGGATGGCGTCTGTTGGCAGAGACAGCGGTCGCAATTGGCCAGCGCGCTGCTGATCGGGTAGCCCGGTCGCAAGCCTCAGCAAGTCCGAGGGCCTGTTAGGCTTTTTCCTGCCGTTGTTCATTCAACCACCCAGGCCAGCCAGTTCGGCGACCGGTGGTCTGGGTAGGGAGAGATTTCAGTGGGAGGAGTTTTCCCGATCCGGGTACAGGGCCAGATTGAAGTCTAGCCAGATCCGGTGTTCAATACGAACAGTCGGGGCGAGAGGATTCGAACCTCCGACCTTTTGACCCCCAGTCAAACGCGCTAACCAGGCTGCGCTACGCCCCGCACACGGACAGCAGCAGACAAGCCAGTGGCGTGTCACTGCCGACTCGCAGTGAATATCGCAGATTGGGATTGGCTGTCAACAGGTTGGCGACTCGCGTCGCTCTGGCATGCCGGTGGCACCGCAGTGGTGACTGGGAACCGGGCAGAGAATCTGCCCAGGGTTTGTGATGAGAAATGTGAATGGAGATTGCCTGGTGTGACAATATTTGGAGAACGTCTGTTGAATGCAGTTCGCCGCTGTCGGACACCGGTCCTGGTTGGACTGGATCCGCGGCGGGACCAGTTACCCCCTGGTCTGCAGCCGGCGGCAGATGCGGAGCCGCAGTCTGTGGCAACCGCGTATGCAGAATTCTGCCGCGGTGTCATTGATGTGGTTGCGCCGAGTGTTCCGGCAGTCAAGCCGCAAGCTGCTTTTTTCGAGCAGTTGGGCGCGCCGGGGATGGTGGCGCTGGCGGAGGTCATTACCTATGCACGCGAAAAAGGTCTGTTGGTGATTCTGGATGGGAAGCGAAATGACATTGGGTCGACGGCTGCTGCCTACGCGGATGCGTATCTGGGACAGGAAAGTCCCTGGGGAGCAGATGCGTTGACGGTCAATCCGTATCTGGGTAGCGACAGCCTGGAACCGTTTGTTGAGGTTGCGCGACAGCGTGAATCCGGGGTTTTTGTGCTTGTCAAGACTTCCAATCCAGGTAGCCACTTGTTGCAGGATCTGGTTGCTCAGGAACAGACAATCTACCAGCGGGTCGCTGCCGTGGTTGAGCAGCTGGCCCAGCAGACATGCGCAGATACTCCCTACGGATCGGTTGGTGCGGTTGTTGGTGCGACGTACCCCGAACAGTTGGCGGAGCTGAGGCAGTCCATGGCACACACCTGGTTGCTGGTGCCCGGTTTTGGGGCTCAGGGTGGTTCGGCAGCCGATGTGTCAGGTGCCTTTGATGACCATGGCGGGGGAGCGATTATCAACAGCTCGCGGGCGATCATTTTTGCCTATCATCGGAAGCCGTACCAGGATCGCTACGGTCCGCAACAGTGGCAGCGTTGCGTTGAGGAGGCAACGCGGGACATGGCGCAGCAATTGGCAGCGGAAACACCCGCGGGCAGCCTGCTGGACGAATCGACGTTGTGAATCGGTTTGTTGGCGATTTCAGTTCCCTGATGCACTTCTGGCAGCCTGGGCCTGTTCGGTTTGGCGGCTGTGTCCAACTGGCATAAAATGAAATGTGCTGGAGAAACTGATGCGACCCGATCTGTGGCTTCTGGAGAACGCTCAATGAAGAGAGCACCCACGCGAATAACAGCAGGCCGGCAAATCCGCAATGCACTGTGCCTGCTGGTGTTACTTGGCAGTGGAAGTCTGTTCGTTCCTGCGGCAAACGCTGCCGAAACGCCTCAGTTTGAAACACACATTGCCCCTTTGTTCAAACGTCACTGTGTGAAATGCCACAATGCGGAGCTGCGTAAAGCAGATCTCGATCTGAGTACACCTCAGGGACTGTTTCGCGGTGGCGAATCCGGTCCCGTGCTCGTTTCTGGCGATCCCGAAAAAAGTACTCTGTACGAACAAGTGCATGAGGGTGCGATGCCACCCGCAGAGGAGTCGCAGTTACCAGCACACGATATTGAGACCATTCGTTTCTGGATTAAATCGGGCACACCCTTTGTTGCCAGAATTGCCTTGGCTGAATTGACCGCGGCGGCTGAGGTCAGTAACCATGAAATTGAGCCGTTGATGCGTCTGCGCTGCGCAACCTGTCACGGCTTGCGTGCCAAGGAAGGCGGTCTCGATGTACGTTCCAAGGCAGCGCTGTTGAAAGGCGGGAAATCGGGGCCGGCCATCGTATTAGGAGATCCTGCAAACAGCCTGTTGCTCAAACGCATTCACGCCGGGGAGATGCCACCCGACGAGAAGCTCATCGAGGCCGGTGTGAAACCGATTACGGTGGCCGAGATCAGCCGCCTCGAACGATGGATCGAGATTGGTGCGCCCGAAGTGCTCGTTGCTCCGGATATCGCATCGGCCGAGATGGACCGGTTGGTATCCGATGAGGACCGGCAGCACTGGTCCTTCAGGAGATTGCGTCCAGTCGCAATACCCCGAGCGTCTGCGTTCCAGGACACTGCGATGGTGCCGCGTCAGCCAGTCGATCTGTTCATTGTCCATAAACAGCAAGAGCAAGCTCTGCAGATGGCCCCGGAGGCAGAGAAACTGACCTTGCTGCGGCGGATTACTTATGACCTCACGGGCCTGCCGCCGCATCCAGAGGACGTCGAGCAATTTCTGGTCGCCGAGCAGCCCGATGCATACGAACGCGTCGTCGACCGGCTCCTGGTATCTCCACGCCATGGCGAACGTTGGGCGACGTTCTGGCTCGATGCGGCCGGCTACGCCGATTCGGAAGGGAAGCGAAGTGCGGATCCAATTCGGCCTTATGCATACAAGTACCGAGATTATGTGGTGCGTTCTTTCAACGTAGACAAGTCATACGATCGGTTTCTGTTGGAGCAGATTGCCGGGGATGAGCTGGCCGATTACACCGACCCTGCGCAGGTTACCGAGGAAATAGTCGATAACCTCATTGCGACGGGTTTTCTCCGTATGGCTCCTGATGGGACCGGTTCTGATGTGGTGAACTTCGTTCCCGAACGGTTGGAGGTGATGTCGGACCAGATCGAGATTTTTGGCAGTACCGTACTGGGGCTCACGATTAAATGTGCGCGATGCCATAGCCATAAATACGATCCCATTCCCCAGCGGGATTACTATCGGCTGCTGGCGATCTTCAAAGGTGCCTTTGACGAACACGACTGGTTGAAACCTGCTTTCGTACCCGGGCAAACAAAAGTCCAGAAGGCGGGACGTCTGTTGTCGATCGCCACGCCGGCAGAATTGAGTCAAATGACTTTCCGTAACCGCCGGATCGAGCAGGAGATTGAACAGCAGCAACGAAAATTAACGCAGCTTGCTGTATCGGTTCGCCACCAGCATCTGGAGGAGCAGCTTAAGAGCGTCCCGGCAGATCTACGACAGCCACTACGGTCGCTACTGACTGTCGATCCTGGCAAACGGGGGCCTCGACAGCGTGAACTGGCCGCACAATACGAAGCCAAACTGGCCTTGGACGATGCGATGTTGAAGAAGCATCCGGCTTACAAGCGTGCTGCTGTCGAGATTGATCGCACGATCAAGTCACTGCAAAGTGAAAAAGTTGATCGGCCACAGATCCGGGCACTGTGGGACCGCGGTGTTCCTTCTCCCACCTATGTCTACCGCCGTGGGGACTATCGGCAATGGTCCAGCCTGGTGGGGCCGGGCGTTCCGTCTGTTCTGACGGACGGCAAAACACCTTTTGTCTATCAGCCTCCGTGGCCTAACGCGACCAAGACAGGACGACGTCTGGCACTGGCGCGCTGGCTCGTTGAGTCTGATCATCCACTCACCTCACGAGTGATGGTCAATCGAATCTGGAAACACCACTTTGGGCGCGGCATTGTCACGACGATTGATAACTTTGGGAAATTAGGGGTGCCACCTTCTCATCCGGAGCTGTTGGACTGGTTGGCGAATCAGTTTGTGCAAACGGGCTGGAGCCTCAAACGCTTGCACCGTTTGCTGGTTACATCCCAGGTCTATCGACAGACTTCACGTGTTTCTTCTGAGCAGCTTCGTGACGATGCGGAAAACCAGTGGTTCACACGCATGCCACTGCAGCGGCTCGACGCCGAGGAACTGCGTGACTCGCTGTTGGCCGTTGCTGGCAGGCTTGACGAACGCCCCTTTGGTCGTCCCGACGCGGTCAATGTTCGCAAGGACGGACTGGTCACTTCGATCGGAGCAGAGGGGAGCTGGCGGCGGAGCTTGTATGTGCGCCACCGCCGCAAAGAAATGCCGACCGTGCTGGAGACGTTCGACTTGCCACAAATGAACCCGGCATGTCAGCAACGTCCCACTTCCACGGTGGCCCAGCAGGCCCTGTTCTTAATGAATAATACGGCGGTGCGCGCGCTGAGCCAGGATTTTGCTCGCCGAATTTTGGGCCAGACGGCTGACCCCGTGGCGCAGGTGGAACGCGCCTACCTCACGGCGCTGGGCCACGGCCCGACTGCAGAGGAGCGGGAGGTTGCGGTACAGACATTGTTGAACCTGGAAGCAGAATTTGCGGCGTTGTCCAACGTTGCTGAGCAGCCCCAGGATTCAGCAGAACAGGCTTTGGCTGTACTCTGCCATACGTTGATGAATTCCGCGGCGTTTTTGTTTGTGGATTAGTAGTTGCGGTGGGTTCAAGAGTGATTGGGATCCCCATCAGGATCGGTTGAGACAGGTGCGCCGGCCGGCAGGATTTTCACGACAGGTGTTGAACGGAGGGGTGTAGTGATGAAAACGAGAACGAGCACACGTCAAGATTGCCCCGGAGACGTGGCCCTGCGACAGAGTCGCCGTGGTTTTTTTCACCGGGCAGCGGACGGCGTACATGGTGCGGCTCTGACCTATCTGCTCGGACGCGATGTGTTTGCCCAGGAAGGACTACCGACACCGACTCGGCAACCTGCCAGTGGCGGTCCTCGACAGGTTTATGACTTGAGTTCTCGGCAAACCCATTTTCCGGCCCGGGCGCGTTCGGTGATTCACCTGTTTATGAATGGAGGTCCCAGCCAGGTCGATCTGTTTGATCCAAAACCGGCTCTCGACCGAATGCATGGACAATCATACTTCAGCGAAATTGCTCAAGACGTCTCGTCGCCGCAGCAGGCAGGCGGGTTGCTGAGAAGCCCTTATAAGTTCGCCCAGTACGGTGACAGTGGCACCATTGTCTCAGAAGTGATGCCGCATTTGGCTCGCCAGGTTGATGAGATTGCGGTGATCCGTTCGATGTACAATTCGCATCCCAACCATGAACCCGCTTTGTTCAAGATCCATTCGGGTCGTTTGCTGCCAGGGAGGCCCGCTCTGGGTGCGTGGGTTGTCTATGGATTGGGTACGGAAAACCAGAGTCTGCCTGCTTATGTCGTACTCGATGACCCGCTGGGCTTGCCGGTGAATACCGTGCAAAACTGGCAGGCTGGGTTCTTGCCCCCTGTCTACCAGGGATCCCGCATTCGTTCGACCGGTTCACCGATTTTGAATCTGAGGCCGGAAGCGGACCGCCCTGCTGTGATTGACCGGTTACAGGGCGACTTGCTGAGTCGACTGGATGAGATTCACCGCCGCCAACGCCCTGGGATGCTGCAGCTGGACGCCCGCATCAAAAGTTATGAGTTAGCAGCGCGGATGCAGTTAGAAGCAAGTGATGCGCTCGATATTGGTCAGGAGTCGCAGAGAACTTTGGAACTCTATGGCGTAGGCAAAAAACCCACCGATTCCTACGCGCGGCGTTGCTTGATGGCGCGTCGCCTGGTCGAGCGCGGTGTACGGTTTGTGCAGCTCTACATCAACGGGCAGATTTGGGACAACCACAATGGTTTGCAGAATGGCTTGAAGACGGCTTGTGATCGCACGGATCAACCGGTCGCTGCGCTGTTGACGGATCTCAAACAGCGTGGCCTGCTGAATGAGACGCTTGTCGTGTGGGGCGGTGAGTTCGGTCGATTACCCATTGCCCAAATACCCGAGGGAAAAGATTTGAGCAGTGCTGGACGCGATCACGGTCCGCGTGGTTTCAGCTTGTGGATGGCGGGGGGCGGGATCAAGGGGGGAGTCACCTATGGAGGGACTGACGAAATTGGATTTGCTGCGGCGGAAAATCCAGTTAGTATCGCTGATTGGCATGCGACCATCTTGCATCAACTGGGCCTCCATCACGACCATCTCTTTTTTGATCGAAACGGCTTGCACGAAAAGCTGACCGATACCTTCAAGCCCCGTGTTGTCAAAGAAATTCTGGCTTGATCTGGATGCGCAACAGAGAGGATTTGCTGATGAGGTGTTGTCGGATCGCGCCGTGTTGCCGTGTTCATCCCGGACTGTTGGTGTGCCTGTCATTGTTGCTCATCTGCTGGGCAACGGTAGCGGCTTCCGCGGAAGCCCCGCGGTTGCGGGTGATGACGTATAACGTCCGTTATGCCAGCGATCAGGGGCCTCACCGCTGGCAGTTGCGGAGGCCCCTTGCCCAACGCATGCTGGCCGAGCAAGACCCAGATGTGATTGGTATGCAGGAAGCGCTGTACCGGCAAGTGAAGGACTTCGACCAGGATTTGCCTGAACATGCTTGGATTGGTTTAGGGCGGGAAGGCGGCAGTCGTAGTGAATTTATGGCAGTGTTTTACCGCCGCGAGAGATTGGATCCTGCTGCCTTCGGGCATTATTGGTTGTCCGATACTCCGAATGTAATCGGGTCGGCGACGTGGGGACACTCGAACCGCAGGATGGTCACCTGGGTGCGTTTTTTAGACCGGATGTCCGGGAAACAGTTCTACCTGGTCAATACGCATTTTGACCATGAAGTGCGGACGGCCCGCGAAAAGAGCGCGCGATTGGTGTTCGAGCGGATCTCGAAGTGGAATTCGTCGGTACCCGTGTTGTTGCTTGGCGATTTTAATGCGCGGGCTGAGGAGAGCGAGGTTTATCAGACCCTGGTTGGTCCCCAGCGGCTGGTTGACACGTGGTTGACAGCGAAAGAGCGTGGTCCGCTGTACGATACGTTTCACGGCTATCGAGGGCTGTCGCGAACCGGCCGAAGAATTGATTGGATTCTTGCACGCGGTTCAGTCCAGGTAGAATCGAGCAGGGTTATTACGTTTCAACAGCAGGGCCAGTTTCCCAGCGATCATTTTCCAGTAGTCGCAGATGTCCAGATTGGGCCTTGAAGGCGGCATAGCTTCGTTTGGATGTCAATCCGGTGCATCTTTGTGGCGCACCTTGGAACTACCTCTCCAGGATTTGAAAGCATGAGTTACCGTACAAGTCGATCAAGCCGCGTTAAGCTGACAGCGACGTTACTGTGCAGCATCTTGTTCAGTGTCGTTGCAATTCGCCCCCCGAGCGTGCAGGCAGATGGCTTGCGCGACAACAACGCCGAAGACGTAAGGCGGATTCCCCGCGCGGGAATCGAAGTTGACGCGCAGACTCGCCAGGAACTGGAGCACGAATTGACGCAGTTGTCGGCGATGATCGACGCGTTGCGCGAACGTGACGAGCCGGTAATTTCACGCCATCTTCCTGATGTTGTTATTTTTTCTCGTGCCGTACACGACGCACTTGTCCATGGGGAGTTCTTCGCGGAAGGTGATTTGGACATTGCCCGCCGGTTGCTGCAAGCTGGTCGTCAACGTGCGGAACAACTGGCAGAGAAAAAGAACCCATGGATGCGTCAGCGAGGATTGGTTGTGCTGGGATATGTTTCGCGAATCGATCATTCGGTGCAGCCTTACGGACTGGTGATTCCTCCTGCCTGGCGTCGCACGCAGAAGGACGCTTCCCGGTTGGATATCTGGTTTCACGGTCGCGGGGAGACACTAAGTGAAGTGAAATTTCTTGGACAGCGTATGCAGCAAACGGGTGCTTACACGCCGCGTGATACGATCGTGCTCCACCCCTACGGCCGTTATTCCAATGCGTTCAAATTTGCTGGCGAAGTCGACGTACTTGAGGCGCTTGCCGACGTCCAGCGACGCTACCGAATCGATGAAGATCGTATTTCAGTACGCGGCTTTTCCATGGGCGGGGCGGCTTGTTGGCAATTTGCAGTTCATTATCCGGACCGCTGGTTTGCGGCGAATCCCGGGGCTGGTTTTTCCGAGACACCGGAATTTCTGCGATTCTTTCAGAAAGAGACATTGACCCCAACCTGGTATGAGAAAAAGTTGTGGCATCTGTACGATTGCACGGACTGGGCGAGGAATCTTCATCACTGCCCGACCGTGGCCTACAGCGGAGAATTGGATATCCAGAAGCAGGCTGCGGACATCATGCAGCAGGCATTGCGTCAAGAACAGCTGTCCCTGGTACATATCATCGGGCCCCAGACAAAACACTCCATTCACCCTGGGGCGAAGCGGCAAATTGAGGCACGCTTTGATCGGTTGGCTCGCCCAGGCCGTCAGCGCACGCCGCAGCGTGTGCGTTTTACAACGTACACACTGAAATACAATCGCCTGGGCTGGGTGCAGATCAATGCCCTGGGGAGGCACTGGAGCCGCGCCAGTGTGGATGCTCGGATCGAGGCTGCGGGTTCGATTGTCGTGCGTGTTGAAAATGTCACGGACCTGGCGTTGCGTTTCTCGCCGGGTGAGTTTCCAACTGAATTTGCCCAGCGGCCTCCCACGGTCCTGTTTGAGGATGTGAATGGAGATCAGGTCATGCGCACTACGCTTGCTGGAAGTGACCTGCCTTTGGTACGTACTGATCGGTCCTGGGCCTGTCGTTTTCACCGAGAGGACGGGGGCTGGACCAGAGGCGCTGCACCAGCCGGTGGACTACGTAAACAGCACAATTTGCAAGGGCCGATTGATGACGCATTTATGGACTCGTTTTTGTTTGTGGAGCCCACGGGTACGGCGCGGAGCCCACTGGTTCAACGTTGGGTAGAGGCAGAGCTGGAGCACGCGGTAGTCCACTGGCGCAGACATTTTCGAGGAGATGCCCGAGTCAAGAAAGATACTGAAGTTGACGACCAGGAGATTGCCTCTGCGAACCTCGTCCTGTTCGGGGATCCTCAGAGTAATCGTTTGCTCGCGCGGTTGAGTGAGAAGTTGCCGCTGCAGTGGTCGGCGGACGGTATCCAGGTTGGCAAACGTCGGTTTGATGCGAGCCACCACGCGCCCATCCTGATCTACCCGAATCCGCTCAACCCACGGCGCTATGTTGTACTGAACAGCGGTTTCACTTTCCGTGAGTACGATTACTTGAACAATGCCCGCCAGGTACCCAAGTTGCCCGACTGGGCGATCGTTGACCTCAACACGCCGGCGAATTCGCGCTATCCGGGTAAGATCGTGGCAGCGAATTTTTTTGGGGAACATTGGGAGTTGCGGCCGGACGATGCGCGCTAACGAAATCTCAGGCAGATGGTGTTAACACCTTCTACGGGAGCGTTGCCTGTACCGTAGGCGGTGGTAGCCATCGTGCTCAGAGGGCCCGGCGTGCAAGACTAAATGATTGGGCTGTAGGTCCTTGGCCGCTTTGGGAAGCCAGGAACAGGGCGAGCGGCGCCACATCGTGAGGGCGTTTGATCCATTCACTGGCGATGGTGGGGTGGGGCTGATCTGGAGACCAGATGCTCTGCGTGAGTTCCGTGTAGACAGGGCCTGGAATTAACTCGTTAACAGTAATTCGGTCCTGCCAGACTTCACTTGCCAGGCATCGTGTGAACATCCACACCGCGGCCTTCGAAGTGTTGTAGGAACTGTTTCCGGAACGGGACTGGTGTGCCATGCCACTACTGACGTTGATAATGGTGCCCCCGTTCTGTTTCAGCAATGGTAGCGCGGCGCGGCTCACATAATAGGTGCCGATTAGATTGACTTGGACGACGTGCACCCATTGTTGGGGATCATCTTCTCCAACGTTCGTACGTTCTTGTCCGCCACCTGCGTTGTTGACCAGAATTTCCAGTCCTCCCAGTTGCTGGCTGACTTGCTGAATCGCTGCTTCGACTTCGTGGAATTCCGTAATGTCGCAGGTGATCGCGATACTGCGGCGCCCTGCCTGGCGAATTTCTTCTGCTGTGTTGTCGATTTCTGCGGTAGTTCGTGCCAGGACCGCAACGTCGGCACCGGCTTTTGCGTAGGCGATTGCAATCGCTCGTCCGATTCCGCGGCCGGCGCCAGTTACCAGTGCGCGTTGTCCTGACAGTTGCATCAGCTCGTCCTTTCCAGATGACTGACGGAAACCAACAGAGTCAGGTAGCAGGCAAGGCTACGATCTACTTCCGAGGTGCGGAGCTGCCGTCGTGGGTTGGGGAGTCGATTTGACTTGATGTCAACGTACACCGCGAAAGTTGTCGCCATTCTTGGATGTACTGCGGTTTGTCCTTTCACGTCGTGCCTGGATGAACGAGCGTAAGTTGTCTGGGGTGACTGCGGGCAGACGTCGGAGGCGAGGTGTGCCGGTCCCTTCATCGACAGGTGGCACCGGTTCCGGTTCCGCGGACTGCCTCCAGGGGTCTTTCAGGTCAAACTCCAATTCTGCAGGCCGATCGCCAGGGGTGTAGCGGTTGGTGTTGGTTGCAGGCCGCAACGCGGACGGGTAATCAACTTCTCCGAAATAGCAACTGAGTGGACCTGCTTGTTGGAATTGTTCTTCAACGAAACGAATCCCATGTGTTTCCAGAATCGTGCCTGTTTGACGTTCAAGAGTTGCCAGTTCTGTGTGGTAATTGGCCAGGGAAGCGGATTCCTGGGCAATGGCATTGCCCCAGTCACCAATCGCCGTGCGGAATTGCAGGTAGGGAAGAACAATTCCCAGTCGCGATTCTGCTTCGACCTGTTCCAGCGTGTCGGCGGCTGCTTGACGTAGTCGGCGTGAAATCTGGTACTGTTCATAGAGTTGGGCCAGGTTGCGGACACTGATGGCCAGGTTGTGGGACATCGCATGAATGCCCTGCTGTAGATTTTCTCGGTCACGCAGGAGTAAGAGTTCCGTCTGACGGATTTGGGCACGCTCGCGCCGTAGCCCAAGTGGAACTGAAAAGTTGATTGACAGCGTCCAGTCTGTGAACTGACCAGCAGCTGAGGACAGTTGTGCTCCGTTGGGCATTTCACCTGAGATCCCGTTCCAGCGATACATGGCCATGGTATCGACACGGGGTAAGGCCCGGTTCTTATTGAGCAATAAACGTTGCTGGTCGGCTTCCAGAATGAGTTTAAGTTCAATCAGATCAGGACGATTTGTTTGTGCCAGTTCGAGCAGCGGTTTCCAGAGAATGTCTCTGCGCTCTGTGGTCAGTGTTGTGGTAGGTACGATCAGACGGTCATCCTGCGGCGGGAGGCCCAGGACATTTCGGAGCGCGGATTCGCGCAGTAGTAAATCGGCTTGGGCGCCGATTAATCCGGCGCGGAGTGTTGCGGCAAGTGAGGTTGCCTGAGCGACATCGATCTGCTCGTTGTTCCCGACTCGACGTTGGGCTTGTACATATTCCAGATACTCAGCGGCCATGTCGACTTGTTGCTGGCGTGCCCAAACGGTGGTACGCGCGGCTACCAGCGACCAGTAACCGGCGATGACGCTGCGGACCATCTCTTGGATGCGATCTTTGAATTGAAAGAAAGATCGTTCGGTATCAATGCTGGCGATGACGATCGGTACACGATTGACGTCGCGGCCACGTCCCTGCAATAAAGCCTGGGTGTAGCTCAATTCGACTGCGGATCCGGTTTGCGGGTTGAGGGGATAGGTGCCCGGGCGGAAACGAGCGGGATTGGAATTTACACCGAGATTCCAGGTTCCGCCCGACACATTCGGTTGGCTGAGCCCCAGGTTGAATCGACTGGTATCACCACGACCACCCGTAATGACTGCTTGGGTCGGGTCGGACGGATCGAATGCAGCACCGGGCGATTCACTGCGGTTAAAGGCCTCAGAGACTTGAAGTGACGGATTGAATTGTGCGGTATTTTGATCGATTGTGGTGTGGGAAATCGCTGGATCATAAATGGTTGCGCCGCTGCTACTGGCGCTAAGGCCATTCAGAATGCGAATCACTCGAGCGTTTTCCAACGCCATCCGAATGACTTCATTCAAGGAGATATGCCATTGTTGTTGCGGTATCGGGGCATCCGATACGGTTTGTGGTGCCGGTAAATCGGGAACTGTGACCTGGGCAAACTCGCCCGGCTCACGAACTTTGATTTCCCGCTTTTCTGGCTCGATCCAGGGCCAGGATTGGCAAGGCGCAACGGTCCCGCTCAGTAGCCATACAACGGCGACGATCGTACCCTTGAGCAACCGTTTTCCCATACCAGAGAAAGTCGGCGAATTGCCGCGGGACTGTCGATGAATTTCAGCGACGTTCAGGATGGTCAGTCAGGTGCATCCTGATCTGGTGCGGCATCTGACGATTCTAGCGCTTCGTCAGGTTCATCCGGAGTTGCTTCCGCGCTTTGTGGGGCGGGCGTCTTGTCCGGGTTGGGTTCTGCATTTGACGGTTCTGTCGCTTCGTCGGTTTCATCGAAGTCGTCTTCAGCATGTAGCGATTCTAGCGCTTCTTCAAAATTAGTGGTGTCGGCAGCAATGTAGCCGTCACGCAGCACAATGGTTCGGTCGGCATGGCGGGCGACGTTCTGGTCATGCGTTACCAGGATAATCGTGATACCACTCTCTTCATTGAGTTGACGAAACAGCTTGATCACATCACGGCTTGTGCGCGAGTCGAGATTTCCAGTCGGCTCGTCTCCCATCAATATGGCTGGATTGTTCACCAGGGCGCGGGCAATGGCGACGCGTTGTTGTTGTCCACCCGACAATTGCCCCGGATGGTGATCCATGCGATCACCCAAGCCAACTCGTTCGAGCAGATCCACGGCACGCTGGCGACGTTCACGAGCGGAAATTTCCTGCGAGTAAAGGAGAGGCAGTTCGACATTTTCCAGTGCCGAAGTTCGCGCCAGTAGATTGAAGTTCTGGAAGACAAAGCCGAGTTGACGATTCCGGATCCTGGCACGCGGATTGCGTCCTAAATGAGCCAGCTCTTCATTGTCCAGGAGATAACTTCCTTGAGTGGGACGGTCGAGGCATCCCAGGGTATTCATCAGAGTCGATTTGCCTGAACCGGAAGGACCTACGAGTGCGACGTATTCACCACGTTCAATCGATAGCGAGGCGTCGCACAGTGCGTTGACCTTGATTTCACCAAGGTCATAAGTTTTCCAAACGTGATGGAGTTCAATCAGTGCCATCGGGTCAATTTGCGGCGTAGTTGGAGCGGAAGCAGGGTAACGACGGGGAGCAAGATCACGGTGACTTGCCAGCGCTTGTTGTCGCTCAACCTCTCAGCATAATTACTATGCTGGAATGATGGTATCGGTGATTGGCGGAGAGAACGTGCAAAGCCAATGATTCTCCGCCACATACGTCATTCGTCAGGCAGCTGTTCTGAGTGACTGTCTCGAAATCGATACCCGACGCCGCGGACCGTTTCAATCAGATTAGCCGACTCGCGGAGTTTTTTGCGGAGAGCGCGGATGTGGACGTCGATGGTGCGCTCCAACACGACCGTATTTGTCCCCAGTGACGCATCGATGAGTTCGGAGCGCTGGAAAACCCGGCCTGGTTGCCGCACCAGCGTATCGAGCAGGCGAAATTCAGTGCGCGTCAACTCGAGGGGAACTTTGTTGACTGAGGCTTTGTGACGAGCCCTGTCGATGATCAGAGTGTGATGGCTGACCACATCTTCGTCTACCACGCGGTTACTGTGACTTCGTTCCAGAACCTTGATGCGCTGCAGCAGCACTTTCACGCTGAACGGTTTGGTGACGTAATCGTCGGCGCCGAGGGCAAATCCAATGAGTTGGTCAGACTCTTCAGATTTAGCGGTTAGCATCAGGATGCGCGTGTGCTGGGTTGCCGCTTCGGCGCGCAGGCAGCGGCAAACTTCGTGCCCGTCGAGGACCGGTAACATCACGTCCAGAATTACGATGTCCGGCAAGTCGAGCCGAGCTCGTGTCAGTCCGTCTCGACCATCGTGGGAGACGGTGACTTCAAAACCATTTTGTTCCAGGTTGTAGGCCAGGACGTCGGCTAAAGAACGATCATCTTCGACGATCAACACGCGTGTTTTGCTCATCTTATTCTTGCCAGGCGATTAGACGCGCGAGTGACTCGACTTCTCCATTGTTTTGACGAACTTGTTGATCCAAGGTTATGGATACTTTAGCGCCCTATTACTACGTGACAAATATGAAGGTTTGATGAGGGTATCGTTAACTTCTATTTTTACCTGGCGTAGGCTGAGATGTGGCTGGCTGATCGGACGCGGTAAAGTCGAAGTTGCTCTAAGATCAGCAGCTTGGCCCGGGAGCTACCGATTGGGTCGTGATCAACCGGAAAGTGTTAGCGTAGCAGCCAGTCGATTGCGGCGCGGGTTGGCGCGGTGCCGTTGTACAGCGTAAGAGCGTCTTCTGCATCGGCTGCAGCATAGCTGGCTTGAATCAACCTGGACGAAGGGCCTTCGCCGCAAAGCCACAGTGCATGTGGTGCTGAGAGAGACAGGAATCCCGGCAGGTCACCATATTTGGCTCCGCCGGGAAGAAACGCTGGATCCAACAGCCCAGCGACCTGACCAAACCGGAATTTCTGGGAGTCGATCGCAGCGCGTGTCACCTGACTACCCGCCTGTGCGCGGGCGGCCGCGACCCAGGGACCTGCGCCATTGAGGCCGACGAGATAAACGGCCTTGGGGTGCTCTTCGTGATTTCGGACAAAGACAATCATCGTCAACAGATCATGTACCCGCTTGGCGAATAATGCGTGGTTATAGCCAAAGGTGTAGGCCGCGGCTTCTCGGGGGTTGGCTACTTTGCGTGCCCGTTGGTGGGGTTTGCCATCGTTGAGAAACTCACCCTGCTGTAACAGGTCGACTCCCACAATCGACATGCCAGCGGAGAGCAAGCGATTGACGTTGTCCCGAGGCTCCCCGTTGGGGCCATAGAGTGCCTGTTTTCCAGACGGATCCGACCAGATCACGACACGACCATCCCAATTCTTGGGATGAAAAAACGCTACAGGGAGCTCTTCTTGATGCAGGCGATTACGCACCCGCCCGACGATTTCGATGTAACTGCCGCGATCTGCCTTGGTTGTACGTTCGTAGGAGATGTGTTTCGCATCCGGAAGCTCGCGCCCGATGATGGTTGCCACTGCACTCCCAACGACATGACGATAACTTTTCCACCCAACTGCGTCGCTTGGAGTCAACGCCGCGAGTTGATGCTGACTGTCGTCGTGCCAGGACTGCAACAGTTTTTGCTCAAATGCCTCCCCACCCTCGGGTTGCGGATGGTCCGCTTCGTTCCAGACGGTCATCTCTGCGGTTGTCAGCCGTTGGAAATCTGTTTCGACAATGGGTTCGTGGACACCCAGCTGCAGGTGTGTGTTGAGCCAATGGTACATTGCCAGGCGGCTGGGGAGATTGTAGTTGTGACCGAACTCCACACGTGAATGCAGGTAAATCTGTTTCCCGGCCCCCAGCATCCGATAGTGTTGTTGAAGTTGTGGGAAGCCCTTGGTTTTCATTTCAAGCGTCCAGTCGTTGGCTGCAGTGAGCGCTTGTGGACGCGGCGCTACCAACGCCGCAAATTCGACATTGCCGGTTCCGACACGGAGTCCACATGCGTTTTCACAGGTACATCCACCTTGCATAGCGGTAGACACCATGACTGCTGGGACACTGACTTTGATGCGTGGGTCGATGGCAGCCAGGATGAAGCTTTGTGTACCACCACCACTGGCACCGGTGACTGCGATTCGCTCGGCGTCAACATCGGGCAGGCTTTGCAGAAAGTCGACGGCGCGAAGCGAATTATAGGTCTGTAAACCCATTACGGATTGCAGGTGTGATTCGGCTTGGGGGCTGAAGAGCCCCCACCCTGATGGTCGGTTCATATGGGGGCGTTGAACAGCAAACCGATGTGCCAGGTCAAAGGAAATCTGCGTACTGTCGGCATAGCCAATCATGTCGTAGTGGAAAACGACACAGCCCATCCGTGCCAGGGTGACACAGCGTGCCTGGAGGTGGCTGCGACCGCTATCAGGGAACTGTTCTTCTCCCCGCTTGATTTCTGCCAGGGCCTGCTCCGCTCCTTTGTCGTGAAAGCGACCATTTGCCCAGTGACCATGAGGGCACAGAACAGCGGGGGCTTGACCAGATATGGTACGCGGTCGATAGAGATTTCCGGTGACATAGAATCCTGGAAAACTTTCGAAGTAGACTTTTTCAACCGTGTAGGTATTGCGTTCCAGTTTGCCGTGGATGACAGCATTCAACGGCGTTTTGCGGGGCATGGGCCATAAACCTTGGGAGACAAGGATGCGTCGCCTTACCTGTTCTGCGCGATGGTTCCATTCGCGTGTTCCGGCCGATGGTTCAAACGGAAAATAGCCATTCAAGTCCAGCAGTGGTTGCAGACGCTGGTCATCGGGTTGCGTGCCAGCGGGAAGTGCCTTCAGCGGTTCACCGGCGGCAGAGATACCACTGGCGAGAGTTACCATCAGCAGGCAAGCGTAGAGAGTTGCGTTCTGTCGTGGCCTGGTGTCGGAAACGCACTTGATTTGGGTTCTAGCGTAGCGGTGTCGTCGCAACATGGCTCGGAGCCCTTTCGCGTTATGGCCGGATTACTAACCGGAGGCGAGTTTCAACCGTCGATCGCTGCAGTCTAAATAATGATTACTGCGTTGAACACGTGGTGTCTGCGGCTAGTCAACGACGACGTCGTCTAAACCGGCAGGCGCGGATGGATATTGAGGATCCATTTCACGTAGTGTGGTAACCAACAGGTGGGCCACGGCCATGTTCCGGTACCATTTCTGGTCGGCTGGAATCACATGCCATGGAGCGGCGTCTGTCGTACAGCGCTCGAGCATTTCCTGAAAGGCGTTTTGGTAGTCGTCCCAGTATTTTCGTTTCTCGAGGTCTTCGTGCGAGAATTTCCAGTTTTTTTCAGGGATCTGCAGACGTTCTTCAAAGCGTTTTTTTTGTTCTTGCTTGGAGATGTGCAGGAAGATCTTGATGATCTTTGTGCCTGTTTCGTTCAGCAGGGATTCAAAATGATTGATTTGCTCGTAACGAGGACGCCAGACGGCTTCGGGGACAATCTCATGGACACGCACGGCCAGTACGTCTTCGTAATGAGAACGATTGAAGACACCGATCATTCCCGCGGCGGGAACCGCCTGGTGTATGCGCCACAAATAGTCGTGTTTCAATTCTCGACGAGTCGGAGCTTTGAACGAGGTGACCCGAACCCCTTGCGGATTTACACCCTGGAACACACGGCGAATGGTGCCGTCTTTACCGCCAGCGTCTAACGCCTGCAATACGACGAGTAATTTTTGATCTTCGCTAGCGTAGAGACGTGATTGCCAATCACAAAGTTCCTTGCGTAACTTTTTGAAGTCGTTTTCTGCCTGATCACGGTCAGCACAATATTCCTCTCCCCTGGTCGGGATTTCATCCAGTGCGACGGTTCCGCCAGGTTTGAGTTGATGGAGGTGGTGCGTCACGTGGATGACTCCGGGGACAAGTTCCGTGGATGCCAGTGGCCTGCCAAATCGGCATTTTGAAGAAAATCCAATTCCTCCCAGTTGTCAATTGGCAAAGTCAGTTGTGCCAACGCTGCGGTCGGCATCGTTTCATGGCGCCCGGTCAATTCGAGGATCAGATCCTCGAGTCCAGGATTATGGCCGACCACCATCACCCGCTGAGGTTCTGAGCCAAGTTGTTGCAAGAACGTGCGGTAGACATCAGGCGCTGCCAGATAGAGTGCGTCTTCCCACTGCAGCGTGCCACAAAACCCACTGGTGGAAACCAACGCCTCAACGGTTTCTCGAGCGCGACAGGCCGTGGAGCTAATAATCTGGTCGGGAACCAATTGTTCATCTCTTAGTAGAGTTCCCATACGAGGCGCTGCACGCTGCCCCCGTGGATTGAGAGGGCGTTCGTGGTCGGTTTGGCCTGCCTGGTCCCAACTGGACTTGGCGTGCCGCATAATCAACAGGGTTTTCATCAGGGAAGGCCGGAATTTGCGACGGCTCTGGGAGGGGACGCAGGGGGTGAAACTCGCCGAGTGCTTACCAGGCATTCTGATCCACGCTGCGGCTGAACGCAAATGCGGTGGTGACTTGTTCTGCTGCGCCCCATCCACTAGCCTTGCGGCTTGCTGCACCTTAATTGCGGGAATGTGAAAATTGCGGGAATGTGAATGATGGTGGGAACTGCGGCGGATGAGCGTAGCGACTACATCCGCATTCGCGGCGCGCGCGCCCACAACCTCCAGGACCTGAACCTGGATATTCCGCGGAATCAGTTAATCGTTGTCACAGGACCCAGCGGATCTGGCAAAAGCACCTTGGCTTTGGACACATTGTTTGCCGAGGGGCAACGCCAGTACATTGAAACGCTTTCAATCTACTCGCGGCAGTTTTTTCATCAACGCGAACGGCCGGATGTCGATTCCATCGAAGGATTGCAGCCAACGGTCTGCCTGGATCAGCATCCTGGTGCTGCCAACCCTCGCAGTACTGTCGCGACTTTGACGGAAATTCATGACTACCTGCGTTTGCTCATGGCGCGACTTGGAAATATTTCCTGTCACGGATGTGGTACACCGATTCGTCAGCAGAGTGTCGAGCAAATTCGAGATCGCCTGCTCGAACTTCCAGCAGGCACCAGGCTGATGTTGTTGGCGCCGATGGTTCGAGGGCGCCGTGGGCAGCACCAAGAAGTGTTGGCACAGATTCGCAAAGCGCGTTTCGTCCGGGTGCGGATTGACGGCGAAGTTTTCGACATCGACGACTTGCCCGAACTTTCTCCGCGTCATCCCCACAACGTGGAAGCCGTTGTAGATCGTATCAAGATCAGTGACGCATCAAGTGGGCGGTTGGTTGAGTCGATCCGGGTTGCCGTCCAGTACGGAGAAGGCCTGGTAGTTGCCTGCTTTCCAGACCCCGAGTATCCGGATGGTGGTATCAGTGACTGGCGGGACGAGTTGTTCAGCACGCTCTATGCGTGCCCGCAATGTGGAATTAATTTTGCCGAGATTGAGCCGCGCACCTTCAGTTTTAACAGCCCTTATGGTGCCTGTCCCGATTGCGCGGGTTTAGGCTCTCGATGGCAGTTCGATCCGGAACGCCTGTTTGGTGATTCTACGACTCCCCTGTCGGCTGACTCGATCTTGCCCTGGAAAAACCTGTCGGACGAGACACGAAGTAAAGTAGAATGTCAGTTCGCTGCCTTTGGGGATGCGTGTGACAAGCAACCTCACGCATGGGAGGAATTCACGTCCGACCAGCGGGCATTACTACTCGATGGAAGTGGTTCTGACTTTCCTGGTATTCTGCAGGTTCTGGAACAAGACTATGCCACGGCGACGCAGCGACGACGCCGTGAAGAACTCGAGCTGTTCCGGTCAGAAGTCAGCTGCCGTTCGTGCCAGGGTGCTCGTTTACGTCCCGAGGCGCTTGGTGTACGTCTTTTTGGCCACACGATTCACGACCTTGTCTGTCTGCCAATTTGTGAAGCGATCGCAGTGTTTGAGGGGTTCAAGTTTGATGCGACGCAGCAGCGGATCGCGCAGCCGATACTCGATGATGTATTGCAGCGTTTGGTGTTTCTGGACACTGTGGGTGTCGGTTACCTGACTCTCGATCGTTCGGCAGACACGCTAAGTGGTGGCGAATTGCAGCGCGTACGATTGGCCACCAGCATTGGTACTGGACTGGTAGGAGTGTGTTACGTTCTCGATGAGCCTTCAATAGGATTACACCCTCGCGACAATCAGAGGTTGATTGATTCGTTACGGAATCTCCAGGTGGGTGGTAACACCGTTCTGGTCGTGGAACACGATGAGACGATGATGCGTCAGGCGGATCGCCTTATTGATATGGGGCCCGGTGCTGGTTGGGAGGGTGGACAGATTGTCGCTCAGGGAACTCCACAGGAAGTTGCCAACGACATGAATTCACCAACGGGCGCTTACCTGTCCGGGCGCCGACAGATTCCGGTGCCCGTTCGGCGCCGTCGAACTGCGAAGTCGCGTTCGTTACAGATCGACGGAGTGACGACCAATAACTTGCAGGATGTCAGCGTTCATTTTCCTTTGGAGGCATTGGTTTGTGTCACAGGCGTCAGTGGATCGGGGAAGAGCTCACTGGTCAATGAGACGTTGGCACCAGCAGTGCTACGACGATTTGGCAATGTGGCTACCCCCGGTGGATCGTTTGCAAGCCTGCGTGGCGTCAGTCAGATTGACAATCTAGTGATCGTTGATCAAAGTCCGATCGGGCGTAGTCCACGCAGTAATGCAGCGACGTACATCGGTGTGTTTGACGAAATTCGCAAGGTGTTTGCCGCCACACGTGATGCCAAACAACGGGGCTTTCGAGCTTCTCGTTTCAGTTTTAACGGGAAGACCGGGCGTTGCGAATCCTGTCAGGGTTACGGAATGCAGAAAATAGAAATGAACCTATTGCCGGATCTCTGGTTAACATGCGAAGCATGTCGCGGTGCACGTTTCAATCGCCATACGCTGCAAGTTCGGTTTCGCGAAAAGACAATTGCGCAAATACTGGAGCTGCCAGTTTCGCAAGCCCGTAGTTTCTTCGAGAATTTTGCCGTTATCGAGCGTTTGCTCGCCAGTTTAGAGCGAGTGGGATTGGGTTATCTTCCGCTCGGTCAGTCTGCGACGTCGCTTTCTGGTGGCGAGGCACAACGTGTTAAGCTGGCGTCGCAACTCGCTCTCTCGAAAACCGGCAGGACGCTCTATCTTCTCGACGAACCGACCACGGGACTCCACTTTGCGGACGTGGCTCGGTTACTTGGAGTACTCAATGAGCTTGTCGACCGCGGCAATTCGGTGTTGGTGATTGAGCACCACCTAGACGTTATCAAGTGTGCTGACTGGGTCATTGACCTGGGGCCGGAAGGTGGACGTGCAGGTGGCCAAATCATGGCAGTCGGCACGCCTGAACAGATTGCGGCGCGGCCCGAGAACCAGACGGGCAAGTTTCTCGGACCGCTCCTGCAAGCTGATTGAGACTCTTGCTCGTACAAGCGTGTCGCCTACTTGTTGCCGGCGACGACGTCGCGGGCCTTCTTTTCCTCAGCGGCCGAGAGTTCTGGGTTCGGCGTCGCTTCTCCTTTTTCGCTTCCCAGCATCCATTTCATGCCGCCTAACAGCGACGCGGCGTAGGTTTTGTTGGTCCAGACATCTTCTCGGTGGCCCAGGCTCATGTGCATCACTTTTCCCTGACCGTATTCCTTCACCCATAGAATGGGAACGTGGTAGGGTTTCTTCAACGAAGTTTTCGCCATGTTCAGGCTCATCAGCACACGGACTTTTTGGGGTTGCCAATTCTTGAAGCGGTAGATTTCATCCTTGATCACGAATTCCTTGCCCCATACACGGCTGGCCGGATGCTGGCTGTCGTGAACCGTAATGGTGACCGTTGAATTGGATCCCCAGGGATGCCCATTGAAGGTTCCGCCAATCATATCCCAATAGGGTTTAAAGTCCTTGTAGGTATCTGCGGCAGAGTGTGTGCCAATGAATCCATGTCCCTTTTTCTTTAGCCACACATTCAGGAAGTAGTCCATGTCTTCTTGTTTGATGGGAAGTTTACCTGTGGTGTAGAACAGCACGAGGTCGTAGTTGTCCAGATTCTCGCGCGTAAAATCCTTGGCGCAGTCCTGGGTGCATGTTGCGCGGAATAGATTACTCGAGACGCCAAGCTGGGTAATGGCACGTTCAGCGGGTGCCAGCGGTTGGTTCTTGCGATTGACCGAGCCGTGCCGGAAACCGGCGCTTTGCGTAACCATCAACAGACGCGCAGCTCGCTCATTTTCTGCCTGCCCTGAGTTGGCACACGTAAATACAGCCACTAGTATCAGGATTGCGGACAGCTTGTAGCGCTTCATGGGTGTTACTTTCTTGCGTGAGAGAAGATGGATAGCGTAGGCAGCGGAGCGGATTGTTGATTCAGTAAAGCCATCTTGCCTGACCGGCGAATCATCACATCGGATGAGGATGGAACGGCAGGTAGGCAGCAGTGGGTCCTTACGCGTTGTGTAAGACGGCCTGCGGCCCAACCTCACCCTAACCAGTCTAGCGTTCTATCTGTTGCAAATCGACCAGTTTCCGCAAGCTGGCTGAGTGCTGAACCAGGAGCAGCGGATGCCGTGTGCGCCCTTGTACTGCGCCCACTAGTTGAACGGAATTAAAAACGGTTTACTCGATTCCAAAGTCACGTACTGTCAGGAGGGTGGTGAGGGGGATACCGCGTTGCTGGAAGGCCTCCGCCCCGCCCTCCAGGCGGTCGATAATGGCGATCACCCGTTCAACCTGCAGGCCGAACTGTTCGACTTGATCGATTGCCCGGAGTGAACTACCACCTGTCGTGACGACATCTTCTACGATGACGACTCGGTCACCCGGTGTAACTGGCCCTTCGACGGCTCGCCCCTTGCCGTGCTGTTTGGCTTCTTTGCGGACAATGAATCCTTTCAGGTCGATTTCGCGCAAGCCCGCCAGTGTGATGACGGCCGCAGTAATGGGATCAGCGCCAATGGCCATGCCTCCCACTGCATTTGGCATGGCTTCGCCAAGTAGCTCCAGAATGCCTTCTGCAATCAAACGGGCACCCCGTGAATCGAGTGTTACTTTGCGGCAATCGAGGTAATAAGAGGCTTTCTTGCCAGAGGCGAGTGTGAAATCCCCAAACTCCAGGCCCTGCTGACGGATCAGTTCAATCAACGATTCCTTGTCGTACAAAGTCGTTCTCCAAAACGAGAGAGTAGTAGCGACTCAACGTCCACTCGTGGTGCTGATCGCCGGTAGTCATTCTTGCTGTGGGGCGGGTTCTGGTTCATCAAACAGTAACCTGCCAGCTTCAACCGTATGTGTTTCTTTGTGGCCAGAGGGCCAGCTGATGGACAGCGTCATCGGTCCCTGGTGGCCGCCGATTCCGAAAATCGTCTCGGTTGCGTTTTGGGAAGAGTAGCTGTTTTGTGGGAAGTGGTCGCGGACAAGAATATGGTCACCGACAGTAAGTTGCAGCCGCGCGCCGATTCCCTCCGGATTGGACGTGTGCCCCCGCAGCGTGACATGAAGTGAGCGGTGTTGGGTGATTCGGTTGAGGAAGATTTGCAGCGGTCCACCACCCACACCACGCACAACCAGATCTGGGCGCCCGTCTTCGTTCAAGTCCCCGACTGCGACGGACCTTGAGTCGGCGTCGATATCCGTTGCACTGATGTGGGAGACATCGGCGAAAACGCAATCGCCTTGATTGAAGAACAGCCGATTGCGTTCAAACATCGAGAGGTTGAACCCTTTAAGTCGCTGGAAATCGAACGGGTTTTCCAACCAGAATTCACCCAGGTTGTCGTCCAGCTTGCGTGGCGAAGCGTGTCGAAGTTCCATGTTGAGCGGCTGCGCAGCCACAGCCTGCCATATGCAACTTCACCCGTCCGGTTTTTCTGGATCATTCGAGTTGTAGCCACAGGGTGCGTAGAGGTCTAATTGACCATCGAGGTCAAAGTCAGCCATGGCGCCAGACCAACCCCAGCCGACTGCATTGACACCGGCACGCACACTGGTTTCCTGGTAGCTCTGTTGTCCCTGAGCACGGTATAGTCGATTCCCGGTAACAGACGCCACAAACATGTGACGAACTTCCTCGGGGTAGACTTCCATGGGCAGGTGGTGATAGATGCGGTGGCCTGCTTTGGAGTACATGTTCGCGACGTACAGGTCGATGTCGCCGTCGCCATCCAAATCGCCGCTGGTGACGCCCATAGAAAACCCGCCAAACTCTTTGTCTACATCTTCCACTTCGAGGAAACGTTTCCCTTCCTGGTTGATGAGAAACAAATTCCGACCAAATTCATTGGCAGCAAACAGGTCCGGCCAGGGGTCGTCGTTCGCGAAGAGCCAGGTGGCGGCGAAGGCGCGGCCACGTGCGGGTGATGCGTTGGTTGCATGTGTTACATCTTCAAACCGGCCGTTGCCCAGATTGCGGAAGAGCAGGTTTTCCTTGCCGAAGATGCGTTGGTTGTCGAAAAAACCTTTCGTCTTGGCATAAAACGAAGGGAACTCGCGACCGGCGTTTAACAGGTAGATATCGGTTTTTCCGTCTCGGTCGAAATCACACAGGCTGGCGTCTGCGTTAGGCAGTTCCACCGCCCCTGGGATCAACTTCAGCGTTTCATCGCTGTTTGACCATGCGTAGAATTTCCCACCGAAGAGAACTTCTCGACGACCGTCTCCAGTGGTGTCAAAAATGGCGGCGAAAGGTACAAAATATTCCTTTCCGTTCACGGAGGTGGTTTCAAAAACAGGCGATTTCCATCCGCTGTCGCGAAACGTACCATCGCCATTTCCCAGGTATAGCCAGCCACGGCCCATACCCGTGACCAGCAAATCCAAATGTTTGTCGTGATTGATGTCGCCCAAATAGGGGCCACCCGTAAAGTCGTAATAGGCCTTGTCTTTCCAGTTGTCATGCATGGCGCCGGTGTTAATTCCGGAGCTTACTGTGGTCTCTTCAAACAGGTGTTTTGGTGCGGCCAGGAAAGAGATGTCTTCCAATACGAGTTGGTGAATCCAGCCTGCCTGGAGTCCACCGTTCGTTGGTGGAGATTCGGTTGTGACATCAATTCCCTGGTGTTTCAGTCGGAATGAGCCCTGCAACTCTAACAGGCCACCTGTCTTGGACTGGCCAGCGATACGAAATGTGCCCTGACTTTCCCCGACGACGTCTTGCCCGCCAACGATCGAAGGGGCATTTCGTTTTCTTCCAAACGCGATTGACTCAATCTTCTTGAATTGGTCGTGGAGGTCGTCGATCCAGGAAAGAAAACCTGAGCTGTCGAGGCGTTTCCCGGCGGATGAATCTGTAGCAAAACGATAAGTAACGTCGCGTTTTGCGTCGCCGACATCCTTCGGTACGGTGGGAACGGTTGCCTCAAAATCAGGTGCCAACAGCGAGTGGATCCCCTTTCGATCTCCCTGTTTTATCGCCGTATAGAGGGGCTTGAGCGCCTTTCCCAGCAGCAGGTCGGCGCGTTCCAGGTCAAACAACAGTTGGCGTTGTTCAAGCGTCAAATAGGAGTCTGGAATGGCTGGTTCGGAGGCCGCCGATGTGGTGGCATTAGGCTGGGGTGTGAGAACTGGTTCTGGCACTGGCTCCTGTGGGGCGCGTTGCCAGAGGTAGAAACCGATGATGCTTGCTAGCCCGAGTACGATGCAGCCGAGTAGGACCTGGATCCGCATAGATGTTCTCAGTGTAAAAGGCTCAACGGAATCCGTGGACTAGGATGCGAATTGGTTTGTATGCACGCGAGTTTCTGGGAACGCGCGGGTGAAATGCAACAGGGGATTCGCGATCGCTGACAAGATTGCATTACAGGGGCGAGTTTGTTTCGACTGGCTGCAGGGCGATTCAAGATGTCGGTGTAACCACTTCTTGAACCTCAAAGGTGTCTGCCGACTCTCTGATTATAATGTCTCGATTTACGGGGAGTTGTTGCATTTCCTGGACCTTCCCGGTGGGCCAACGAATTTCGATGCGGTCAATTTGTGTTACGTCTCCGACACCAATCAGCAATTGGGGAGGGCCTTGTCCCATAAAAGGGTTCGGCGCGAACAGATCACGGACAATCTGTCGGCTGCCACAGTGGAGGATGACACGAGAACCAATAGCAGGCCGGTTACTGGTTTTGCCGACGAGATGCAGACGCACCCAGTGACGTGGTGGAAACCGGTTCAGGAACAAACGCAAAGGTCCA
>MDTE01087924.1_pt1 | contig 42853 bp, 24 predicted proteins | sample 811231 | NCBI WGS metagenome assembly MDTE01 (sample SAMN05326651, study PRJNA326480) | marine metagenome | isolation source: seawater | place: Indian Ocean: Red Sea | collected 2010
ACACGGTTATCGTGATCTATTTTTAGATCTGTGCATTGTGTGTACATTATGGTTAATATGTCCGATGTTGATATTTATGAACGCCCGATATCTTAAAAATAGTCTGAAAGCATCGCTTGATGGTCTTTAAAAGTGTACAAGGCGTAAGATCGCGACAGGCGAGATGGCGAGATCGCGTATCTTATCGGCGTGATCGTGTCGGAAAAAGGCGAAAGCGATCGAGCGACGAGGAGGGTGAGTGTGACTTGGAGGGTGTGAAGCGATGGTTCGGTGCGATTCAGCGCGTGTGATTGGATTAAAACGGTGGCATGCTGGAGGTGGCGTCGCTCACGTCCACGGGACCCGGAAGGAGGATCAAAAAAGCGACGGCGATCATGGCGAACGCGAGCGTCGCGCGCGCGTCGTCGACTTGCGTGACGTCGTCCTTGGGTGAGAATTCGGGCGTCCGTTGCGTCAATACGATGTAAATGGCCCACGGTAAGGCGAGTGAGCTGGCGATGATGCCGAAACTGAGGCTGATGTACGTGCCGAGGGAGGTGGCGCCGAGGACGCGACGGCCGAACGCGGTTTGCGCCATGCGGCCTCCGTCGATGGAGCCGACGGGGAGCAAGTTGAGCGCTTGCGTCGTCAGCGCGCACCATCCAGCGATGAAATACGGGTGTACGAGCACGCCCTTTGTGCTCGCGTCCAAGAAGAGCTGCGAAATGCCGCCGAGCAAGAGGCTGGTGTTAAACAACGAATCGGGGATGGGGATCAAATCCGGATTATCCCCGCCGACGGAGAGCGTCAAACCATACACGAACAGGTTCAACGCCACCAGACTTCCAGCGAGTGGGCCCGCGGCGGCAACGTCGAACAAATCGGCGCGCGTCTCGGGTGTGCTCTTGATCTGCGTCAGCGTGCCGAACGTCCCGAGCTGCGAGTTCGGAATCAAGAATGGAACGCCGATTTTAATCTTGCGCATAAACGCGGCGATTTGATGACCGATCTCGTGTCCCACGCTCGCCGCCATGACACCAATCGTAATCGGAAGCGCGGCTTCGACGTACGCGACGGAGTCAAAATCTTCCAAACCCGGCGGTAACACGCCTTCGGGCAAATCGACGTCGCCGGCTTGTTGCAACCACGACATGGTTTCCGGCGGAAGCTTGGAGATTTCCGCCACCAAGCCCAGCTGAACGGCGGAACCCACCGTGAGAGCCATGAGCGCGAGCGCGAGAAGGTACTGCCAGCCCGAGGTGTCCGGACTCGGACCCGCGCGATCGCTTGGCACGATGAGGAAACTCACGCGTGGTCCGTACTTGGAGTCGATCGCCGCGTCTCCGCTCGGACCTTCCTCCGAGAGCGGTTCTTCTAGCATGAACGCGGTGTACTCGTCCTTGAACATGCGTTTGAGTTCCGCCTGTAACGTCTCCCAAACTACCGCGCGCTCTGTTCGCAAATTACCCTTGAACAAGACTCCCGCCCCGTTCATCTCGGCGCCCAAATTTTCCACCGAAGTGACATAAAATGTTTGCATACCGAATATTTCCTTCTTGATTCGCTCCACATTTTCAGGCGAGATCACCTCTTCCTCGGGCTCCTCTAACATAGTAACCAATTTATTGAACGACGCTTGAAGCTCCGGGTCGTCGCTCACGCTTTTCCCCAACGCCTTGTTTTGGCTCGCCTTGTCGCCCAATTCCTTCAACATCTTCTCCAACTCGGCGCTTTTATCCTGTCCCATACCCCGCCGCTCCGCCTCCGCCGCCTTCAACGCCTCGAGCGCCTGCGGACTGATGGACATCCCTTCATCGCTCGCCGGCGCGTCCGAGGACGCGTCGCCCTCGTCCGTCGACGGCGGTCGCAGCGCCGCGCGAAACGCCTCCTCTTCCGCCGCCTTCTTCGCTGCCTCCGCCTCCGTGTCGATCCCCAACAGCGCGTCCAGATCGCTCAACGTCGTCTTCATGTCCACCTTGGGCAACGAAGACGACGACGACGCGGTCGCGCTCGTCGCCTGCGCCGGAGCGCTCGACGCGTCGACGACCTCTTCGGGTTTCTCCTCTTCGCCCTCTCTCTCCTCGTCCGCGCCGTCGTCCTCGTCGCGGCTCAGCAGGCGTTTCAGAAACCGCGCGACGTGCGCGTCGCCGCGCCTCGATCGTCCGCGCCTCGATCCGACGCGCGTCGTCGACGCGAACGCCGCCGGCGCGCGCGGCGCGACGGATCGCTGGCAATGTCCCTCATCCTCCCCTCGCGGCGTCGCTCGCGGCGTCGTCGTCGCGCCGCGCGCGCGGGAGACGCGCGAGAACGGCCGCGTCGTCCGCGGCGCGCGCGCCGCCGCCGGGGTCGGCCTCGTCGAGCGCGCGACCGTCGGTCGCATGGTCGGTTCGGTGCCCACGACGAAATCTGAAGTCATTGACGCGCGCGCGCGTCATGGACGTCGCGCGATGGACGCGCGCGGCGCCGACGGTGAGGACGACGCGCGCGGCGTCGTCCTCGTCCTCGTCCTCGGCGTCGGCGGTGACGCGCCGCGCGCGTCGCGACCGACGCGGCGCGGTCGTCGCGCGCGCGGGATCGAACGAGCGCGGTGATGGGGACTCGAAACCTCGGTTCGCGAGCGAGGAGGAGCGTCGGCGGGCGATCGAGCGGTTGTCGCCGCCGCCGCCGTCGTCGTCGTCGTCGTCGTCGTCGTCGCGCGGGTCGGCGACGTCGAACGCGAGACGGTTTGGGAGCACGAAGGCGTTCGGGAGGGCGGACGCGGCGTCTAGGGATGAAAGAGCGGACGCCGCGAGGCGCGCGTCTAAGGAAAAGAGAACCAGAAGAAAGGAGACGGAGGCGCGTGCGATGATGCGCGCGATGCGAGCGGCGATCGAGCGAGAACCAGAGATTGAGGGGATGAAGGATTTCGTCACGGCGAGCACCGCCGCGCAGGCGAAGACGGCGAGCGCCATGTTCGAGCGTTTGACGCGAGAAGAGGGATACGGCGTCGTCGAGAGTTTATTCGCGGTCATGTCGTGGATGGGCGACGCCATCGACGACGCGGCGGACGCGGCGGACGCGGAGATTCAACAGAGACTTCGAGAGCGAGCGCAGTCGCGAGACGCGTCCGAGGGCGCGTCTTTCGACGATCCAAACGCCTCGTCGCGCGAACCGAGCGCGAGACAGGGACGAGACGACGAACCCGATGGTGTGTTCAGCGCGTTATCATCCGCCTTGCGCGAGTGGTTCGCGATCGATATCAAAGAGATGGACGACGGGCGCAAAGAAGTCGTCGTCAACGCGAGCGCCGAGTTCCTCGCCGTCTTCGTCATCCTCCTCGTCGTATCCTCGCACTTCGGCGGCGAGCTCGTGAGAAATGCATTGAGCCCCGATCCGCTCCTGCGTTAAATCGCGCGCGCGCGCGCGCGTACAGCCGACTAACGCGGTAGTATCGTCGGCGTCGACGTGTAACACAAAGCCTCTTCATTCTTTCACACGAAACTTCCGTCACCCTCAGAACGCACCGCGCGCACGCCCACGCGCGCTCGCGCGTCGTCTCTCTCGAATCATGTCGCGATCTGGGTCACCGCACTCGAGTTCGAGGAGTCCGAGGTCGAGCGACGCGATGGGGAAGATTTTTCCGCCGAGCGTGCGAGGCACGGGACACTTCATCCTCGTCGCGGGAGCCACGATCGTGTCTCTCATCGCGTACGGTGTGCTCCAGGAACGCGTGATGACGATACCGTACGAACGGCGCGCGTGGACGACCGATGGGGCCCCGACGGGCGAGACGGGATTCGCCGCGTGGAGGGGGGTGTTGAGGGACGTGTTCGCGGCGAGCGACCGGGCGCTGACGAACGAGGCGCGCGAAGGGAGAGAAAAGCAAGATCTCTTCTCGAGCAGCATGTTTTTAGTCTTTGTGAATCGATGGATGGCGCTCATCGTCTCCGGTTTGCTCGCGACGGCGACGGGTTGGGGCGACGAGACGCCGGCGGGAGGATCGAAAGATTATGCGGCGGTGTCGTTTAGCAATCTCGTCGCCACGGTGTGTCAGTACGAGGTGCTGAAATATTTAACGTTTAGCGTGAGCACGCTGGCGAAGACGATGAAGGTGGTGCCGGTGATGATTTGGGGTCAAATTTTAGGTCAGAAGAAGTTTTCCAAACGCGAGTACGTGGAAGCATTTTTGGTGACGTTCGGTTGTTTCGTCTTTGTATCGAATCGAGGTTGGCGAAGCACGGTGCAGAAACGATACGAAGGACAGTACGAAAACACGAGCATGGAGTGGGTGACCAACATAGGTTTCATCATCTTGGCTGTGTACTTTGTCTTCGACGGTTTCACCTCGACGTATCAACAAAAAATGTACCGTCGAGACGGCGTCACCGTGACCGCGCAAGTCTTCTTCACCTCCTTCTTCACCACCATCTTCGCCTTCGCGTGGCTTCTCGTCACCGGACAACTCGCACCGTCCATACGATTCGTGATGGAGCACAGAGGCGTCGGATTGGACATTTTACTCCTCAACGTCGCCTCCACCGTGGCGCAATTCAGCATCGCGTACACCATCAAGAGTTACTCAGCCGTCATCTTAGCCTCCGTGATGACCTTCCGCCAATTCATCAGCGTTCTGATCAGCTGTTACATCTTCAGCTCTCCGCTCAACGCCGTGCAGTGGTTCGGGATCCTCTTGATCCTCGCCCCCGCGGCGTTGAAACACGTCTCCTTCGCCGGCGAACGCGAACCCGCGTCCGGCTCGAAACCGCTCTTATCCGAGAAAAACATTCCTTTGTAACGCTAGCCGTAGACACGTCACACCGTGCGCACCGACGCGCGTTTTCACGCCTTTTCCTGCCGCATGCACGCCTCACACCGCGCTCTCGTCGCGCCCGCGCGCGCGGCGCGTTTCAAACGCGTCGACGCAGCTGTCCGTCGGTGGCACCGCTCGTTCGAAATCGACCCGCACTCCGCGCCTCGCGCGCGTCGCTCGCGGTCATGTCGAGCGACCCGTGGACGAGGGCGCGACGCGCGTACGATCCGTTCGACGCGCGCGCGGTGGACGTCGTCGATGACGTCGTCGTCGCGCTCGAGGCGCTGCGAGAATCGTCGTGTGAAGATTTGCTCGAGCGTGCGTTTTTGCGTTCGTTCGAACGCGCGCTGGACGCGGACGCGCTGCCGAGATGGCGAGACGGGTGCGCGGTACCCGTGAGCGTGGATTCGCTGGAGGACGACGGGGAGGAGGCGGAGACGGCGGAGGCGCGAGAGAGGGTGGACGCGTGGACGAGAACGTCGGCGGCGCCGGCGACGCTCGCGTTCGCGGAGTGGGTGTCTATGGCGCGAGTGAAAGCGCGAAATTTCTGTATGCGCGTGCGAGGAACGGAGGATGTAGAGGATGCGCGCGTGCGCGCGTTCGATCGGGAGTTTCAGGAGGTTGTTGGTGCGATGTGTAACGCGCGGGGTCCGTCGAGGCTTTCGGCGATTTTGAGCGCGTGGTATCGAGCGAGAGCGAGAGAGTTCGATCGAGCGGTGCGAAAGCGGTGGGGGGAGACGAGCGACGACGAGGAAAACGACGCGATGGAGACGAGCGTGTTGGAGAGACAAACGTCGATCGGGGCGGACATCGCCGGGTGCGTGGAGGTGATGGGACGCGAGTGGAGCGCGGAGACGCGCGGAATGCTCTTCGCGTGTCAAGGGTGTCACAAATCGCTGGGACGAGTGGCAGAAAACGCCGCCGCGAGAGCTGTGGGCGAGTGTGTGAAACAGCACGTCGTCAGGAGGTGTCATGGCGTGTTCGATTCACCCAAACTTCGGCCGACGCTGCGATGGGTGCGCGCGGTGCCGCTCGAATACTTCAAGACGGCGCTCGCGCTAAAGAGAGGTGATGGCGCGGCGATCGAATCGTGGCGCGGACGTTTGGAATATGCCGTGCACGAACATCTCGGAGCGCTGCGCATTCACGAGTTGTTCGACGTCATCGTGGAGTATCCCGATTCCATGCCCGCGATTACGGATTTGCGCACGTGTTTGCAGAACACGACGCTCCATGCGGAACTGGTCGATTCGTTCGTCGACGCGACGCGATCGAGATTACTCCACGCCGGCGCGTCGACTGTCGACATCGTTCAGCAATACATCGGGACGATCAAGACTTTGCTCGAACTCGATCCTTCGGGCGTCGTCTTGGAGCTCGTCAGCCCGCCGGTGAAGGAATATTTGCGCGAGCGCAAGGACACCATTCGCTGCGTCGTGACGATGATGACGGATGACGGCGGCGACGGCGACGGCGATGGGGAGGGGGCTTTATACGTAGAATTAGGACGTTTGGCGAGTGGTGAAATCACGGAGAACGGGGAATCGAGCGTGCCCGCCCCGAATCCCAACGCCGGTGCGGGCGCGATGGACAACTTGGACAGAATGGATAGCATCACCGCTGAGATGGTCGCCATCGCGTCGGAGATGAACGTCGACGACGTGCACGAGGATGAGCCGACGGTGCAACAACAAATCATGTCCGGTTGGGACGCGTGGGAACCCGAACCGGTGGAGACGGAGGCTGCCGCGAGTCGCGGTAGACGCAGGAAAACCGGCGACATCATCGGTCTTCTCGTCGGCATTTACGGCTCCAAGGAACTCTTCATCAACGAGTATCGCACGATGCTCGCCGAGAAACTTCTCGGCAAGGCGAATTACGACACGGATCGAGAGATGCACGCGCTTGAGCTCCTCAAACTCCGTTTCGGCGAGGTGAGTCTGCACAACTGCGAGGTGATGTTGAAGGATTTCGCCGACAGTAAGCGCGCAAACGCGAACATCAAGACGCGACCGGTGGGAGGCACGCCGACGTCGAGGGATAAACGCACGAGCGACATTTTAGCGCAAACACCCGTGGAAGCGACGATCGTATCCGCGCTCTTCTGGCCGACGTTCTCGAACGATGTGACCGACTTCAAACTTCCTCCGGAGATTCAAGAGCACATGGACGCGTACGCGAGACGGTACCACCAAATCAAAGCTCCGCGAAAAATGGAATGGAAGCCAGCGCTCGGTACGGTGGTGATGGACGTAACGCACAACGACCGCACGTTCGAAGTGAGCGTCAATCCGGTGCAGGCGTCCATTTTGCACTACTTTCAGCGATCGAAAACCTGGCGCGCGAAAGATTTAGCCGAAGCACTCGGCGTGAGCGTAGACGCGTTGCGCAAGCGAATCGTCGTTTGGATGAATCACGGCGTTTTAGTCGAACACAAGGAGGGACACGAGATGGTATACGCGCTCAGTGAAGCGTCGGGTGAAGTCGATGACATGGGCGGCGTGCACGACGAAGACGAACCGGCCAGCGGCGTGGCGAGCGCCGAGGAGACGGCGGCGGCGGGCATGATGGTGTACGAGCAGTACGTCATGGGTATGCTCACAAACTTCCCGAGTCTTCCCCTCGATCGCATTCACAACATGCTCAAAATGTTCGTCGTCGAACCCGTGTACGATAAGTCTGTCGACGAGCTCGAGGCTTTCTTAGTGGGTCTCGTGTCGCAAGGCAAACTCGCGATGGACGGGACGTCGTTCGCGAAAAAGTAAAATTCTTTGATCTACGTAGTCGCGCTCGGTATAGCACCGAGCGAATTTAGCGTGCAAAAGTGACATATAGATTACAACGCATTATCGTCGCGGCGCGGCGGGGACCTTCTATTGCTTGTTATCGAAACGTGCGCAGAGCTCGCTTTCTTTGTTTTCGATTACTTGTCGTCGAGCCCGGGGAAACCCTTCATCTCCTTGACTTGCTTCAATTGCTCCTCGGATAAGTTTTCCTTGATTTGTCGACCGATGCTCGTTTGCTCGAGCGCCAAATCCAAGCTCCACGCGCTCGGAGACGGCTTGTCGTTCGCGCTCGCCGGAAGGCGTTGCAACATGACCTCGTACAACATCTTTCCGTCCATGATGATCGGGAAAAAGTGCGGTTGACCGTCGCTCTTGGTCTGCGTCTCCTTGAAATAGACCAAACACGGGAATCCAGGCCACCAGAACTCCCAGTTCGTGATACTGTCGTACTTCCAACTGTTCGCGCCGCCGCCTTGCAACTTGTTATCGCCGCTCGACTCGACATCCGCGCCGACCGCCGTCGAATCGTCCGCGCCCGGTTCGATGAACACGACCTCGAGCGCGTCGCGAGTGAAACGAAACCTCACTCTCGACGCTTGGAACGCGAGGAACCCACCGAGAACGCCGTGCACGAGAGACTGCGTCCAGAGATGAAACAACGGTCCCGTCGCCAACGCGACGCCCAACAGCGCGCCGCCGACGCGGTAATCACCCGGCACGACCACGACGTCATCGTCCAACGACGACGCGCGAACCGCGACCATCGCCCCGCGCGTCGCGCGAGACGCCACATCGCGCGTCACCGCCGCCTTCCCCATCGTCGTCGTCGTCGTCGTCGTCGTCGTCGTCATCGCCCGCGCGCCAATCATCATCGGTCGCGTCGGTCGCGTCCCCCTCACCGCCGGCGTCCTCGCCCGCGCGCGCGTCGGCATCGCCGTCATCGTCGGCATCATCGCCATCGTCGTCGTCGGCATCACCGCTCGTCGTCTCGCGCGCGACGACGTGTGCGGTCGACGACCGATTCGATTCGATTCGATTCGATTCGATTCGATTCGATTCGATTCGACGGAGGATACTTTGGAGGGTCACGACTCGTCACGTGTCCCTCGATGTCCCGTCCCCACTCCGCGCCTCACCTCGATGGATGATGCCGACGCCTCGCGCGCGCCTCCGTGTAAACACTTCGCGCGAGGTGGATTCTGTCGGTACGGCGACGCGTGTCGGTTCTCGCACGACGCGCGCGCGACGTCGGACGCGCCCGGGTCGAGCGCGCGCGCGAGGAGGCGAGGACGCGCGTCGCACGAAAAAGTGCGCGCGTTCACCGATTGGTTGCGCGACGCCTTTGATTTGCGCGACGCGCGCGTCGTGGACGTCGCGGGGGGGAAGGGGACGCTCGCGTACGATGTGTTGCAGCGCACGGAGGCGGCGGAGGTGTGCGTGATCGATCCGAGACGGATGCGAAGGGGACGGTTGCGACGGCGGTGGCGGGACAGATTGGACAAAGCGCGGCGCGACGCGGGCGCGGGCGAGAGCGAGGGCGCGCGCGCGCGGGGGAGGGAGGTTCGAGAACCGAAACACGTGCGGGTGTATTTCACGCGCGCGGTGTGGGAAGGGGACGAGGCGAGCGTGCGAGCGTCGTACGAGTTGGCGAGGAAGAGTCGGTGGTGCGTGAAAGGATTGGTGGCGGACGGCGGCGGGACGTACGAGGTCGGCGCGAACGAAGCCTCGCGCGTCAAGGTCACGAACGAGGGCGTCTTCGCGCCGATACGCGATCGGAACGACCAACGGTCGAACGAGGACGACGAGAAAGACGACGACGCCGACGACGAAGAGCCCGATTTATCGGCGGACGAGACGCGCGCCGTCCTCCTCGACGTCCTCGAACGATGCACGCACGTCATCGCCATGCACCCAGACCAAGCCACCGACGCCGTCATCGACTTCGCCATCGAACGTCGTCTTCCGTTCGCCATCGTCCCCTGTTGCGTCTACTCGAAAGACTTCCCGCACCGCCGTCTCCGCTCGGGCGCGCGCGTCTCCACGCACCGCGACCTCGTCGACCATCTCATCGAGCGCGCGTTCGCGTTCGACGTCCACGCCCGCGAGCTTCCATTCCCGGGTAAAAACATCGTCGTGTACGGCACCGGCGCGCGTCGCGACGCGTGCGCGCCGTGTCTCGACCCCCCCGCGTCGTCGGAGTAGTCGCGCGCGCGGTGTCGTGCACAATCGACGAGTCACGACCCATCACACTCGAAACATCGACCCGACGCGACGGTTGCGCACGACAGACGACGACGACGACGGACGACGACGACGACGACGACATGTCTCGAGGCGCGGCGCTCGCGCGCGCGGCGCTCGCGCCGATGGATGCCAACGCGCGTCGCGACGCGAACGACGCGCGCGCGACGACGACGACGACGAATGGGAACGGGAATGGGAACGCGAATTTGAAATGTCGCGCGCGCGCGTCCATCGACGCCGAGACCGAGGACGACGCGAGACGACGCCGACGACGAACGTCGCGCGAAAGTGCGCGAGAGCCACCCGTGGAGACGCGCGACCGCGACCGCGCGTCGACGTCGACGACGACGACGACGAACGCGGAGACGATGAAGACGTGGCCGAGGCGGTTTCGCCGCGTCTACGCGGCGTGCGAGGCGACGCTCGAGGTGGCGAGGTTCATGCGGGCGAGGAAACAGCGCGCGACGGCGGATGCGATGTGTGCGAACGTGGAGAGGTCGACGGGGAGGCGGTGTACGCTGGAGACGCTGCGCACGGTGGCGGCGTGCGCGCCGAGGGGGGCGGTGACGTTTCGCGCGCGGACGAGTCGCGCGGAGGATTTGAAAAACGTGCGCGTGGACGTGGCGTTTGAAGACGTGGAGGGGGTGGATGCGCGCGCGGTGGTGAGTGCGAGCGCGATGCGGAGTGGGGATAAGTTGGGGGTGGTGGCGATGCGAGAGATGTTGCGTGGGATTCGAGAGAAATTGACCGAGACGCTGATGAGAGCGCACGACGGAGACGCGTACTCGCCCGGGTCGGCGCCGCCGGAGCGTTGGCGCGAGGGATTCGATCCAGAGCGCGTGTCTCCGCCGGAACCGGTCGAGATTGAATTTTTAGAGGAAGTCGTGCGAGCGGAGCCGAGATTGGCGACGTCGGTGAGCGCGCCGTTGTTGGGCGCGCCGGACGACGGGAGAGGCGGTCTGAGCGAAGGCGAGCTCGCGCGCGCCATGTCTGATTTAGGTCCCGAAGGCAACGGTCTCTCCGCGCGCGCCGTGCAGACCGTGCTCGAACGCCAAGTCGAAGTCGAGGCGTACAACGACCCAGCCGCGGTGGCCGATCGCGAGCGTCGCAGACTGTACGGCGGTCTTCCGCGTCTCTTCGATGCCATTCGCTCCTCCTTCGCGTCGAGCAAGCGCCGCGTGATGGAACTCGACGCCCTTCTCGACGAGCTCACGCGCACGAACGCCCGCGCCTCCGTCTCCGCCCACGAACTCACCGACGGCGTGCGCATCCTCGCCAGAACCTGTCCGGAATGGTGCACCATCGCGCACGCGCAACACGGCGACGAGGAGCTCTTTCGCGTCGTCTCTCGCGACCCGGCGACGGCGCGCGCGGCGAGACATCGACTCGCCAAGCTCTGTCGCGACGCCGCGACGCACTAAACCTTTTTTATCACACACATCATCATCATCATCGTCCTCGCGCCCATCGTCCTCGCGCGTCGAGTCGTCCCGTCGCCCGCGCGTCCCGCGCGTCCCGCGCGTCGGCGGCCCCTTAGGGTACACAGCCGCCCACCCGCGCGCGCGCCCTGACGTCATTCCCACGCCTCTCGCGTCGCGAGAGCGCCCGGCGTCGCGCGCGCGAACGAGCGTCGCGTCGCATCGCGCGGAAATCACCCCCCGATCGCACCGCGCGCGACGTAGAGACGACGAGACATGGATCCTCTGCGTTTGATTCGAGATCACACGATCGATGGTCGCATCGCGAGGTGCGTGGGATGCGGCGCGGGAAGACGCGTTCGACGCGCGCGCGAGTGGAGAAGAAAGCGAAGAGACTGACGGATGAGGACGCGGACGATGGGACGCGAACCCGCGCGCAGTTCGACGCACGACGCCACGCACGTGCACCTCAAAGACGAGGACGCGGCGCTGCGCCGCTCGACGGAGACGAATTATAAATCAAAGGTTGGAAATAAATTGCTGAAAGTGGAGCAGATATGGTATTTCATCAAGTTTCACGTCGCGAATCCGGACGTGCAACACACCAAGTACATGAAGGCGGCGATCGCGGATGGTTTCGCGACGCTGTCGATGCTCGATAGAAGCGATTTGATCGCGTATTTGACGGGGAAGAGCGCGACGAGCGATCGAATCGATGTCACCGTGCCGGTGGTGATGGACGAAGAGGGGGTAGGTGGGGCGGATAAGCGAGCTCGAGAGGAGGAGGGGGACGTCGGCGCGAGAGAGCGCGTGCTGAGAGATAGAAATTCAATGTTGCGAGCGCCCAAAGACATGTCGGGCGTGCTGAACTTCTTCATAGCGCCGGAAGAGGAGAAGGAACGCATCGAGGAAGAGAAACAAAAGGCGGCAGAATTAGCAAAGGGTATCAAAAACCAGAGGTACCGCGATGTGAAGGAGCAGGTGTTTTGGAGAGAACACGTCGGGAGCGACTTTGACATGATGAATTTGGACACCAACGCGTCCTTCTTGACGGGTCCGAAACCGAGCGCCAACGACGCGCGAGAGGACGCGATGATGAACGACGCGCGCGTCCCCGAGCCTCCCGCCCGGCCGCCGCCGCCGAGCGGTCCGTCGACGTCGACGAGACGAAGCTCGGCGGCGGCGCCCGCCAAGGCGCCTCGCAAGACGTCTGGGAAACCCGGCGGCGTCCCCATCATCATCGTTCCCGCCGGTTTCAACCAAAAAGTCGTTCTCAACATGTTCAACGCCAAGGAATTCTTACAGAATGGCAAATTCGAGCAGTGGGACGTCGTTCGCAAGGCGGGTGCGAAGAAATCGAGCGCCGTGTACATTTCGCGCACGTACAAGCGCGACGGCCAAAAAATCAAATACGAAGTCACCGAAAAGGCTCCTCACAAGCGTTCCGAAGACTGGGCTCGCGTCGCCGCCGTCTTCGTCCTCGGCGCCAAGTGGCAATTCAAAGACTGGCCCTTCCGCGGCGTCGAGGACGGCGATCTCGTGGAAGCATTCACCAAAATTAAAGGTTTCCACGCCCGCTTCGACGGCGATCCCGAAAACGACGTCGTCAAATCCTGGAACGTCAAGGAGATCGTCATCAGTCGCACTCGCCGCCACGGCGATCGCGCCTCGTTCGAGTTCTTCTGGGACGAGCTCGACAAGCACCTCGCCCTCCGTTCGAGCGCTCTCAGGTACTAGTCTTGTCACGGCGCGCGTCGTCGTCGTCATTCATTCATTCGTCCCGCCAGTCTCACCCCACGTCACACCCGGACCATTTCGTCCCCTCGGCGACGTCATCGCGTCCGTCTCGATCGCGCGCGCGCGTCGTCGACACACCGCGTCCGCTCGCGCGCGCGCACCCGACGCGCGAGGAATAATTCGTCGCGTCGATTTCATTCGTCGAGACCGCGCGGTGGACGTCGCGCGAGTCGACGCGGCCGCCCATCGCGTCATCGCGCGCGCGGGCGGCGGCCGGGGCACGCGCGCGTCGAGGTCCATCGCTCGGGACGATCGCGCGCGTTCGTGACGCGTGCGTGACGGTCACGGGGCGAGTGAGAGGTGGGAGAACGAGACGGGAGGGGTATCCGTCGGTAGATTGACGTCGCGGCCGCGAAAGGGTCGTCCGGAGGCGTCACGCGGGGGTAGACGTCGACGCGATCGGTGGGAAAAGCGTTCGACGCCGCCGCGCGCGAGAGGGCGAGCCATGGCGACGAAACCGGGCGTGTGGTACGATTTTCCGTGGGCGAACGCGGGGTCGTTGAAATATGCGGTGTTGGTGCCGTTCGTGGCGTGCGTGGCGCTCGGTAAAGACGACGCGGATTCGTTTTGTTGGCACTTGTTGGCGATCGCGGCGTTGCGGTACGCGAACGCGCAACTGTGGATAAGCTTGTCGAGGGTGCACGCGCTGACGAGGAAAACGCGGATACAGGCCAAGGGGATCGATTTCAAGCAGGTGGATCGGGAGGATCACTGGGATGATTACATTTTGTTGCAAACGCTGGTGATATCGGCGGTGCACTGGATGCCAAAGTTGGGGTTTGATTCCTTCCCGGCGTGGAACGGGAGAGGCTTGGCGCAGCTCGCGCTTTTGCACGCGGGACCGACGGAGTTTGTGTATTACTGGCTCCATCGCGCGTTGCATCATCACAAATTGTACAGCGCGTACCACTCGCATCACCACGCGAGTTTCGTCACCGAGCCAATCACCGGAAGCGTGCATCCATTCATGGAACACTTAATGTACACGGCCAACTTTGCCATTCCGCTCGTCGGCACGTGGGCGATGGGCGGCGCGTCCATCGCGATGTTTTATATTTATCTCATCGGTTTCGACGTGTTGAACGCCATCGGTCACTGTAACTTTGAGTTCATTCCGAGGTGGTTCATGCGTTTGCCGGGGATGAAGTACTTAATCTACACGCCGAGCTACCACTCGTTGCATCACTCGCGCGTGCACACAAACTTTTGCCTCTTCATGCCGTTGTACGACTACGCGTACGGCACGGCGGACGTGATGAGCGATGAGCTGTACGAAAAGGCGATCACCGGAAATGCGGTTCCGGTCAAGGCACCGGATGTGGTGTTCATGGCTCACGGAACGGAGTTGTTGAGTGTGTTCCATTTGCCCTTCATGTTGAGAAGCTTTTCGGCTCGCCCTTTCGTCTCGGCGTGGTGGCTCAAGCCATTTTGGCCGTTGTGCGTGCCTTTTGTGTTGTTATTGCGGTTGTTCGGCAAATCTTTCGTCGCCGACCGACACAGATTGGAGAAGCTCAACTGTGAAACGTGGGTGACGCCCGCGTGGGGATTTCAATTCTTCATCAAGAGTGAGTTTAATCACATCAACAAGAAAATTGAAGAGGCGATTTTGGACGCGGACGCGGCGGGCGTTCGAGTCATTGGGTTGGGGGCGCTCAATAAGAATGAAACGCTGAATGGTGGTGGGGCGCTCTTCGTCGATAAGCTCGGTAAGTCTTTGAAAACCAGAGTTGTGCACGGAAACACGCTCACGGCGGCGGCGATTTTAAAGAAAATTCCCAGCGACTGCAAGGAAATTTTCCTCACCGGAGCCACGTCCAAGCTCGGCAGAGCGATCGCTCTATACTGCGCGGAGCGGGGCATCAAGGTGGTGATGTACACAACAAGTGAGGAGCGGTTTGAGAAAATCCGTTCCGAAGCGGCGAAGAAGGACCAGTATCTCATCACGCAGTCGACGAGCTTGGAGGACGGGGCGAAGATCAAGGACTGGGTCATCGGCAAGCACTGCGGAGAGAAGGATCAACGTTGGGCGCCGCGCGGCGCGACGTTCCATCAGTTCGTCGTACCACCGATTCCAGAGACGCGCGGTGATTGCGTGTACACCGATCTTCCGGCGTTCAAGCTTCCCAAGGGGGCGAAGGACTTCCGTTCGTGCGAGATGACGCTTCCGCGGGGCCAAGTGCACGCCTGCCACGCGGGGGCGCTGTTGCACGCGCTCGAAGACTGGCAGTTCCACGAAGTCGGTGCGATCGACCACACTCGTATAGATATGACCTGGGACGCGGCCACGAAGCACGGCTTCGGGCTCGCATGACCACACCGCCTGCGAGATTGTTCTATTCCATTCTTTCTTGGGACGTCGTCCCACCTGTAGTACCCTTATTAATGAAACATTGCTCTGTTATTGCAACCACGACCCGTCGTCGTCGACGCGCCGACGCTGATATGAATGAATGAATCAAGCTGTATTTAAACATCTATCTAAGTGGGGGTAATCTAGTTCGCGAGCACTTCGCCAGTCTTGCGCAACACTCGAACCTTCTTGCCGTCGACCATCTTCGAACCGATGCGAGAGCGCACGCCCTGGGCCTCGCTATAGTGGCTAACGTTCGAGTGGTGGATCGGGAACTCTCGCTGAATGATTTGTCCTTGCTCACCCTCACCACGCGGCTTGACGTGCTTCGTCTTGATGTTCACGTCACGGCACAACAGGGTACCCTCCTTCGTGTTCACCTCCACGACGTCCGTCACCTTGCCCTTATCGGCGCCGGCGATGACGACAACCTTGTCGCCCGTCTTCACGTGCATCGGGATGCGCACCGGAAGCCCGCGCTTGGTGAGGGCTTGCTTCTCCCACTTCTTCTTGGCGACGATCTCCATCGTCGAACGGCCCGGGGCGGGGACCGGGGACACTCGCTGCGCGCGGGAAAGGCGGGCGGCGGCAATTGGTCAGTCTCCACGCGCAGCGTGCGCGTCGTCGAGATCCCTCGCGACGTCTCGCGCCATCACCGAGTCCCGCGTTCGACGACACGCATTTTATCGCGCGTCATCGACGCTCACACGCGCTCGTATCGACGTCGCGCGCGTCTCCACGCGCGTCGCCGTCGCGCCCCCCCCATCGCGGCGGCTAAACCTAGGGCTTCTCCACGACGCCTTCGCGCGCGTCTCCACGCGCGCGCGAATCGCGACCGTCGCTCGAGACGACGGAACGCACCTTCTGAGAAACGGTGTTCGAGTTGAAGCGCGCGGAGCGGGCGGCGAGGGCGTTCGTCGCGGTGGCGGCGAACATGTTTCGAGTCGTCGAGTGCCGCGAGGGCGACGCGAGACGTCATGGGTGGTCGAGAGGGGGAGGACTCATCGGAGAGTTGTGATTCGAGGGTATGGGTAAACAGTCAGTCACATGCCGTGGTCGCGGTCGAGAGGAGGCCCGGCCGAGGCGCGGAACGGGCGTCGCGCTACGTCTACTGCGATGGATTAAAAGAGCGAGCGATGGAATGCTACCGCGCGAGAGCGTGTCGTCTCTCGCGACGTGTCTACGCGACTCAGAGTCGAACGATAAAGTCGCCGACGGCGACGGTTTGGAGCTTCGTCGCCGACGCGCGGTCGAAGACGACGGGCGGCGCGCGGCAAAACTTGGAGAATGCCGCGAACGTGAACGCCTCCCCGGGTCGTTGACCGAAACTGCGCGCCCGCGCGCGTTTTTTCACGGCTATGGCGTTCGCTCTCTTCTGCGCGGGGGTGACGCCCAGGGGCGGCGGCGCGCCGGCGTCGGCGACGCGCGTGGCTTCGATTTCTCGCTCGAGTCGCTTGCGAATGAAATCCGGCGGATGCGCCGTGAGTTTCTCGCACTTGTTACACGCCACCATGATCGGCATCCCTCTCCGTTGCACGTGCTCATCGCATAAAATTTCGTACAGAAACTTGGCGACTTCTTTCCGATTCGTCGCGAACGTCACGCTATCCACGACGTACACCACCGCCTTCGCGCGCTGCAATTGCTCCATCGCCTCAGCCCTGAGACTCCCATGTCCAGGAACATCGACGACACACACACCGTGTTTCGTCCTCTCCCTTCCTCCTCTGGTCTTCCCCTTCACCGCGAGCCCGTCCCGTTCGTTCGGCGCCGCGCTCGCCACCGTCGGGAACCGCTGCTCACCGTACGTCAGCGCCTGCCACAGCGCCGTCTTCCCGCTCCCCGCGCATCCGACGACGACGACCGCGGGTTTCCCTCGCTTCTTCCTCCGTCGCCCACCACCGAAGACGACGCGCGAGGCGATGAAGAGACACAGGATCGTCACCAGCGCGACGAGCGCGCGCGCGCGCGCGTCGGCGTCGTCGACGGCGAGACGTTCGGGCAAGACGTCGCGCGCGACGGCGAGCGTGGCGTTGTACGCCTCGACGAATCGCGTCGCGACGAGTCGGACGTCCATGACGAGGCGCGCGGGAGAGTGCGGATGAGATTGAGGCTTTCATTTTGTACAAACGCATCACGCGGGCGCGTCGTCGACGGCGGCGCGTAACGCCTCGATCACCTCGGCGGGTGATTCAGCGCCGAAAATGGCGGACCCGGCGACGAGAACGTTTGCGCCCGCGGCGGCGCAGAGCGCGGCGGTGTGGGGATTGATGCCGCCGTCCATCTGAATGTCGAGGTCGGGATATCTCGCGCGAAGCGCCGCGACTTTGTCGCACGCGGCGGGATTGAACGTTTGACCGCCGAATCCCGGTTCGACGCTCAGGCACAGGACCATGTCGACGAGACCGGCGTCGCAGAGATCGTACACGCCGCCGGGGGCGTCGCATGGCGTCGATGGCGCGCACGCGACGGCGGCGCGCATGCCGCGAGATCGAATCGATTCGCACAGCGCGACGGCGTCGGCGCCCGACGCGACTTCGACGTGAAACGTGACGCTCGACGCCCCCGCGCGCTCGAGCGCGGGAACGAGCGCGGCTGGATTCGTCACCGAGAGGTGACAATCGAAAAAGACGTCTCGCGGTCCCGCGCGTCGAGCTAAATCCGCCACGACGGATGGACCCACGGTTAAATTCTCGACGAAGTGGCCGTCCATGATGTCCACGTGCAACCAATCCGCGCCCTCGTCGAGCATGCGATTGACCTCGTCCGCGAGCGCGCCCTGATCCGCGGCCAAGAGCGAAGGACAGACGATGGCGCGTCGACGAGACGCGCGTCTCGGCGCGCGGCGACATCCCCACGAGCCCTTCAATCCCGGGTACACGCGAAGGTACGCGGGATACACGTCTCTCGTGTAAATCGCGTGCGCGTCTGGATCGGGCGTGATGACGCGCGTGCGTCGAACCATAGCGCCGACGGCATCGCGCGCGTTGTCGAACGCACCCGCGCCGACGGCGGCGAGCACCGCCGCTCCGAGCGCCGGCGCGTCGGTGCACTCGGTGACGACGTGCGGCACGCCCGTGACGTCGGCGTGCAGTTGTAACCACAACTCAGAACGCGTCGCCCCGCCGGCGATGACGACCTCTGTCGGTGCGTACCCCGCGCGCGCCATGGTTTCAAAAATTAATCGCGTGCCGCAACACACGCTCTCGAGAATTGCGCGATAGACGTGCGCGCGCGTGTGTTTCAGCGTCAATCCCGAAATCGCGCCTCGACTGCGCGCGTCCACGTGCGGAGTTCTATTCCCCTGAAAATGATCCAACGCGGTGACGCCCTCGCAGCCCGGTGGAATCGCACTCGCCTCTCGATTCATGACGTCGTAAAAATCATCATCATCACCGCCGCCGCACGTCTCTTTAAACCATCGAACGACGGAACCCGTGCTCGTCTGTCCGCCCTCGACGACGAACGGCGCGCCGTCCACGAGAATGTCCCGATACGTCCCGAAAATCCCCGGCGCGTGAAACGCGCGATCGGTAACGCCGAGATGTAAGTGCGAGGACCCGGTGATGAGCGCCAATTGCCCGGGTTCGATGACCCCCAATCCCACCATGCCGACGAAGGCGTCGGCGCCGCCCTGCGTCACCGGAAGTCCCTCGGGTAACCCGCACGCGCGCGCGTTCTCCGCCGTTAACCCACCGATCACCTCCCCCATCTTCAATATATCCTTCGGCCACTTATCCAATAACTCCTCCATCCCCAATCGCGCCAACATCGTCCTCGGCGGCGTCTCCCCATCAAAATGCCACCGCGCGCCGACGTTGTTTCTCGACCCGCAGTACCGCCCCGTGAGTTTTAAATTGACGTAATCCTGATACTCACACACCATCACCGCCCGTTCGTACACCTCTGGTCGATGTTTCTTCAACCACATCGCCTTGGGTACCATCCATTCCGCGCTCACCGGTCCTCTCCCATCGCAATTCACTCGCAACGCGTCGTCCCCGGTGTCCGCCGTCTCGACGGTTTCCTTCGCCGCGCGCACATCCATCCAGATGATGGACGGCATCAACGCGTCCCCTCCTCCGTCGAGGGCGACGACCGTGCAGCACGTCGTGTCGACACACATCCCGAGGACATCTCTCGGGTTCGCGCGCGACGCGTCGAGCGCCCGGCGCACGGCGAGGCGCAGATTCGTCATCCAATCGCTCGGTGTTTGTTCGGCGCGTCCCGGTCGAGGGAAATGGGTCGCGTACGGGACGTCGGCGAAGGCGAGGGCGACGCCGCGGAGGTCGAACACCCCGGCGCGTATGCCCCCCGTGCCGCCGTCGACGCCGATGACGCAGGGGGGCATGAGGACCGACGAGGAGAGGGGATGAGTGACGCGAGCGGGTTTGTTACACGTCACGCGAGCGGGTGCGTTACGCGTCGTCTTCGGTCCACGGCGGACGACGAGGAACGCCGACGACGGTGGAGGACTCGAACGCGTCCTCCGCGGTGGTCTCGGACGAGGTGGTGGTGGTGTCGATGAACGAAGGCGGTGGTGGGACGCGAACGTCGATGGACGACGCGTCGGCGTCGTCGTCGTCGTCGTCGGCGGCGGCGCCGCGAAGCGCCGCGGGACCGAATCGACGACCGGAGGACGAACGCGAGCGTTCGGACGTCGACGCGTGTTTGAACCGACGACGCGGGGAGACGAGGACGTCGTCGTCGGTGGTGGCGGCGGTGACGACGCGTTCGTCGGCGACTGGTTCGGCGGGCGCGAAACGCGGATTCGCGTTTGCGTCTCGCCAAAGAGTTTCGAGCTCGTTTTGTTTTTCCGACAGTTCGAGCAGCTCCAAATTGAGCGTTCGACTGATCTCTCGAATGTCCGTGGAGAGCGCGTCCATGCGTGCCGCGAGCGTTTCATCCTCGTTCGAGGACGAGAGCGCGGCGAGCGCCTCTTTTCGACACGCGGCGGCGACGTCTCGTTCCCTCGCGCGTTCGTCCGCGACGTCCTCTCGCCACTGTCTGTCTCGAGATTCGATGGCGAGGTTCAACGTCGCCATCTGGGCGTTACACGCGTCGAGCTCGACGCGCACGGCGTCGACGAGCGTCTGCGCCTGTTCCTGCGTCAACGCGACGTCGAGTTTGGCCAAGTGCGCGTCGGCGTCCGTCGCCGCGTCTCGATCGGCTCGCAACTCTTGAATTTCTTCCTTGAGCGCCGTCACGTGAGCGTCGTACGCCATCGTGCTCGATTCTAATCGCGCCTTGACGCGCTCGACCTCCTCGATTGCTTTCGTCTCCACGAAACGCACGCGTTCCGTCGCCTCGGCGGCGAGCCGCGCGTACTCGTCGCCGAATCGTCGCAACGCCTCGTCCATGCGTCGGATGACTTCACCCTTTTTCCGTCCATTTTCTCGCTCGTCGTCGAGCGCTCGAACGACGAGACGTAGATGTCTCGCCGCGGATTCCGTCTCGTGCGCGCGCAACTCCTCCTCCGATCCTTGTTCGAGACATCCGAACGTCGCGAACGCGCACGTGCGACTGGCGCTCGTGCAAAAGCGTTTGACGTGCGCGTCGAACCTCCCGACGCGCACCTGCGCGCGACATTTCGGACACCGTCGACGCGCCTCGGCGCACGTCATCGCGTGTTTCGCCGCACGCATCGCGTTGACGACCTTTTCGCAGTTTGGACACGTCCACGGTCTGAAATCGCACTCGGATCTGTGTTCGTCGACGCGCGCGCGTTCGCACCCGTAGAGACATCCCTCGGCGTCTTCGTCTTCTAAATCTATGAACCCGCACTTGACGTACTCTCTCGGGCACTCTCGCGCGTGCGCACTCGCGTCCATTCGTTTCCCCTCCCACGAACACTCGTTCGGACACGTCACGCGCGCGTGTGAACACGTGAGCGCGTGCAATTTCATTCGACAGAGGGGCACGACCTCTTCGCACCCCGGCTCGTCGCACGTCGCCGCGCGCCATTCACACGTCGCCGCGTGCGTCGCGTACGCATTCTTACGCACCAAGGCGCCGCAATAATCTCTCCCAACCTTCCCCCCTCGGGACTTGACCTCTCTCGCGCTCGAGTACGGACGATAACACCTCCTCGGCGCGAAATCGCACTCGCCGTCGTGCACGTCTCGCAGACGCAACCGCACCCCCTTCGCTCGACACCCGTCCGCCCGCCACACCCACTCCGCCGCCCCGCTCGAGCTCTTTCGCATCGTCAGACCTCGTCTGCACAGCACGGGAAGGGACTGAATCGCGTCCTCGATCTCCGCGTTCGGTTCGTTCGCGCCGCCGTCGGGCGCGCTCGGCGCGCATCGCGCGCAATACGTCGTCCCGTCGCGCGCGCACACCGGGGACGCCATGACGTCTCGACACCGCGGACACAGGAGCGACGCGTGCGGGTACCCGATGAAAACCGTCGGCGCGTGTTCCAACGACGCGTCCTCCTCCGCGTCGTCGTCGTCGTCGTCGTCGTCGTCGTCATCCGCCCGGTCGTTAGAATGAAAAGCCGCGGGCACATCTCGCGCGCCTTCTCCGCCCTCACCGCGCGCACCGGGTGCCATCATGCGCGAGCTCCGCGAGCGCGGTTCCACGGACGTCTCGCCTCGACGTCTCGCTCTCTCGCGCGCGAGCGACGTCCACGGCGCCGCGCGATTGGCGGATGCCCAAAAGTCCGTGCCGTTCCCGCGTTCGTCGCGAAGACGCGCGAGACCGCCCATGACGCGCGCGCGAACGCCGTCCCGAGCGACGACGAACGTCGCGCGGACCGCGGGAGACGCGCGAGACGCGCGCGCGTCGTCGTGCGACGTCTGCGGTCGCCGTCGAGGACGCGCGCGAGACGCGATGGACCCACACACGGCGAGTCGTGACTCGTCGAATCACCATCGACGCGATCGTCGACGCCACCAGTGTGATTTCTCGCGGGACGCGGGACGCGCGCGGTCGTCCTCGCGCGAGGCGTCACTGCGCGACCGACCGTCGTCGAGGACACGGGGGCGGGCGAAGAGAAAAAACGCGCGTCGTCGCGCGCGCGCGGTCGGTCGTCCGTCGTCGTCGCGTCGTTCCGTTCGAATCGATCGCGCGTGGGATCGATTCGCGCGCGCACCCGAACCCTACGGCAATTCGCGCGGATCGCGCGCGCGCGCGTGGGAGCGCGAGCGCGAGCGCGCCATGTCGCTCGCGAGCGATGAGATGAATTATCTCGTGTATAGATATCTCCTCGAGAGCGGTTTCACGCACAGCGCGTTCGCCTTTGGACACGAATCGCGCGTCGACGGTGGTGGTCAAAAGCGCGAGGCGACGGCGATCCCTCCGGGGGCGTTGATTTCATTCGTGCAAAAAGGGTTGCAATACTGCGAGCTCGAGGCGAATTTGAACGAGGTGAGCGATGTGGATGATATCGATGGATCGATCCGTCTCGCTCGATCGCCCGCGGGACGGTCGCGCGGGGGAGGGCGACCGGATCGCGAGTGTGCGATTTTGGAAATGTCAAAAATTAATTTTCGAGAATTGAAATGCGCGGCGAAGAGGCTCGAGACTGACGAATGCGTGACGCGGTTTTGACGATGATACAGGACGGCACGGATGTGGACGCCGATTTTAGCGTGTTGAGCGCGAGAGATTTGCTCTCGCGAAGCGTGGATGAGCTGAAGGAGCTCGTGGCGCAACGGAGAAACATGACGGAGGAGGAACGCAAGGCGTTGCGCGAGGAGACGGAGAAGGAAATTCGCGCCAAGGCGGAGGCGAACGGGATCAAGGTTGAAAATGATGTCGAGAAAGAAATCAAAGCCGAGGATGTGACCATCTTAGATGGGCACACGAGCGAAGTGTTTATTTGCGCGTGGAATCCAGCGAAGGAGATGCTCGCCAGCGGGAGCGGCGACAGCACGGCGCGCGTCTGGGCCGTGCCCGCGGGTCCGTCTGGACGCGATGCGCAGGCTAAACTCGCCAAACCGAAAATTCTCGAGCATAAGAGTGAGGGTGGCGATGGACCCGAGGCGATGGAGACGGGTGAAGAGGAAAAGAACGGAGAAGTGGCGGCGAGAGGTAAACAGAAGGACGTCACGACCCTCGATTGGAACGCCGACGGTACGATGCTCGCGACTGGTTCGTACGACGGTCACGCGCGCATCTGGGATACGAACGGTAAGCTCGTGATGACGTTGAAGCAACACAAGGGCCCGATTTTCTCTCTCAAGTGGAACAAGACGGGCGACAGCTTGCTCAGTGGTTCCGTGGACAAGACGGCCATCGTGTGGGACGTCAAGACTGGTAAAATGAAGCAGCAATTCGCCTTCCACTCCGCGCCGACGCTCGACGTCGACTGGAGAAACGCGGACTCTTTCGCCACGTCTTCCATGGACCACTCCATATACGTCTGCAAGCTCGGCGACGACAAGCCGGTGAAGGCTTTCAAGGGGCACACCGACGAAGTCAACGCCATCAAGTGGGATCCGAGCGGTACGCTCCTCGCCTCGTGCTCCGACGACTTTACCGCAAAGGTCTGGAACTTGAAGAAGGACGCGTGCGTGCACAGCTTCAGCGATCACGAAAAGGAGATTTACACCATCAAGTGGAGTCCGACCGGTCCCGGTTCCGACAATCCCGACCTTCCGCTCATCCTCGCGACGGCGTCGTACGACGCCACCATCAAGCTGTGGGACGTGGATTCCGGCAAGTGTTTGCACACGCTCGAGGGTCACACCGATCCGGTGTATTCCGTCGCTTTTAGTCCCGACGGCAAGTACCTCGCCAGTGGTTCTTTCGACAAGCACCTTCACATTTGGAACGTCAAGGATGGAAGTTTGATGCGCACGTACAAGGGTGAGGGAGGAATCTTCGAGGTTTGCTGGAACAAGGACGGTAGCAAAGTCGCCGCGTGTTTCTCGAACAACCGAGTCTCCGTGATCGACTTTAATTAGGCTTTGTTGAATACTACACGATTCGTTTCGTTTCGTTTCGTTTGACGTGCTACGTGATCTTTTCTCACGGCCGAGGCGTCGAGTACGCGTCCCAGAGCGCCCTCGCCTCGTCCAACGTCTCTTGCGGCACCGCGCACGCGTCCTTCATGAACGTGATCTTCGCGTCGTCCCCGTTCCAATCGTTGAAACGCTCGCGCAAGATGTGACCGACCGTCTTCGTTCGTCGCGCGTCGTTGCGCAAGTGTTGCGCGACGAAGACGGCCCACTCGCAGCACGCGCGCTCGCGCATACCCAAGAGCTGCGTCGCGAACGCCACTGTGATCTCATCCGCCAGCGCGTCCATGCCGTCACCGTCGATCGCGCCGATCGCGTTCATCATCGTGAATAAGTGCCACGCCAACGAGGCGTTTAAGACGTCGTCGGAGTACGTGAGCGGATGAAACGCGACGCGCGCCTCGTCGACGCTCGGCGACGCGTCCTCGCCTTCCGTCGTCGCGGCCAGGGCGAGAATGTTAAACGCGACGTCGCGCAGGTGCGTCGCTTGATTCTTTTCGAGCGTCTCGTAACTCGCGATCGGCGGCGACGGATTCGCCGCGCGCTGTCTCGCGACGGCGTCGAGATAGTTTCGCACCACGTCTCGCAGCGGCGCCGTCGGTCCGGACGCCAGCCACATGTGTAATCCCAAATTCTGATACCATCCCATGCCGTCGGCGTCGCGCTCGACCTCACCGGCGAGAAGCTTGAACGCCGCTTCGCTGTGTTCGTCGATGTACTTGCCCACCGATCCCGCGCGCCAGCGGGTGAGCTGTCGTTTCGCGTAAAAGGCGACGTTTGTACTCGAACCGATTTGCGCCAGACACGTCGCCAAACGAGGATCACCGTGCGCCGCCGCCGCGCGCGTCGCGCTCACGGTTCGACCACCCGCGACGTGCGTCAACGCGGCATTTCGACCTCGCAAATCCTCCTCTCCCGGCTCGACGCGCGCCACTTGTTCCCGCAACCACGCGCTCACGCCCGCGCGCCGACGATGCGCCTCCGCCGCCGTCCCCCGCGCCGCCCCGCGTTTATCCTCGGCGAACAACTCGCTCACGAGCGCCCACGCGCTCACCTCCGCCGCCGCGCGCTCGTTCCCACCTCCCGCACCACTCGCCAACGTCTCCACCACCGCCTCCAAGTATCGCAAACACGCCGCCGCGACGCCGCGCGGCGTCTCCTCCGTCGACGCGCGCGAACACGCCCGACCGAGTCCACCTCCCGCTCGAATCACCGTCTGTTCCGACGACACCCGCAGCGCCCCGAGCAACATCTCCAGACTCGTTCCCGACCGCACGCGTCCGGTCACCACGCGACCGTCACCTTCCCGAGCGGGCGCCGCGAACGCGCCCGCCGGCGCGAAACTCGCGCCGCGCGTCCCCGCGGCGGACGCGTACGCGTCCACCGCGCCCATCGTCGTCTCGAGCGTCATCGGCGCCCTCGCGCGCGTCGGCGCGCTCGATACCATCCTCGCGCGCGTCGCCACCTCGAGCGCGGCGCGATACGGCGGCGCGCGCGGTCGAGACGGGACGAATTCGTCGTCGTCGGCCCCGTTTGAATCCATCCGCATCGCGGCGTTCGCGTCGCCGTCGACGGCTAAGAAGGCGCCGAACGCGTCCGCGCGCTCGTCGGGGATCGAGCGAAGGACGCGCTCGTGCGCGCGAAGGGCGTCCGAGGCGACGGCGGTGAGCGCGTCGTCGTCGGCGGCGTCTTCATCGGTCGCGCGCTCGGTGTCCTCGACCATGTCCACGGCGGTGTCTTCGCCGTCGACGAGGGGGGACTTGAAGCGTCGACGCGCGACGCCGACGCCGAGGGGGGTGTCGTCGTCGACGTCGGAGGCGTCGCTGTCGGAATCGAGGAGACCGACGCGGGTGGCCATGATGGATGGATGACGCGCCGCGGTGTGCGGCGGCGGCGGCGGCGCGCTCGCGAACGGGAACGCGCGGACGATGGACGGTCGGACGGTGAGGCCGCGCGCGCGGGTTTCGTTGATCGGGTATTCGTTATAAACGGTGCGCGGATGAGATCAGGGCGCGATGGTGTCCAGAGCCATGAAGGTGTCGACCCACGACGTGTCGAACACCGTCGGTTCGGTGGCGTCGCGAATGGGCGGCACGCCTCGGCCTCGATAGGCGGATCGCGTGAGTTTTTCCACCTCCGCCGGTGGTCGACTCGTGTCCAACGTGTCCCAATCGATGTCGCGCAACAGGGCGGATTGTTTCACCGCCTTGGCGGTGTGCAGACGCGCCTCCGGATCGACGACGAGCAAGTCTCGCGCCAACGCCGTCGCTCTGGGATCGGCGCCCTCGCGGAACGTGTCCGTGAGATCGCACGCACAAATCGCTTCGTACGTCTTGTGCGCGACGCGCATGCCGAACGGCGGCGTTCCTCGTAAGAGGTGCGCGATGAAGACCCCGAGCGAGAACCAGTCGGCGCGTTCGTCGTGGCCGGTGCTTTGCGCGACTTCGGGAGCCATGTACGCGGCAACGCCGCACACCGTGTACGTTCGACCGGGCGTCGAATCGTTCACGTCGAGGTGTTTGGCGAAACGGAAATCCGTCAATCGCAGCGCGCCGTGTTCGTCGATCGGCATCGTCTCGGGATCCATGCCTCTGAATATGACGTCCATCGAGTGCAGGTACTCGAGGACGAGCGTCAGCGAGGCGACGTAGTATCGAACGACTTCGACTTTCGATCCACCGCCGCACGCGATCACGGCTTCGAGCGCGCACCTGGGCACGAACGGGTACGGAATCGAAATGAAACTGGCATCCTTGGAGGGTATGGACGGTGTCGGGATGAATTCCGGACAATCCCGCGAGCTCGTGAGCTTGGTGATGATGGCGCGCTCGCGGAGAACGCCGTCGACGCGCGCGAGCGATTCCGCTCTCGCGAGCGATATTTGCACCGTAGCCTCCTTCAGAGCGCCCTTCATCTCGCGCATGTGTCCCAGGAGTGTCATGTATAACGCCTCGCGAGACGCCCTGTCGTCGTCGCCGAAACTCAACCGACGCTCGTGCGGGTCTGACGCACGAGAGACCGAAGACGCAGACATGACCTGCGAGCCCGCGCGATCGAAACTCGCGCTGGTAGTTCGCGAGATGCCCCCGAGACCAGTTACCGCCGTGACGTCGGCCAAACTCACTCGCCAAACTTGTACGTCGTTGTCGATAGCTTTAATGTTCGTCGCGCACGGCGTGCCGCTTCCCGAGGACAAAAGCGCACGTTCGCCGAAGTGTTGACCCTTTCGCAACTTGAGAACGATCCTGGGTTGTTCACTCTCGTCGCGCGCGTTCGCGCGCACCGTGCACGCGACATTACCGGCGCTGATGACGTGAAGCGCCTTGAGAAGCTGTCCTTGACGCGCGATGAGTTCGTCTCTTCTCACCCGGATGAGCGTCTTGCCGCGGTTATCCACGACTCTGCTCGCTAGGCGTCTCAAGTCGCTCAAACTTACGGTCTTGAGCGCATCGACGTCCCGCAACGCGCGAGTTAATTCGTTGACGTTCGATTCCGAGGCGTCGCGCACGATGCGAGCGTACGACGCATAGTCGAGCACCCAGAGACTTCCGTCCTCTTCCGCCGTGACTGTCTCGTGCGGCATCTGCGCGTGCGCCATGCATTGTTCGTTGAAACACATGCGATCACCGCCTTTACCGTACGATCGCACCTTGACAGCGTGTTTCGTCTCGACCTCTGATTTATTATCGCCCTCGTTCTCCACCCACTTGACGTTGTCCCGCCCAGTCAGAGTCCCACTCTCGACCACGTAAAAGGCGCGCAGAGAGTGCCTATCGTTTTGAGTGACGACGATATCTCTTTCGTACACTCGTTTCTTGTACATTGCGTTCATGATGTCGTCGAGAACGGCGTCAGATACACCGCTAAACAAGAAGGACGTCTTGAGCACCGCTCGCACCGACGCCTTGTGCTCCGAGCTCGATATGCATAAATCACCCATCTGCTGCTCCAAAGAGCCCGTCTCTTTGAGGGATAAATCGGACGGTAATCCGTACGGATGTACGACGCGATAGCTTCGTCTCGTCTGCATGGTGAACGTTGGCATGACGCGACGTCTCGGACGAGCCGCGGTGGGCAACGGCGACGTGAGCGCGTTGGTGCGGTCCGGAAAGTTGAATAGAGCGCCGACGCTCGCGACAGACTTCAGTGGTGTCGTAAATTCCTCTGGTTCGTCCGGGAAATCCTCGATGAGAATGACGATGACGGTGATGTCGTCCGTGCGCGTCTCGTATTGAAGCCAAAGTTTGTACGATTCGACGACGAGCGCGATGGCGCTCTGTTGAGGATCGCTCGTCGCCAGCGCCGCGTGTATCACGTTCTCCGACGGAATGAACTCGAACACGCCGTCAGACGCGATGACGATAGCCTTTGTGTCATTGTTCAAACGAATCCGCTCAACCTCTGGCTTGGGTATGACGCCTATGCATTCGGCGACGCCGTCGCCGATGGAACGCGTAAACGCCGTCCCCGGATACATACCGTTCTTCGCCCACAATCGAGGAGGATCACCGTCGTCGTCTTGCTCCGTCCCCCAACATTGCACTGCGGGATCCTTAAACCCTTCCAACTGATCGAGCGTCAACACGCGCGCGCCCGCCTCTTTCACGCGCTCGCACTCGTCGGGGCGAAACGGCGTCTGATCCGAGCTCAAATCCACCGTATCAATCCCCACCACCTCACCGGCATCGTTCCTCTTATTGATCCCCATCGTCGCCCTCGAGTCCCCGACGTTCACCACGCACACCTCTCGACCTTTGACGTGCGCGATCACCCCCGTGGTCCCGCTCAACGAATCATCAATCTCGCTCGCCCGCAGCGCCGCGTTTGTCGCGCGAAACGCCTCCTCGTACGCCTCGACGTTCCCAAATTCTCTCGACGCCAGCTCCATCGGCACTCTCTCCGCCGCGAATCCCGCGCACTCCGTCCCGAATTCCCCGTGTCCATCGAACACACCGAACAGGTGTTCATCATCGCGCTCTCGAAACCTCGACGTCGCCACGTACGCGTCTTGATTCATCTTCTCCGGCGCCTCTGGGTAATACCCGCGTTGCGAGCACGTCGCGTATCGCACGACGTACGATCGCGACCCACCGCCGTCCGAGGTGAAGCGCACGCTCGCGCTGCGCGCGCCGACGACGCCGGAGAGTCTCGCGTTGTAATCATCCTGCGATAACGGACCGCCGCGAAGACGCACTTGGTAACTCACCGACGCGGGCGCGACCGACGACGACGCCGTGGACGCGCGCGCGCCGCGAGGCGCGGAGGAGGCGACGGAAGACGCGCGCGGGGAGGTCGGGAGGGGTTTACTCGACGCGTCGGACGCGTCGGCGGCGGAGGACGCGCATCCCATGACGAGGGAGACGCGCGGGCGTCTGACGCGGGGAGGCGCAACGACTTTGGGACGGCGAGCGACGCCGCGCGGCGGGACGGGAACGAGAGGCACCGATGGGTGCGATGGAGGGGGTGCGCGAGAGATGCGGTGTGGGAGAGATGTCGTGTGCGTGAGTGTGCGTTCGTTATTCGCGTGGTGAGGCTATCGCGGGTCGAGGGCGTCACAGCGCGTCGTCGAGGATGTGCTGGTTGCGCGCCTTGCTCTCGTCGCGTTGCGGCGGCGGGCCGACGCCGCCGGGGCGTATGCCCTGGATGCCGACGGTGGGTTTGCGCTCGCGTTCCCACGTTTCCTCGGCGGTGTCGACGTGAGAGGTGACGGAGAGTTTCGTGCCTCGTTTGGCGGCCTCTTCGATGCGAGCTCGAATGGCGTCGGATTGTAACGCGCTAAACGGAGCGACGCCCTTCGAGGTGCCGGCGCCGCCGCCGTCTTTGGTGAAATCGTACACTTGTTTCTCGTTCCTGCCTCGACCACCGCCCTGAGCGCTCGTATCGTGCCAACCCATGACTTCCATGCCCGCGCCGCCGTCGCGAGCGACGATGTTTTGTAGCGCTTGGTACACCGCCTCGACGTTGAGCTCCATGTTGAGTTGCTTCTCCTCGATGGAGTCGCTGGAGATGAGCAATCGCGCAACGTTACTACCCGCGGATTCGCTCGCGCTGAAGGTATCCTTACACACCACCATCACCTGCGCGATCTGTTCGGAGACGTGCACGATATCGGTGTGCATTTGCTGCAACGCGAGTTTGATGGCGCTCACCGTGGCTCCGGTGGACGTCCCCGTCGTCGTTTCGAAATCCTTCATACCTCCGGATTGAACGACGTTCAGCGCGCCAACTTTGTCCCGTTCGCGTTTCTTCATGTCCTCACCCTTCCGTTCCTCCTCCAAGATCTCGCGCCAGTTGGAACACACGGTGCGCGTCGTCGGTTCTAAAAACTTTCGCATGTCGCACTCGCTGAGCGCAATGCGCGCCATCTTGGGTTTATTGAGTTCGGAGAGCGAGTGTAAGAACTCATCCTGGAAGTTGCGCAGGAGTTCTGGCTGATGCTGCGCGCACATGTCGTAAAACGCGCCGCTATCCATCGTGAGCGCCTCGACTTTTTTGTCGAAGGGCATCGCGCACAGGATGCCCTTGTGAAAGCCGGATAACAAACCGGGATTTATGACGGTGCCAGGACCGCGAAGCGCCCCTTTCTCTTCGGCTAATTCTATCTGTTGTGCGCGCAGGGTTTTGCGCTTAATCTTCATGACGTCGGTGTGGTGAAAACCAGAGGCTTCGTCCGCCGAGTATGTCACCCTTCCGTTCAGAGTGATGATGAGTTTCTCCGCCAACTCGTACGGGTAACACAAGCGTGTCCCACGCGCGAACATGTGCGTGTCCATTGTTCGACATAAAATCTCGATGATGATTCCCTGGGGTGCGACGCTACCGCGCCCTCGCAGACCCTTCGCCATGGCTTGACCGTAAATGTAAAAGTTGACGTCGGCGCGTATCGCCTCTGGCAACGGATTGATGATGTCTCTGTTGACCAATTTTTGCGGTTGCAATGATTGCTTGTAGTGCGACCGAACGCGCGACTTTAACCCACTGGGCATCTTGTGGTCGGCGAGAAGTTCGCGCACGTGGTTCATGAGAACGGCGAAACGATTACCGGGAGAGTCCTCATCCATGGACATGTTCACGCCGGAGATGATTGCGGAAAACACGAAGCCCCCGGTGATCATCACGATGATGGCGATGACGCGTTCGGACACAGTCGTCGGGACAACGTTCCCGTAACCGACCGTCGTGAGCGTCTGCACCGACCAAAACAGCGCAGCGATGTACATGTGATTCTTCTTCCCGTCAACACCGCTCGCGTCTTCGCGTTGAAAATTGTACACGTACGCGTACAGACACGCCATCCAGTGCGAGAGGAGCACGAGGAGCGCGAGCAAGCGCCCGATGGTGACGAGTTTATAAACACGCATGAGCGTCTCTTGATAACGCTCCAAGATGCGAGTCGTGCGAACGACGCGCAACAGACGCAACATTTTCAACAGTCGCAGGCCCTCCGGAACTTTCGTCGTCGCCGCGGCGGCGCCACACGCCGACTCGGACTCCCACGAGCACGCCGACGTGCCGTCGATGCTTCTCGCGATGTAATCGATCGGGAGCAGTGAGATGGCGTCGAGCGTGAACCAACCCTTAAGATAGTGCTTCTGAATCTTCCATAAATTCGTCACGTAGTGGAAATCATCGTCGTCGGTGCTCGTTTCCCAGTAGGCGGTGAAAAAGTTGAACACCATGTCCACATAAAAGTAAATGTCGACGAAAAAGTCCGCCACGTACCACCCTCCGTAGGAGGGTTCGGAAAATCCTAATCGATACGGCACGGCGATGGCGATGTAGAGCAACAGAAAGACTTGCAAAAAATCCCAATACTGTCTCAACTTGGTGGTCGGGTGCATGACGAAAATCGACCGATACTCGTCGTCGTCCTCGTACTTGGTCGTCTGCGCTATTTCATCCTCGTCGTCGTCATAGTCACCGAACAACGTAAACCCATGGTCCTCCTTCTCCAAGAAATCGTCCAATTGCGTGACGTCAAACTGTTTCTTCTGCGATTTGAGCACGCTCGCCAACTCGGCCAAACGCTGACTATCGACGCGTTGGCTTTCCTTCTCCTCCTTCTCCTTACGCAGGTCCTTTACGCTCTTCGCCATTCCATGCTTCGCCCGCGTCGCGCTCCCTTTCGGTACGTTCACGATCCCAGCCTTGGCCCGATCCTTCACCCGTCGCATGGCGTCCATCATCTTTTGCGCGCGCGTCTTCGGTTTCTCCTCGCCGCCGCGCCCCGCGACGCCCTCGTCCGACCCCGCGCTATCGTTCACGCTCCCATCCCCACCCCTTCGCGAGGACGCACCCTTCGCGTTCACGCGCGCCTCCTCGTCCGATCCATCGCTCGAGCTCGCGTCCGATCCACGCCGCACCGCGCGTCGGTCCGTCCTGGGTGTTGGTTCGGGCCGTTTCCCGAAGAAATCCTCATCCGCCAGCGCTCCCGCTCTCGAATCGAACGCCACCTCTTTCGCGCCCTCGAAGTCGGTCGCGCGTTTCTTCGGCGCGTTCCCGCTCCGAACGAGCCCGAGGCGTTCGCGCATCGCGTTCCGCGGACGCGTCGCGACGCGAATTCCCGTCCCAATGGGTTCGTCGGTCGCGGGTCCTCGCGCTTTTGTGACCGTTCATGACTCAAGGACGTGTGGGTCTCCCAGGAATCATCGATGCATGCATCACAATGCCCCCTCGAGTGCGCGACGCGCGCGTCCGTCGTCCGTCGTCGTCCGTCGTCCATCATGTCGACGCGACGACTCGCGCGCGCGGTCCTCGAGCGCTCGTCCGCGCGCGCGAACGCGCGCGCGAACGCGCGGTCGTCGACGTCGACGTCGACGCGTCTCGAGACGCCCGCGTCCGAAGCGCCCGGGGCGCCCGCGTGGTCGTTCGCGTCCTTCTCGTCGGCGGTGCGCGAGACGCGAGACGCGCTGACGCTCACGGACGCGTGCGCGAGACGTCTTCGAGCGCTCGCGGAGGACGACGCGTCGAACGCGGGGGGTGAGGGTGAGGGGACGCGATTGCGTCTCGCCGTGGAGGGCGGCGGGTGCTCGGGGTTCAAGTACGAGTTTACGCTCGAACGGGAAGGGGATGCCGAGGGTGGTGATCGCGTGTTTCGAGCGGAGAACGGTGCTGAGGTGGTCGTGGATGATGTGTCGTACGAATTCGTGCGAGGGGCGACGATAGATTACGTGGATGAGATGATTAAGAGCTCGTTTGAGGTGGTGGAGAATCCGCAGGCGGACGCGAGTTGCGGGTGCGGCGCGTCGTTCGGGGCGAAGGAGAGCGCGTTCGGGGCGTTGGGGGGGCAAACGTAGGGTGTGATGGAGTGAAAATGCGATCGAACCCGCGCGCGCGATGTGAGTGTAATAGAATAGATGCACAAAACGAAGAAATTGATCATCGCGATTCGAGATTTACGCCGACGCGCGAGCGGCTTCGATGTCGGCGAGAACCTTCGCGGCGTCGCCCGCGGCGACGACGCGAGGCGTACCCGCGGGCGGATCCCGTCCCATCTCCGGACCGATGGTGGAATCGTCCACCATGGTGAAACACGGCACGTCTTTGAATTTTCCGTCGGCGTGCTCGTGAATCTTCTTGACGCCGTCTAAAAACGGAAGACTCACCATCGCCGCGAATTCATGCACGCGCGCACCGAGCTGATCGACGAGGTTAAATCCAGCCAACGCGGTACCACCCGTGGCGATCAAATCATCCACTAAAACAACGCGATCGCCCGCCTTGACGCTTCCGAGTCGCATCACCGTCTCATCCGTCGAATACTCGGTGACGTATTTCCCGCTCGACACCAGCACTCCCGGAAGCTTCCCAGCCTTACGAATCATCACGAACGGAATGTCCAACGCCATCGCGATCGGCGGTCCGAACAGAAACCCTCTCGCATCGAATCCCGCGATGTGCGTCGGTCCGTTCGCGCCCTGCGCGCGATACCGCTCGACGAAGAGATTCACCACCGCCTTGAACACCTCGGGCGATTCCGTGATCCCGCTCACGTCGTAGAACGACGGCACGTCGTGCGGGGAGTATTTCGGTCCGTACCACGGGAGCGACGCGGCGATGCGCTTCACCTGCGCGTCGTCTTGGTCGAGACAAAAGTGATTCGGTCTGCGCGATGAGTGACGACGAGAGATGACGGTCGAGTCGCGTCGTCAGTCCATCGTCGAGTCGAGCGAGCGAACGCGCGAACGCGCGCGAGGTCATCATCGTCGTCGTCGTCGTCTCGCGCGTCGAGTCGCGGACGCACCCGAGCGTCTTCACCGCGGGAGACATGGTGGAAAGATGACGACGCGCGCGTCAGAGTGACGCGACCGATGCGCGTCGCCGCCGCGGTCTCGCGCGCGTCGGCGTCGGCGTCGGCGTCGGCGTCGGCGTCGGTCTCGGCCTCGGTCTCCGCGTCGGTCGTCGCGTCGCGACCGCGGTGGCGACGCGCGTCGTCTCCGAGACGCGCGACCGCGCGCGAGGACGACGGCGATGGATTCATCGCGCTCGAGCGCGCGCTGGACGTCGCGCGCGGTGCGGGGGCGTTCGCCGTGCGCGACGACGCGTCTCCGCACGCCAAGGTGGTGTACGTCGGGGGAGGGAGAGACGCGCGATTGGAGTTGGAGCGGTACGCGACGGCGACGACGAGAGACGCGTCGACGCTCTCGGCGCGATTCGTCGCCGCGCCGAAACGCGCGCGAGCGACGGTGGTCAGACAAAGAATTAAGGAGATTATCGAGGAGCTGGGGTACGTGCCCGAGGATAACGTCGAGGCGGCGATGGAGAGGAAGAGGAACGCGTCGGCGACGTTTACGCGAGCGCATTTGGAGACGTTACAGCGAGACGGATACGTCGTCATCGACGACGCGTTCGTCGGCGATGCGGCGACGAACGCGGCGGCGGCGGCGCGTGCGTTGTACGAGCGCGGTATCATGCAAAATCTGAGACAAGAGGGACGAGACGACGATGTCGCCGTGCTCGCCGTCGGACAACTGCCCGCGAGCGGCGAATTCGCCGGATTGAAACCGTGCGTGGATCTTTTGCTCGGCGTCCCGGACGCGCTTCGTCGAGCGCTCGCCGACGCCGACGCGGCGCCAGAATCGACGAGTGACGTCGCGCTCGACGCCGATCTCCGCTCGAAGATCGCTCGATGCGAGAGCCCGGACCGACTGATGGTCGCGCGGTACGGCCCGGAGGCGTGTCGGTACGTTCCGCACCTCGACAACGACCCGTCCGATCCATCCAACGACGCCGGCACCCCGGGCCTACGTCCCAGCGATCGCGTCTTCACGTGCATCGCGTATTTAAACCCCGATTGGATCCCAGACCACGCCGGTCGATTTCGAGCGTTTCGTCTCGGCGCCGCCGCCGACTCGGGTTCGTTTCGCGACGTCGATCCCATACTCGGCCGACTCGTCGTCTTCGACAGCGCCAGGCTGCTCCACGAGGTTCGTCCGAGCGCGATTAAGGATCGATACGCGTGCACGGTGTGGACGAAGGACGCGTCGCGCGTCGCGTGAGCGGTCGGATGGTGTCACCAATACTATACCCAGTCGTAGCCTAACCACGCCTTCCCGCCAAAACGACGCGTCGACCGCTCGACACACCCACCCGTCGACGACGATCGCGTCACTCGACGACGAGCGCCGCCGCCGACGCGCGATCGCGACCCGCGAACGCGCGACGACAACTCCGCTCGCGCTCGTCGTCCGCGCTCGTCGCGACGCGACCGTCATGTCGCCGCGCGAGGGCGGCGATCGGGGGGATGTCGAAGATTATGACGCGGTGGCGTCGGCGATCGACGACGGTGCCGACGATGATGACGAACGACGCGCGAGCGAGAGACGCGCGAGGGCGAGTTCGCGAAGTGACGATCGAGTTGAATCGACGGAGAGGGCGACGGACGACGACACGAGCGCGGAGACGACGTCGATGGTGTTGAATTCCCGAAATTCTCGAAGATTGCGATCGGGACCGGGACAGTTGCGCGCGCAGCAGTCAAACTCGGGGAATAAGTTCATGCCGTGGCTTCCGACAGCGCCCACGCTGGAAGGGACGCTCGAGAAGAAGTCGGTGGACACGGGATGGTTCGCGCAAATGTTCGGGAGCGGGAACGCGACGTGGAACTTGAGACACTTTCACTTGTACGATACGCATTTGTTTTGGGGGAAAGGTTTCAGCACCATGCACGGATACGGAACGATATTGAGCGTCAGGGACGCGCCGGAGGAAGGCCCGACGGCGTTTGTGGTGGAGATGATGGCGATTCCCAAGCGTTCGCTGCGGAGAAGCTTGCAGGAAAACATGCACTTCATGGAACTCATCTCTGGGCTCTGTTGTAAACCGGCTGGGTTCAAGACGATGACGCTCCGCGCGGGCAGTCGTCAGGACAAAGAACAGTGGATAGATGCTTTGTCGAACGGGGCGACGAGCACGCCGCTCGCGGCGCGGATGCCGTTGGACTTTTCTGAAGAGATTCCCCCAAGTCCTCGCATTTCTACGGATAGCGAAAGGTCCGCCACTCTGGGCAGCGCCAAGCCAAGGAGATACGAAGAGCCTCCGCCCCCTTTATCTCCGAAACCGTTCTCGCTGACGAAAGGGCCAAATAATTCATCTTCGGATGATTTGGAAGACGACCTTCCGTTCCGATTAGCCCCGGATGACGCCGAACCGGACCATCAGGCAAAGCTCACGTCGAAGATGCTTAGCAAAGTTCCATCGGCGTTAAAAACCGATCCGAGATTTTCGATAGACGGGACGAGAGGTGTGGAGATAGAACATTGTTCAAAGTCGGTCACGTTTAGCGATAGCGTGGACACGCAGATCATCGCCAAGTCGCCGAGTAAAAGTGGGTTAGCCGCGGCGGAGGAAACGGATAGAGAAGCGAGAGTGCGCACTCGTCTTCAGCAGGCGGCAGGTTCATTCAGAATAAACGAGTCCGAGTTGAAAATAGGCACAAAACTCGGAATTGGCTCGTTCGGAGTCGTGCATCGCGCGAAATGGAACGACACTGACGTCGCCTTCAAGACGATGCACGCCGACGAAATGAATGACGAGACGGTGAACGCGTTTGCGGAGGAGATTCGAATGATGAGAGCTCTGAGACATCCCAACGTAGTGTTATTTATTGGTGCGGTGATCCAACCGAATCGTATGGGTATCGTTTCTGAGCTCATGAAACGAGGAAATTTGGAGCAACTGTTGCACGGGACTGGAGCGCAGAGCGACACGCTGTGCCAAAATGGTTTGCTCCGGCGTCAAATGGCTGCGGATTGCGCGCGAGGGATGTTATATCTGCACTCTCTTTCGCCGTCCGTGGTGCATCACGACTTGAAACCGGCTAACTTACTGGTCGACGCGAACTGGACGCTCAAGGTGAGCGACTTTGGTATGTCTGAGTTGAAAAATTACACATACGGCTCCAACTGCAAAGCTCCCGGGGGTACGCCGGAATGGATGCCCCCAGAAGCGCTGCGTGGAGATGACGTGAGCGAAAAGTCGGACGTGTACTCATTCGGAGTCATTCTTTGGGAACTCATCACGCTGCAATATCCGTGGACCGAACTGTCGTCGCCGGTACAAATCGTGGCTCAAGTCGCATTCTTACACCGCCGTTTGAAGATTCCGAGCTGGATCGAAGATCCGATGAGTGAGCTCTTGCACGATTGTTGGGTTCGTGAAATGGATGAACGTCCGACCTTTTCGAACGTCGTCGACCGACTCGTGGGCGATTACCCGTCGACGTGGTCTCTCGGAAACACGCAACAGAGCGCCGACGAGCATGCAGCCAGCATCCTCGCGTCTCTCGGTGAAGACGAGAGTGGATCACCTCCGGCGGAAGAGGAAGAATTCGTGGACGCGAGCGATGACGCCAGCATCACGGCGATCGATTCTTTCGCACCGAGAGGATTGAAACCCATTCGCACGCCGACTCCGGTGAACACCGCGCTCGCGACGCCCAGAAACCGAGTCCCGGGCTCAGAGGACGATTCCGCTGAAGAAAGCAACTCGTTCGATTCCTCGGGAGATAACTCCGCGATGAGTCCACCGCCGAGTAAATTGGATCCCAACCTCATGTCCACCGTCAACGGATTTCGACCGAAACTACTCTCGCCGCTCAAAACGCCAAAGCGCGCGGCGAGTTAAATTATATACATCTCGACCGCGACCGCGTCAGCGCACGCATGTAAAACACGGCCACGCATTGATTCATCGACGACATCACCGTTCGCACCTCTCGATCGACATCCCGACGAGTTCCTTCGCTCTCGCCCGCGCGTCTCCTCGCCTCGAGTTCGACCGAGGCGAACGCCCGCGCCCGCTTCCACTTCAAATCGCGCCCGTCGCCACCCGACGCACCGAATTCGCGCGCGCCAGGGACGCGAACCGCGACGACGATGGATCCCTCGATGTTCACCCCCGAGATGATGGTGCGGTCGCGACGCACGAACCGCGCGCGTCCCCAAGATGATGATTGCGATCGGGACGCATCATCATCCACCGTCGAACGTCCACTCGACCGCGCGCGCGCGTGCGTTCGAATCGTCGACGACCGACCGACCGACCGACTGACGCGAATTCCTTCTCTCCGCGCGCGCAGGCGCAAGCGCAACGAATGATGGCCAACATGACGCCCGAACAGATGGAACAGATGCGTCGAATGGCTGGATCCATGGGCATGAACATGCCGGCGGGCGCGAACGAGGCGATGCAAAACATGACGGCGGATGACATGCGACGCGCGGCGGAAGAGATGGGAAATATGACGCCGGATCAGTTGAAGTCGCAGTACGAACAGGCACAGGGGCACGCCAAGGCGACGGCGGCGTATAAGTACGCGGGGAGCGAGACGTTGAAGAAGGAGGGTAACGCGTTGGTCGGCGCGGGGAAACACGCCGAGGCGGTGGAGAAGTACGCCAAGGTAAAGGAGAATTTGGCGGATGATTCGAGTGCGGAGGCGAACACGTTGAAGTTGTCGTGCATGTTGAACACGGCGTTGTGCTTGAATAAGATTGGGAAGCACGACGAAGCCGTCGACGAGTGCACCGAGGCGTTGACGCTGGATTCGAGAAGTTTAAAGGCGTACTATCGAAGAGGACAGGCGTACGTCGCGAAGGGTGAGCTCGAACGCGGTGTGAACGATTTGATGCGTGCGAGCAAGTTGAGTCCGAGCGATGAGACCGTGGCGGCGGAGCTCGACGCGTGCGTCAAGGAGATGGAATCCAAGGGATTGGCTACGCCGGCGGCGTGTCCGGAATTCGACCATCCCGAGACGGCGAGACCGGCGAGCGCGAGCGCCGGCGCGGCGCCTTCCATGCCCGGCATGTCACCGGACGTCATGGCGCAGATGGAACAGATGATGAGCGATCCGAACACGATGGAACAGATGACGTCCATGATGGGTAACCTCACGGACGAACAGCTCGAACAGATGACGGCGGCCAATCCGATGATGGCGGGCATGAAGCCCGAACAATTGAAGCAAGCCGCCGGAATGATGAAAAACATGAAACCGGAGACGATGCAAACCATGATGAAGATGGCCAAGTCCATGGGCGTGGAGGGCGGGGACTTACAGAGCGGCGACGTGATGGCGAAGATGCAAGAGGGGTTGAACAATCCGGAGATGCGCGAAGCCATGGTGGACATGATTCAAGGCATGGACACGGATTCGCTCAAGGAGATGTCGAAGAGCATGGGCATGGACATGGACGACGCGCAAGCGGAACAGGCGGTGAGTGCGCTGAAGAATATTTCGCCGAAGACGATGGAGCGCATGTTGTCCATGGCGTCCATGGCGGGAGGAGTGTACTCGCGATTTAAGCGACCGATCGATTGGGCGCTTCGAAACAAGCGCACGGCGCTGAGCATCTTCGTCGTCTTCACCGCTATGGGCACGACGTACGCGCTTAGATGGTGGAGACGCAGAGGCGGAGACGACGTCGACGTCACGAACACCACGTTAGGAGGAGAGACCACGTTTTGATTAAAAAATACAGCTCCAAATCATTCATCACATTATTGACTCGTGTGCACGATGACTTCTCGCGCGGCGTCGTGCGAAAAGTGCGAATTACGAAACGCCGAGCTCGCGTAAAAGGGCACGAGATCCGTGATTCCGTACTCGCGCGCCTTGCTCTCGAGATCGCGGCATCTGACTGTCGTCATTTGTCCGGCGTTGGACGCTTGACTGTTCGGCGGTCTTCCGATGCTTTCCCAGCGAAGCGCCTCACGGAGCAAACCTCTTAGGATTTCCAAGAGGAGCGCGTCGTAGTCGCGATGGACGTGCATGTAACGCGCAAACTTTTTGTGCAACGACTTTTGCACGGATTGCTTCTGCGTGCCGATGAACGAACGGAGCATGCACCCGATGGCGGCGTCGATGTCGTCCGACGAGACGTGTTGGCTGAGTCGCATCGCCGCGCGCGCCTCACTCATGCGGATGATGGACTCGATGTGACGCACGGCGACGGGCATGCCTTCACGGGTTACGGATTCCTTACGAAGCTCAGCGTAAACTCTTTGAATTTTCGGCAAATCGTTCGTGTTGAGCTTGGGTCGGATCTCTCTCTTCGCGTACGCGATGTACTTTCGCAAGAGTTTCTGGTCGATGGGTTCGATGCCGTCGTCCAACTCTTCCTGCAACACGTCGAGCAAAGAGGACGTGTCGCCGTCAAACTTTGGGTGACTCTTCACGTGAGATTGAACGACGAATCGCGCCAACTTTTCATCCATGACTTGATCTATCACGTCGCGCACGACGCACAGGATATCGAAACGAGAAAGAATCGGATCCGTCAATTCGACGTTGTCACTAAACGTCTTGGACGAATCGTATCTACCGCCGATGGGGTTCGCAGCCGCGATGACCGAACATCTCGCTTGCAGAGAAGTCACGATTCCGGCTTTGGAAATGGAAATGGATTGTTGTTCCATCGCTTCGTGAATGGAAACGCGATCTTGCTCGTTCATCTTATCGAACTCGTCGATGAGACACACACCTCGATCGGCGAGCACGAGCGCACCACCTTCCAAAACAAACTCTCTCGTCACCGGATCCTTGTGCACGGCAGCCGTCAAACCGACCGCGGACGCACCCTTCCCCGTGGCATACACCGCTCGGTTGGCCGTGGCTTGCGTGTACTTTAAGAATTGCGACTTGGCAACTCCAGGATCGCCGAGAAGCAACATGTTGATGTCCCCACGCAAACGCGTCTTCCCCTTGACAAACTTTTCTTGACCACCGAAGAGCGCGAACGCGATGCCAGTCTTGATGTCTTCGTGACCGTGAATCGATGGCGCGATGGACTTGATGATTCTTCGCACGATTTTCGGATCTCGACTGAGCTTTCTGATCTCTTCGCGGTCCTCGTCGGTGAGCTTGTCCGACGAATACATGTCGCCCGTTCGTTCGACGTGATTCGCCTCGATGAACGTGGAGAAAACCGGGAACCCTTGCTGACGCGTGTTGAGCGACGCCTCGAAGTTGTTCGTGTACACACCCGTGACGTCAATTTCGTCACCAGGCTTGGCGAGATCGACCAAATCGTTCAAGACGATGACCTCTTTGCTGCGAGGAATGCGTCCAGCCGGGACATTTCCGGGAGACTCTTGCAAAGTCAACTTTTGATAGTTGCGGTACACCGTCTTCGCGGAGTTGACTTCCCATCGTCCTTTCTGTTGACACTCCGGACATTGGTTTGGACGCTCCTCCTTGCTGCTATTGTTTTGGAAAATCGGACCGATGTTGTACGAGCACACCATGCACGTGTACGTCACCTTCTTCAACTGAGGGAACACGCCGGTGCGCTTCGTCACGACGCCTCGGACGCGAATCAACGCGTCCAAGTGCGCTTGGCGGATATCACGAATCGCATCCTCGACCGGTAAGCCGGTGATGCGCACGAAGACGTCGGGGTGGATGTCTCCGTAGGACGGATACAGGCGCAACACCTCGGTGAGCGCGACCTCGTCGAAGAGCTCGAGCATGTCCTTCGGAGCGTCCGCGACCCACGTCGCCATCAAGTGATCGCCCTCCGCCAATTCCACGTAATTGACTTCTAAACTCTGTCGGTTATTGTTGCACATCTCCCGAATCTTTTTGTGATACACCGATCGTCCCGCCGCGTCCATCTTCCCCTTTCTCAGGAACCGACTCAACCGCCTTCGAATCTCCGCCTTGGTGCGATCCTTCGTGATCCACTCGCGCAACGGACAATCGTAACTCTCGATGTTCACTTCAAATTCTTCGTCGTCGTCCATCTCCCCATCCGCCGCCCGATCCGCGGCGCGGCGTCTTCGAGCCTGACGCAACCACTCGTCCTCGCCCTCCTCCAACGCTCTCGGTCGCGTGCGACCGCGTCGACTCTGTCCACGCTCCTCGTATAAATCACGCTCTTGCATCTCACTCTCAGCCCGCAAACGCGCGTCGAGCTCCGCCTCCTGATCGTACTCCTCCTCGTCCTCCGCCAAACCCGCGGCTTCGTATCGATCCAAGTGCGGCATCACTTGGTAATCCCTATCGAATCGCATCGACGCCGGCGCGA
>MDTE01035922.1_pt1 | contig 42844 bp, 47 predicted proteins | sample 811231 | NCBI WGS metagenome assembly MDTE01 (sample SAMN05326651, study PRJNA326480) | marine metagenome | isolation source: seawater | place: Indian Ocean: Red Sea | collected 2010
ATTTCAGAAAGTTTCAAGAGTTCGTCAATCTATGCAAAGGCTTTGCCCGACTCAATGGTGAATCGGTGGTATCAAATGAAAGTATTGAACAGGCCGAATGGATATTTACCTATTCGATGAAACAATTGGCTGAAGATGCTGGATGGCAACTGGTTCGCAAAGGTGGAAATCTAAGAATCATTCAGATTCACGAAAGATTGATGCACTATGCTGACGATTACACTTACACCAGCGTTAAGCAGATGAGAGAAAAGGTAAAGTTTTCTAATGATGACTGGACATGGTTATTGAATCAGGGCTACATCGAAACCGACAACCGAGACCCTGCTAAAGCCAAATGGATTCAAATGATTCCGATAGACATAGCAGAGGATGAAGATAAGAGTTAAGTAGTTGATAGGATATAGTGATAATATGCGAGCCAGTGTAGAACAAAGGGCATTGTTAGCCTTAGAGTTATTGCTGTCTCGAAACATCAGTATGACGAAAGCCACCAAACTGGCTTTGACGACTCCTCGCACCCTCAAGAATTATCTGGCTTACAAAGGTATCAAATGGGTTATCAAGAACCGAAGATTCGAAATCGTCAGAACTCCTGAACAGAAAAGATTTGAGATGATTGATTTAATGAATGAAGGTAAATCGGCCACCGCAGCCGCTAAAGAACTGGAAACCACAGTCAAAACCATGAGCAAACAAAATTATGAAACATTTCCGGGGAGTGGGGTCGAAGAACCCATTATCGCCCGAAAGGGTGGGAAGTGGGACACAAACTTTGTGAGAGTCGAAGATTATTCATTGGTGTATTATGGTGGTATCACTGGATTGGGTGGAACGACCATTGGGCGTGGAGAACAGATGGGTCCAACAGCCAACCCCGATGAAGCAGACGAAGATTACATGGATATTTGGTGGCAAGTCGATTTTGAAAACTGGAATAGCACGCTATCTCCTTTTGAAGTGGCAGAGTTTTGGAAACCACAAGTAATGACTGTGCTGCGAAAACAACTTGAAAGTTTGATAGTCTCTGACCCAGACCTATCTAAAAAGTTCTTAGGTAATGCTAAAGTTTCATCCCATGCAGCAACCACGGGCAGAATGTCGCCGAGTGGTGATATGGACTTAACTCGATTAGAACAAATCCTTCAAAGATATGAAGTCAAGATGGTATCAGATGTCTCAACAGGTGTGGATGATAACTTGGTGTTCCGTCTGCCTAAATACATAGCCAAAAGCGAATTAGATACTGAAACTTCCATAGGTCAATTTCAAGTTATGTTCCTCAATAAAGATTCAGCCGATAGTTATCCAAAACGCCCAGAACGGGTCGAAGTTAAACATAATCTGGCTGATGAGAAACTTTAAGTAGGTGGAACGCTTTAACAATTCTATGGTAGAAGTAAATACTGTATTATTGATTGGACTTGGAATCGCTGCATCTGCTGTGGCCGCATGGTGGCTACGAAACCGTAGTGGTTCTATTACGAAATTGGCTGACGCAATCGAAGATAAGATTGAAGATGCAACAGGCGTAGATTTAGAACTTGATAGTGTCGTTGAAGATATTGTCGAAGCGGCAGAAGATGTTATCAAAGACACCCATGATGCTACTAAAGAATCTCTGGAAGCAGGCGACTCGCTTAGTGATGTAGCCGATGCTGCTTCTGACGCTGCTGCTGATTCTGTTAAGGAAAAGGTAGCCGCAGTTAAGAAACTCAACAAAGATGCGTTGATTGCTAAGGCAGAAGAACTTGGTCTGGATACTTCAGGCAAGAAGGCTGCACTAATTCAGCGTATCACCGAGTTTTACGAGTCTCAACAGTAAGAATGGACTATACACGAGGAGGTATCTCTCCTCTCCCCGGATGGGGTGAATGGCGAAGCCAGAGGGATAGGCTGCACCCTAATGACGGGCGATAGCCTGTCGGGATGAGTGCTACGAATCCTGTGTAAGCATTTAAGTATCAAGAATACCTTATTATGACTAATGACTTCGGCAGAACAAGTGGCTCGTCAAGTTTTGGATGATTTAATCCGTCAGTTTCCTATGGAACAAATGATGTGGATGCCGAAGGGTGAAATTATCTTCGAGACTTTGCAGAAGTATATTACTTTTGAAGATGTGAAACCAAGTTATTTCAATGCTAATTATTTACTCAAGCCCGACCCAGAAGAAAGTGATATTGTTTGGGTAATGAGACATAAAGATAAAAGGAAGCCTCAAAAACAGATTTACATCGTAGGCTGGTGGAAAGCCAACGGAGAGTTCGGTGGTATAGAAAAGGTTATTTGGTATGGCAGCAAAGGCAAAAAACGAGTGAATGATTACTCGGCTTGGAATTGGAGAAAGAATCTAATTCAAGACTATTGGGGGCAATATCCTCCTGAACCCAAAAAGTTTCAAGATTGGGACTGGTTTAGTAAAGCCTTTGGGGAACCTGATGGGATGGGAAATGTCAGTGATAATCCGTGGGAACGCTTTGAAGTAAAGTTTATGACGATACCCGTAGGCATTAGCGATTATCCGAGAGTATTGAATTGGACTAACGATTCCTTGCGACAAATCTTTAAGTAGCAAGATGACTGAAGGTTAAGCATGGCGAACTATGTTTCTATCTCGCATCGAGAGATGCAAGACTTTATGGAAGCATTAGGTTTTCGTGAATTGACTGTGGAAGAACGGTCAGGAAGATATGCCACAGGCAAACTTCGAGTGGTGCGTGAGCGTGTCTTTGAAAGACCATTAGGTGAAGGTTTTATTCGAGTCTATTCTTCAGTAGTTGGACCTGATTCTCGTAGAAAGGGTCGGGACGCTATTCGAGTCCAGTATTGGGTGGATGGAGTAAAAGTTTATGGAACTCAAAGAGTTCATAGAGTAGTCAATTGGCGAAGAAATCTGCTACAAAGGATTTATGAGTTAGACGATTTGGTATCCAAAGGAGCCTTGCGACGAGTGCCAAGAGATTCGGCAGGACAACCTATGGTAGTCCGAACTGCCAAGAAAACTGGTAAAAAGTTTTGGGGCAGTAGTAATTATCCACGCAATCGTGATACCAGAAGATTCGGGGCTGAAACTCCGTGGCCGATTCAACTAAGGAGGAAGAAACATTGGCCTCCGACCAAACTTTTGAGATTTTGGGTAGACCCTGAAGAATCAGGTGAGAGGCACGGATACTTTAGATACGAAAGAGTTCCTTTGACTCCTGCGGAAATGGAAAACAACTTAGCAAACTTTTGTGAAGTCTGTGGAGTTGGTAATGCAGGTTATACTACGGAACGAGGTGTTTGGAAAGGTTTTGGCGGTGGGATGAAAGATATTGGAACGGAAGGTCCTGATGGTAAAAAAGAAAGTTTTTGGATTTGTAGAAATTGTGAAATGGATATGGCAGATGCTTGGCAATATCTATTCGGTAGGGAAAAGAAAAGTTTCGATAGTGAAGTCGATGAATCAGTAGCAAATCAATGTCCTTATTGTGGAGAGGATGATATTATTTATGTAGACCATTTCGAAGATGGCTATATTACTGTGGGATGTAATATCTGTGGAAGTCAATGGTTTGAAGTCTGGAAGTTTATGGGAATCGAATTAGAAAACGGTCGAGAAGGTTGGGAAGCAGAGGATATGACGAATGAGGAAGATGATAAACTCGTGAAGGTCTATGAGGATAATTGGTTTCAATTACACGCCCGCACTCCGACTGGACAGGATTACACCATGTATCCTTTGAATGTTTGGGGTAACAAAAATAGATTTTCAATTAAAGGTGTTGAAGATTTGGTTGATAAAATCGGTTATATCTTTGATAATCTCGGAGATGCACCTAATCCTTATGCTATTGATATTTTTACCACCGAAGATGGTCGAAAGGAACTTATTGGAATCATTAAATATGGGCAAGTAGAACCCAGTGGCAAGTTTTGGCCTGCACAACTCTCAAAACTTTTGAATCGTCGTCTGGACTTTGTTCGTTCTGCTGAAAACACAGAAGATGATTTCATTTGGGATGAAGAAGCAGGTGTCTTCTATGATTATATGATGATTGAACATTCGGATGAAGACCACACCATCCTGTATTGGATTTTGAATGAAGATTTAGAAAACATAGGCGAAGCCCAATTAAATCTGACTCCTGATGAAGTAATGATTTCCAGCATCTTCATTCACCCAGTCTATCAAAGACAAGGGATTGCTACTCATTTTGTGAATCATGTAGAATACTTTTGGGACAACAACTACCGAACTCTAAACTTTTCAGACGCAGTTTCAGAAGAAGGGGCAGCATTTATTGATTCTTTTGCTGCTGCGGGGAAATATCCTGCCAATGATGTTAGAAGTTGGCTCAAAGAAGGACAAACCGTATGGTGGATAGACCCTGATGAACCACAAAATCGAACCAACTGGAAAATCTCTGAAAGTTGGGAGGAAGACTACGGAGATGCTATCCCTGAAGATGATGAAATAATTTGGATTTATACTGATGAAGGTAGTGAAGCCGAAGTTCCACTACATGAAATAAGATTGAGAAGGCATCTTACTGGTTATGTCGGCCAGACTTGTAACTTTTGTGGAAGAAATAAAATAGATTTGAAAGCCGTCGGTGATAAACTAATCAGAACCAAGCGGCCTACTTCATGGGATGTAGTAAATGATGAGCCGATGAGTATTGGTTCAGTCCTGAGTTGCCAAGAATGTGAGCAGACCATAGATGATTTTGATTGGGCTAATCACGCTATGTATAATTTTAAGTGGTGGGACTAATGGCTGTTGATTTCGAGACTACGGAGGATTTTATCTCAATTGCTGGTGAGTTAATCGGTGAAACAGGAACTTTTGACCCACAAGAAGTTGTGGATATTTGTTTGGAGAAAAATATAGCATGGTATTGTGAACATATGATTCCGAGTGGTATAACGGGAAAAGCATGGGAAAATGCCTGTGATGATATTTCCCAAGCGTATTATTTGGAGTTATTAGAGGTAGCCAAACAAAGTTGGAATGGCAAATCATTGGTGGGCAAGCATCTACAAAGCATTAAATATCAGCAGGAACAACAAGAAATCATGTGGCGAGATGCTGAGTATGAAACTGTGGCTGATTCTCCATTAGGTCGAATAGTGACTGATGAAAATGGTGAAACTTTTGTTTTAGTTCCTAAAGACTTGGCACAACTCATCTTTGAACAAGCCAAAACTTTAGAATTAGATGCAGAGTTCCGAGAAGAAGAACTTTTATTTGCGGATGATTTCGTAGAAATGACTCCAATAGGCAGTTCACACGCAAAAGTTTTCCACGCAGTTCGTGGTGAAGGCGAAGATATAGTAGATTATATTATTCAAGAAGAATCAGTAGATGGAGAAAAATGTTATCGTATCTTACTGGTTATCGAGCAAGAAGAACCCTTAGAAGTGTATGAATCGGCGATTGTTCTCCGAAAACAGCCTAAAGGTATCGTTGAGCGTGCTATGGTGAATCATATGCTCATCGAGCGAGCCGAAATTGAGCAAGCAATTTTGGAATTAGAGAACGCAGTTCGATTAGGTTTAGTTAGCGAAGAAGAAATTATGATGTCATTAAGACAAAGATTTGGGGCAGAAACTACTTTTAACTATCATTACAATTACTCAGAAAAGTATGCAGGAAGTGATGTGCTGGAGGCACTACGAAATAGTAGTGATGAAACCAAAGCACAAGCCATTGATTGGTTGATTGATGAAGGATTCTTGCACAGCGAAGAACTTTACAACGCTGCCTATGTCTTAGCATTAGGTGATGCACTGGGTATTAGTGTAGAAGAAGATGAATGGGAAGCAGAGGATAGGGATGAAGACGAGCGAATGACTCGTGCTGAAGCCGAAGCCTTAGCCGACAAGATGACAAAACTTTTAGAACCTTATTGTGATTTCGTTGAAGTTTGTGGAAGTTATCGTCGAGGTCGAGAAGACCCCGGCGACCTTGATATTGTTATTATCCTCAAAGAAGGCGAGAGCCTTCCCGACATTGTAGATAAATTAAGTGGTGAATACACCGCAGTCAATTGGTTAGGAGAAAAGAAAACCCAGATTATCGTTGATGGAGTCAAAGTTGATATTCGAGTTAGCACTCCTGAAGGATTAGGGGCTGCGTTGCTTTATTTTACAGGTCCTTCGGGATATAACATTGGTTTGCGACGCTCTGCTAAGAAGCGTGGAATGAAACTTAATGAATATGGTATCTGGGATAGAGATACGAATGAATACTTAGGTGGAGCCACGGAAGAAGAAGTTTACAAACTTTTGGATAAGAATTGGAAATCACCTGAATTACGCCGTGCGGAAGAAACACAAGGAATGCCCGACCACGAAATAGGTGAAGGAATCAATTGGATGCCTTATGAAGACCGAACTTCAGTCCTGAAGCGTCGTAGAGCCGAAACTTTTGAGAGTGAAACCAACTGGTATTCCCGATACGGAATGGAAATTAAAGGTTTTTCAGAACCATATTACACTAAAATGGGTTATGTAGTCAGACATCCAGAACCATCATCAAAAATGATAGGAGACCTTTATGAGATTAGACCCCGACTCATTCGCAATTACTCGCCGCATGAAGGTTGGACTGAGGTTGAGGGGTATCATATTCCGTGGTGGTATTGGGTTGATGAGGATTCGGAGCCTATTTCATCAGGAAAGTTTTTTAACACTTTGGATGAGGCTTTGCGCTGGCTTAGGGATAACCCTGATTTACAACCCAGTGTAGAGTGGGAACAAGGTCATGCAGAAGAAGTTTATTACACCGACGCTGAATACTTTTACGACTGGCTCAAAGATGAAAACTTTATCTTTCACAATTTAACCTCCAGAACTCATCGTGGACCTAATTATGGAACTTTCAGAGACAATCCTGAAACCAGAGTTTTGAAAAGATTTCAATTCCGCTATGATTACGACCCAGATGCACATATGGATGAAGATTTAGTAAATCCTAATTTTGCTTTAGAATATCGTATGAGAGAGGGTTTAGAAAAGGCTAACGAACAACTCGGTGAGTATTTATTGGATTTGGTGAGTGAAGCAGGACATGATTTGGGTATGGATGATTGGGATGAAGAAACTTTAGTCGAAGTGGAGTTAGGAGATGATGTAGACGAAGACCAAATCTTTTTGTTATTCCCTGATGATTCCGAAATGCAATTGAGAAGTCGAAATGTTAATAAAGGATTTTTATTCGAAGCGGATAGAAGCCAAAGCCCTGAACTCGAAATCTTGGATTTGGGAGAAATAAATGATTATCCACCCTTTGTTTATGGTGGAAGTTTGAATGTAATAAGTATATGGGATGGAAATATAACCATTGAGTCAATTAACGGTCAAGATATATCTCAACTGTGAGGTATAATTATGAGTAAATCCTTTAACCCCGACCAAATTGGTTCTCGTATCCTCAACTGGACGAATGCCAAAAGTTTTCAAATCGAAAGAACTATCTTAGGCGATTTAGAAGATTACCGAAACTTAGATAACCCAAGTTATTGGAAAAGCAAAATGAATGATGAAGAAAGAGAAATGCGCCGCCATCCAAATCGAGGTTATGATTGGATACCAAATCGACTACGAACAATGCGTGATGAACGAAGATTCAAACTTTTAGATGTTTTGATTGGGTCGGATGGATACACCAAAAGTGATTGGTATCAAGAAGAGTGTAAATGGTGTGGGGTTACTTATGAACAAGAAAGTCAGTTAATGACAGATATGACTGAATGTTTGAAAACTAAGGGAGAGAACGAGTTCTTGAGTAACTTATCTAAAGAATCATACGAAAAAGCCAGATTAGATTGTTGGATTGAACAAACCAAAACCCACTCTAATAAGGTGCTAAAGGCTGTGGGTATGGAAAGATGGACACAAGGAAGTATCCCGGGTTGGCCTTCTCGACGATATGGTTTCTGCCACAATTGTTGGAGAGAGCATATTAACCCAAAACTACATGACGAAATAGCCAAAGCGGTAGCCAAAGCGGAACTTTAAGTCGGTGATAACCCCTATTATGATATAGGGAGGCCACGCCATGAACTATGAATCTTACATTCACAGATTAGAAAAAGAATGTGATGAGATTTATCAATTGGCTGAAAAAGCCCGTAGTCAGGGTCTCGACCCTCGACTCACCGTAGAGATTCCTCGTGCCAGTGACCTTGCAGACAGAACTCAAAAACTTTTGGATTTCTTGCATCCTCGTCGAACTGCTGAACAAATTAGAGAACTAACTCTAAAGCATGATGGGAATCGTGAATTAGTAGCCATTGATATTGCTCGAATTGTAACGGCTGAAAGTTTATTGTATGGTGTTAAAGAAAAATGTAAGCCTTGTAGTGGGTCTGGAGAAATCGCTAAAACTCCGACATGGAAAGTTCCTTGTGATGATTGCGGAGGAACAGGGACGAGGATGGGTTTTGACCCATCTATCGGCGAAGCCGATTGGAAAGAAACATTGAAAACTTATGAAGCAGAGGCTCAAGAGTCCCGTAAAGAACATATTCGAGTCGCTACTTGTTTGTATCATGGTATTTGTGCAGGACTGGCGGTTTTGACTGAAGGGATTCTGGTAGCACCACTGGAAGGTGTAGTTTCCTGTCGGATTCTATCAAATGATGATGCTACTGAATGTTTGGCGGTCAATTATGCTGGACCAATTCGTTCCGCAGGTGGAACGGGTCAAGCATTATCTGTGTTGATTGCGGATATTTTGAGGCGTGATTTTGGTTTTGATGTTCCTCAAGTCAGTTTCGCTGAAGTTGAGCGATACAAAGAAGAAGTTTCCAAATATAGTCGTGGGTTGCAGTATCGTCCAAGTAATCCTCAATTAGAAGTAATTGCCCAGAATTGTCCTGTCTATGTAGATGGTGAAGGTGTAGGTGATGAAGTTACAGGGCAAAGAGATTTGCCCAGAGTTCCAACTAACAAAGTTCGAGAAGGAATGCTATTGGTTATGTGTGAAGGTCTGGTTCTAAAAGCACCTAAGATTCTGAAATATGTGGAAGAACTCAAACTTGATGGTTGGGATTGGTTGAAAAGTTTCGTCCAGACTAAAGGAGGTTCTACCGACATCAAACCCAGTGAAAAGTATATGAGTGATGTCTTAGCAGGAAGGCCAATTTTTGGGTTGCCTATGCAAAACGGCGGGTTAAGATTGCGATATGGGCGAAGCCGATTAGCAGGATTGGCAACAACCGCTATGCACCCAGTTAGTATGATGGCTATGGCTGGTTTCGTGATTTGCGGGACTCAAATGAAATATGAGAGACCGGGCAAAGCAACTGTGGCTACACCTTGCGATAGTATTGACGGTCCTTACTTACAATTGAACGATGGTTCTGCTCGTCGATTTAACTCGGAAGCAGAATTGAAAGTTTTAGCAGGATTGAATCCAGAAGATGATTGGACCGTCCTGCCCACTCAACCTGAATGGCCGATTCGAAAAGTTTGGGATTTGGGAGAACTACTTGTTCCTGTGGGTGAGTTCTTAGAGAACAATCATCCACTTCCACCCAGTCCTTATGTGGCTGAATGGCATACTGCGAGCCTAAAAGATAAAGGAATTGCTGAACCAACTACTTTCTTAGAAGCCGTAGAGCAAGCCAAAGTTTTTGATATTCCCTTAGACCCCAGATATGTTGCCACGGGTTGGCAAGATTTGACACCTGAAGAAACTTATGAGTTAATGAAAAGTTTTACGCTGTCTATATGTGGAGACAAAATCATCGTCCCCGATTCTCACAAGGAATTAGTTTATCGAGCCAATTTGGATGTTGATGCTGAAGGTTGTTTAGGCGGAGATGAAAGTTTGTTAGTTCTCAACTTGTTGAGTAAAATGAAAACCACTATCAAAATTAACTTATCGGTTTATGAAAATGGAATCGACTTCTTGAATAGTTTGGCAGATTATGAAATCCGTCCTCGAACAACTTTGCGTATCGGGGCAAGAATGGGTAAGCCCGAAGGTTCTAAGCATCGTGAAATGAACCCACCTGTGCATGGGTTATGGCCTGTCGGCTTTAATTCAGGCTCACAGCGAAGGATTCGGGATGCGGCTCGGAAAAATGAATCAGTCGCAGTAGGAATCAGGGTTTGTCCTAAATGTGATACCCAGACTTGGCGGGGCGTTTGTTCGGGGGATGCTTCAGCACCCCACGAGGCTACGGAAACTAACTTTGTTGGGGTCATTAAACAACATTTGGGGACAGAAGATATTTGGAAAGAATGTTTAGAAACCACCCATCAAGCCGTGGAACCAGAAGTCAAAGGTAGCAAAGGATTGAGAAGTGCTGAAAAGACACCAGAAGATATGCTCAAGGCTGTGTTGCGACACCGCAACGGAACCAGTGCCTTCCGTGATGGCACTATTCGATTCGATATGGTGGATATTACCATGACGCACTTTAGACCTGATGAAATCGGTTTAACGGCGGCTCAAGCCGTAGAATTAGGCTACGATACGGATTGTAAAGGCAATCCCGTAGTCTCTGACGACCAAATCATAGAATTGATGCCTCAAGATGTCGTAGTAGCCGAAAATTGCGTGCCATCTTTGATTGCAGCCATGAGATTTACCAATGATATGTTAGAAACTATGTATAATTTAGAACCTTTTTATGAAATCAATGAAGAGATGCCCCAAGATTCTTTAGTGGGTCAGTTAATCATGGGACTCGCCCCGCATACTTCTGGGGCTGTATTGGCTCGTATTATCGGTGTAGCGGGTGTTAAAGGCCATTATGGGCATCCTTTCTACCATGCAGCCAAAAGACGCAACTGTGATGGTGATATTGACTGTATTATGTTGCTTACAGAGGGTCTATTGAACTTTAGCCGTATGTTCCTACCTAAGAGCCGTGGAGGGCGTATGGATGCACCTCTGACGCTAACTACACGCATTGTAGCCACCGAGATAGACAAAGAAGCCCTCAATGTCGATGTGTTATGGAATTATCCTGTGGAGTTCTATGAATTGACGCATAGTGAAACTCCGCCTCGGCCTAAAGAAGCCCTAAAAGCAGGAATCGAGATTGTGGAAACTTTAACAGAAGCAGGAGAAAGACCTGTCGGACAAATAGGATATACCCATGAAACTTCTGATTGTGCAGCAGGTCCTCGAAATAATCCCTACAATACTTTAGATAGTATGCGTCGTAAGACGATGGAACAATTCGCATTGGGCGAGATGTTAGAATCTGTGGATAATACTGAACAAGCCTCCAAATTGATAGATAGACACTTAATCAGAGATATGAGAGGTAATCTAAGAGCCTATGGGCAACAAAAAGTTCGGTGTCCTAAATGTGGAGCCAGTTATCGCCGAGTTCCTGTAAGTGGGAAATGCCGAACTATTATGGAAACTAAAACTGACCCATTCAGTGGTGAAGAAATCCAAACTTTGTGTCCCGGGAGATTGATTCTAACGGTAACTGAAGGTGGAGTTAGTAAATATGATAGCCTGATGCAAACTTTAATCGAAAAGTATGGATGTAATGATTATATTGCTGGGCTGTATAATCAAGTTAGTAAATGGGTAGCAGAAACTTTTGAGAGCAAAGAACTGGGTAAGCAGCAAACTTTGTTCTAAGAATACATTCGGTCTACCCAATCTTCGTTATCTGCAATCGCAGGAGTCTGGACGATTTGAAGTTCAATCAAAGTTTTCAAAAGTTCCTTAATTTCACCAAGTTCTCCGTGCATAATATCAACCACTTCGGTCAATTCATCCATTCGCTCGCCCAACTTTGCCACAGTCATGCGTTTAGGAACTTTAGGTTTGTCAGACATAATAAGACCTACCCTGTGCGACTACTTAAGAGTTTGGATTAGTTGTCAGCAGAGGTTCTACCTAATCCTCGCATCTCATCTAAAACTGCTTCGGATGGTGTTTCATCTAAGTAATCAACTTCGGCATTATTGGAAAAAGAAGGGTCAGTGGCTAAGGCCAATAAACTGGTGAACATAGCGGCAGTAGCAAAGCCTAATGAAAGCCATGTCCATGTTCTATCTGATGCAGCCATAGTATTAGGTGAGTCATCTTGATACTTAAATCTACTCATCATCTACCGCAGGTTCGAGTTTGGGTAGTGCATTCTCGAAAGCATGAAAGATTCTCAAAAATTGGACTGCACCTGCTTTGCCTGTAAAGGATAATTGATTCATCATATTCAGTAAAGTAGCCACATCTTCGGGTTCTAATTCAATTGAAACCATACTATACAATAGGTGTTCCACCTACTTAAAGTTTCACATCAGAAGGTGACGGTGATGAGTCCATAACCTGCGGCAGTAGATAATGCAAGCAGTAATTCTTGGAGACTGTTGAATACATCGTTAATGTCTGGTGCGCCGGGTGCAGTTACGCCTGCCTTTGCTGTTCCTGCTGAACCAAAGAAACCGATAAGGTCTGTTTGGCTTGACCCAATAGTAACATCTCCTCCATTGGGACACAGAGTAAGAAGTTGCCCTACTCTGGAGAAAGCCGCATTGTTGGTAGTAGCGTTGTCGGCTAATTCAATAGAGGCAGTAGCATCAGTGGAAAGGAACTTGGCTACAATGTTGGCTGTCCCTGAATCTACATGAAGACGAGCCGTAGGAGTGGCAGTTCCGAGTCCTAAACGGTCATTACCATCGTCCCAAAAGAAATTAGCATTATCTTGAGCAAAAGTTTCACCTGCGCCACCAAAGACAACTGAACCTTGAGTAACACCTGTTAAAGTGCCACCGATGGCAGCACCGCCACCTCCAGCCGCTTCAAGGTTAATGCTTCCTGCACCATTGGTAATGGTAACTGTTCCACCTGTTGAAGTTAAGACGGCAGCATCAAAGATTCCTGATGCAGTATCGCCAATCAGTAATTGACCGTCAGTAGGTGCTGCGCCTGCATAACTATTGATAGAAGTAAGACCTAATGGCACGCCAAAAGTAGCAATATCAGCACTGGCAGCAACTTGGAAAGCACCATTGACGGTATCAGTATCTACCACGAAATCGGTAACTGCATCGTTGCCGGGATTGATTTTGACTCCATCTTGTTCGATTCTTAATTGGAAACCTAAAGTTCCACCTGCAACGACTCGTAAATCTAATTGTCCATCTTCAGAACCCGCAGCAACCGTATTGGCTTCACCAATAATCCGTGCATATTCTTGGGCTGCACCACCGTCGTCATTTCCTTTGAAAACCAAAACTCCTAAATCATCACCCGCAGCAGGAGTGGCTGAATTACGGAAAAAGACACAATCTGGGGCAGAAGCCGCACCTGCGTCAGTAGATTCGATTTGAAACATAGTTCCTGCGCCTGTGTCGGAGAGGGATAAAGTTTTAGAACCGGGTGTGGAATTATAAGTTAATCCTGCATCTCCTGTAATGGTGGTTGCACCATCCCAAAAAGCAACTTGATTGGCTACACCTGTTCCCGTAGCAGGGGCAGTTCCACTGCTGGCTGCGGTAATTCGGCCTTGTGCATCGACAGTAATGGAAGAATTAGTGTAAGAAGCAGCAGTTACCGCCGTATTATCTAAATTAAAAGTTATGGTATCTGTGGCAGAAGTTACGGTAGAAATAGCCGTTCCTCCTGTTAAAGTCAAAACATCAGCATTAACGATAGTTCGGTTGCCTCCGCTATCACCTGCTACTTGGAAAGAAGTCATACCACCGCCGCCACCTCCACCAGTAGTAATGGTGGCTGTATTGCCTGCAATACTCAAAGTTCCTGCTGAAACGATGATTTTAGTAATATCTGGACCAATAGGCGAACCATCAGTTTCGGTAACGGTCAATAGGCCGCTTCCAGAATCAGTTCCAGTGTATATTTTAGCCATAAGTCATCACGATTGCAGTTGAGTGTATCCCACATCATTGTAGCCGTAGCGTTGCTCGACCCAACCAGAGAAACAGCCTTCTGCAACTTCGGGGGCAGCCGAAATAGGCGCACCAGTCTCGTTAATGACACGATACACGATTTGTTGTTGGACTACTAAAGGATTATCAAAATCCCATTGGTATGCTTTAGGAACAATCGGAGACCAAAGATAGTCAGACCATTCCATAAACAAAGTTCCATCTATCCAGATTTGATAAGTAACACCGGGAGTTCCTGCGGCGGTTTCAGCATGACCGAAACTCGAAATACGATAAATCTCGGCATTGGAACCGGGAGTAATGTTGGCAGGTGTTGGGGCAAAAGTTGTTCCGCCGACTGCTTGAACCGAAGTTGGATTGGTGGAAGCATCAGTAGTTTTGGCTCTGGTAGTCCCATCAGGCGCACCGGGCGTTCTAACTTGCACACCCGTAGCCGAAGGCAAGGTGGGTGCAGGTGCAGTGCCAGTAAATGATGTGGAAGCAGGCGCACCGCCTGTCCATGAATCAGTTCCTACTGCTGTATTGGCTACATTGATAACTACTGCATCCATGTAAGCATTGTCAGCGAGGTTAGTAGTATTCAAATCAACGCTTTGGCGTTGAATCAAGTTGGCGGATTCTGGTTTCGGCGTAGCGTGCCACGGATAAAACGCAAAAGCAATTGGCGTGCCACCGTCAAGTGATTCCACAGTTGGTCTAACGGGTCTCCGAAAGGTGTGTGGGTCAACTCCGGGTCGAATTGCTTCAGTTTGCTGCACAGTTGCCGTTGAATAAGTGTGCGGAGGTAGTGGGTTGCTCTGCACGGCATCTCCCTTCTGGGAATATCCCGTTTGGAAGGACTTCTTCCTGTAAGGACGCTTTATATCCCTAATATCTTCGCCATATGAACCAGACATACTAATCACTTCTTCGCACGACTACTTAAAGTTTATGCCTTCCTATGCCTTCCCGCCAAATGTTCATTCCTTTTCTCTTTTTCTCGGTAGGCTTCGGAGACAGCAAGGTAATGTTCCCATGTTTCAGTGTCTAAACCACGACTCTGAAGCAACATTTTCTTATACCATTCAGCGTTTTCGACGGTAACTGGGATACCTAACTCCAATAATTGATGGCAAATCAGGGAATCTGGGCCATCAAATAGATGATATTGAACATGACAGGCCGCTAAAACGGTTTCATAACTAATTTGCATATCATTAGGATAGGCAGCGTTGTAATCAGTGATAAATTGTCTTAAATCATTCATTATGGTGTATCTAACATCCCATGTTTGCTCTGGAAGAACATAAATGGGTGGTTCTAAGACATAACTGGGTGGGACATCGTTTAATCCATACGGATACGGGGCTGCATCACCACTGATACCTTTTTGCCATGTATGTTGAGGGTCTTGATAATAACCAGTGGTGTTAATGACTATTTGTAAGAAACCATTAGGGCGAAATCGGGTCAATTCTGCACCCACAGCACCAAAGTTTATCCAAGTTGGAGCCGCTAAGACTCCTGCTGTGCTACCAAACTTTTCGATTACTACGAATTGGTCTTCCATAACAAAAGGAGGAATCTCAATACGATTGCCGTATGGTCCAACGAAAATACTGTAATCAACACCTGCTTCGGGATAATTAGCAGGATTGGCTGTGGCAGGAATGCCATTGATATTGGATTCTCCTGTGAGTCTCCATTCGTAATTTTGAGCAGTAATCGCCATCAGATGAGCCTCCTTTCTTTATTTCCTAATCTTTCTTGGAGAACTTCTTCCATACCCAAATCAGCACGAAGTCGCATACGAATCAAGTTTTGCTTATACCATTGAATGTTTTCAGCACTAATGGGAATGTTTTGAGCCATCAATCTGGTAGCAATTAACATATCAGGACCATCAATTAGTAAATATCTAACATAGGCTCTGGCAATTTGGTCGTCAGTAGTTGGAACAGGATTTCCTGCATTCAAAGTTGCCCATGTAGTGTATTCAATGCCCCATGTTTGACCGGGAAGGACATAGATAGGAGGCATAATTGCTTCGAAGAATCCAATGTTGGATTGTCCTGCTGTAATGGTAATAGGTTGAAACGGCATAGCACGGGCTGGCATTCCTATATCTGGGATACCATCGGGATTTTGGAAATACCGAGTTGTGCCGATACGGATATTAACACCTGCTGGGTATGGATATGAACCGAAATGGTCGATAACCACTAATTCTGTGGCTCTCAATTGAGCAGGTTCTTCTAAATTATTGCCTACTCCGCCTACCATGATGTCATATGGGACTAAATCATCTAATTGAATAACACGAGCATTAACTGTGGCAGGATTAACCGTAGAGTCATAAGTCAAAATAGGATGACCTGTATTGGAAACTACCGCAGTAGTGCCGGGGACAATGTTTCGCCACTCATAGGCTTGACGACGAAGGCTCATAGCAATAATAGGAACGAACTGCTACTTAAAGCATTCTATCTACTTAGCGTTGGCGGCTTTGTGGCCCCATACTGTTGAGTTGATGTTCCCAGTTTCCTGCATGAACCGCAATCTTTTGGATTGCCAACTCACCAATTAGTGTTACCTTGATGATGCTACCATTGGCTGCAACTGCTTGGTTAGTAGTTACAGTTACTTGAAGTGGTTGCTGGAAAAGAACCAGAATTGGAGTGCTGAAAGCCAGAGTTCTATCGTTCTTACTGAAGATGAATCCTGCGCTAAAAGCATTGGAAGGAACATTGTTTGGTCCAACTTGAATAGATACGGAATAATCAAGGTCTACTGCCAAAGCAGCACCAGTTGTAGCATCCAACATTTCGATACCAATTGCATACAATCGAACTTCTTCATTGTTGGCTTGATTCGTAAAGATTGATATTACATTCGATGTTCCAGAGGGTGCAGCACCAGCAAAAGTGTGGCTGGTAGTATAGACTTCTGGTTGAGGGTCTTGATTCGCCATGTCTTTCATAGGGCGGTTCTGATACTTAAAGGTTCTCATCTTCCAGAACGCTTAACAATTCTAATTCCCTCGGAGAAGGTGGTGGTGGGAGATAAACAGGCTCTAAATCCATCAAAAGTCCGGGTATCAGTCCGTCAGATGTCTCCCAGATGCTTTCCTCGACTTTTTTTTTTCGAGCCAACCTTCGCTTAATCCACCAACCTATTAAACCTAAAAATATGAAATCCAAAGCAAAAGCCCAAGGACCAAATTGAGTAGTGGTATTCATCATTTCTGCATAGATTACATCAGGGTGCATTGACCCTGTGGCAACCACTAAATAGGTGTAATAAATACAGGCAAGTAAAAACAAGGTCACAGAGGTAAAATAGATTTGCACCCATTTGCGCTTCATAATTGTCATCCTTGAGTATGCTTTTCATCTATTTAACTGTTGTCATCCAATGCTTCAAATAATTCAGATTCCTCACATTCTACTGGGGCGGCGGCAATACCCAACTCATCAAGAGTGGGTGGTTCTTCCGAAGGAAGGGCATGGGTTCTTAGATATTGAAGTGCCAGTCGGTAGAATTGGGGCGCAAACTCTTCAATTTGAGAGTCTAAAGATTCATCTTCGTCTTGAGCAGTTTGACTAAATACCGTAAGTATTTTGGTTAAAGTTTCAACTCCTTCCATGAACTCGGCTGTAAAAGCCTGCGTTTGGATTTCGCCGATTTTAGTAGCCGAATCTTGAGCAATAATGGCTAAAATAACTGCACCTAAATTAGTCGCCATAACGAAACCAAAGAATTGCAGCATCCACCACATGAAACTAAAAGTTTCTAACTCCCAAATAGCAGCCATATAAAAAAACGGGATTTGAATAATAGCCGCCAATGAAACTAAAATAATAATCATCAGCCGAGCCGTAATAAACTCTTGGGCTGCTACTTCTTGCCACTTATTCACTTCTTTTGCAGAATCTAAGATACGAAACACCTCCTTCCCAAATTACATCAACCCTTTCAAAGCCATACTTAGCACATAACTTTTCAACCTTTGGTTGCCACCTTTTCTCACGGTCTAAAATAAAATCTGTTTCTCTAAAAATCCCCTGATTACTCAATAAAACAAAGTCCTCATAGACATATAATGGTAAAACATCTCCATTTGGAGTAGTAAATGTGGAAACAGTCGGGGAAACAATTTCATCGAGATTGGGTTGGAAAAAGTCCAAACCTAAAATAGTTCTGACCTCATCAGAAACATCGAAGCCAGTAGATAATCGAGATTTCATAATAGACCATTCCTGTTCAATGATTTCGTCCCAATACTTGGGGTTGGAATTATACTCTGGTCCAATCAAAACTTTCTTCTCCGTAGCGAAGCGTTCCTTACGAGCCACTAAATAACCTTCCCAGAAACTCTCGGCATCCATAGATAAGATAAACACTTTCACCTACTTAAACCATTTCATCTTCATCTTCGGTTATTGTTAATACTGGGTCTTCCCGATACTTATCCAATAAAACTTCTGCTATGAAAGTTCCTACCACAGCCGAAGCCACACCGATGCCAAACAAAAGAGCCTCCTTTTTGAAAATATCTCCATTAGTTTCAGCATCTAAAGTTTCAATCTTCAGAGGCTTTCGTGGTTTCTTAGATTTAGCACGAGCCTGCGCTAAGGCTTTGGCTAATGCGCCATCAGGGTCGCCTCCCCAATTTTCGGCTTCTTTACCAGTAATGCGACTAACTTTTCTAACATCAGTATCATATTCATTAACGGGTGGGAAATACATATCTTCATAATCTCTGGGTTCGTTACGAATATAGCGAGCAGTGGTGCGAATATGGTAATGATTACAATTAGGACCACACCATGAAACAGGTTCAATAGCCACTACTATGCCTTCGATATAACTGCCTTCATCATAAGTTTTACCATTCAATACAAAATCATAAGACCTAACTTTATCTCCGATTTCTATGTTATCGGCTTGTCCTTCAGCATCTAAAGTCCAATTATCAAAATCAGGATTATCAGGTCGGAAGGAAACCCAAAGTTTCATTATACCATCTCCACCTCTTTCTTGAGAGTGAAACTCACTTTCGTAATCTACAAGTTGTCCATATCTACTAATAAAAGTTTGCATTTCATCAGTAAAGGTGGTATAATCTTCGGCATCATAACCATAAAATCCTTCTGGAGAGTCATCCAATCCTGCATAACGAGTATAACAGCGTTCACGACAAAAACTTTTAGGGCCAACTGGTAGATGATAAATCATAAACTTTCCATCTTTACCACACCAAGCACATTCTTGACGAGGGGCATAATCATAATCTACTCCAAAAGTTTCAGATTCCTTTGTTTTAGATTTAGAAATTAACCATTTATCTCCTTTCCAATGCACTAAGTTCCAAATGCCTTGATATTTACCACTTAAGATTTCAAACTTCCAACGACTGCGGAGGTTTTTGGGAACATTCTTGCCTGACTTACTCAAAGTTTTGTATGTCCCAGAAGTATCAATTTTGACATCTCCTGCACCGTAGCCTGATTCGATTGTGCCTTCCCATTTACCATATTTCATAGTATGGTCGCTGGTTTGGATGGCTAAATGACGACCACCTTGAATGGGCATACCTTTAGGGATAGCCCATGATTTCAAGACACCATTTTGTTCTAATCTTAAATCGTAATGGAGTCCTGCTCTTTTAGCATCATGTCGATGCACCATGTAAAACTTTTCAGAGGTCAAGTTTAGACCTCCACATCTCCATTTTCCATTGACGCTTCTTCGGCTTGATAAAAGAATGCCATACCAATAATAGCGAAAGGAATGCCCATCAGGGCATAATCGAAGGGTTTGAAAGCATCATGTGGGAAACCATACTTACGATAGGTGCGAATAAAACCGACAACGGCTGAAGCAAAGAAAGCAGCAGAACCGACAGCAGGAACTAACAAACCACGCCATGCTTGACGAGCCGCAACTTGTTGGGCTTCTTCTTTCTTAGCAAACTCATCTTCGATGCGCTGCTGGTCGGCTTGAGTCGTCATTATATCACTGTCCAATCAAACTATTCCACCAAGACATAATCTTGCTGTCCGTTGATTGGGATTCATAACTCTCGGAGTTCCAGAAACCAAAATACTTTTGCAGCCATGCAAATGTTCCTGCATCTGGGTCAGCAGATTCAGTTGGTGCAGTAGTTACGCCAGTTGGGTTAATGTTGTCTCCAGTTTTGCACCCAAAGGTAGGCCATAGAGGATTACAGGTTCGATTCTGATAAAACCAACGGGCTTGTGCGCCCGGTGCAGATTCAGTAATGTATTGCCAATCTTGTGGGTCTGCACCACTGGAAGGCATAACATTTCCTACACCAGTCATTCCTCCACCCATAGTCCACGGAATACCTGCACTACCATAAGGTTGGTAAGCATTTCCATCTTGGTCGAGAACAGTCAAAGCAGGTTGCCATGCTGTGCCTGCTGCTGTGGTTGCTTGTTTTGAAATCGGATTGCCTGCACTATCGTAGCCAATGATTTCTTGTCTTGCACCACTGGAAGTAACTACATAACATTTTCGACTATACAAATCGCCGGGGTCACATTCGATATTGTATCCTGCCATGACTAATGTTTAGTCATTCTGATACTTAAAGATTACTGCTTCTTTTGGCTATTGAAATATACCAATGCCAAAGTCAAAGCCGCAGCCGCAGTTGCTACCTTAGCACGGTTTCGAGAAAAGAAAGTTGTCTCTGATGACTTAACATCAGGTTCTTGTGCAGTAGTGTAAATATCATAAAAACAGACTTCGCAGATGGCATCTCCATCTTCAGTGTATCCTAATTCATCAATGTGGAACCAATCATTACATGGGGCGCAATAATCCATTTCATCCATGTCGCCTTCAGCGTGCATTGGAGTATAGTTATGAGAAGTAGATTGACTACCGATAACTCGGCCATCTCCTTCTGGCATGAAATCATCTTCAGGAACGAAACTTGTAGCATCACTGTTTTCTAAACCACCTTCGAGGGGTTCAAGAGCCTCCAATGAAACACCGGGACTCATTGTGCCGACAACATTATCTGCGGCGAAATCTGATGGAACTTCTGCGTTTTCGTCAGCAACAATTGGGTTGCCAGTAGCCGAAGGTGCAGGAAGTGGGTCTGCGGAAGGTCCAGCAGGGACAGCATCGACACCTTCATAGGGTTCATCAACTGAAACTTCTGAAACTTCTGGTTCAGCAACAGGAGTGGCTTCGGTTTCAGCCTCCTTACTCAACTTATCAGCGTAGAAATCATAAACTTCTTTCTTGCAGATTTTAGTAACCTTATGGCCGGGTGGAGACTTTGAAATAATCGAATAACGAAAACTACCGCCCTTTGAAGGTTTTTTGGCAACTTCCAAAACGGGGAGTTCGTAGTGTTGCTTAGAACCTACACAATAGAACTTTTCCATATTATCACCTATTACTTACGACTACTTAATACTTACCATCCAAAGGTCATCTGCTCATAAGTGGGTGCTGGACCAATTTGAGGTTGAGTCTGACCGACTAAAGGACCTGAAAATACGCCTTCTACTCCACTAATGGGGCTGAGATTGATATAACTTTCGGCTTCATAATAATTACCTTCATTAGTATTATCTTGTTCATCTTGTTCCTCATCATCTTCGGTCAAGCGTTCTACTTCATCTTCGGCTGCTTCCACTAACTTTTCGTAGCGGTCAAACTGCTTCTGACAGGACATACCACGGATTAGTTCTCCTAAACCAAAACCTAATGGTAGGAAACCAAACACAGACAAGATAAGCGGGCGGTAATTATATTCGCCATCTTTGGCGAGGATGTCTAACTTGAGTTTATCTGCCATCACAAAAGCAATACTTAGCCCACCCATTAGGATTGGAAACCCTGTGGCTGGACGCAAAAACTCTTGAGCCAATGCTGATTCTTTGACTTCTTCAGGAACTTCGTCTTCACCCATTAGGATGCGATTGCGTAATTCTGCAAAGTCGAGCATAGGCTATCCTCATTATGTAGTGGCGTGTCCCAACTACTTAAAGATTACTCTTGCCCTACGGCACGACCGGGATAGTTCTGAGCGAAAACTGGGTCTGTGCTTCTCATAGTAGCGGCATAAACATTCAAATCCATAACTTGACCGATTCCATTAGAAGATTGGAGACCAAATGGAGGGTTAGCACCCATTCCATTGTAGTTCATAGTCTGTCCAACGGCTTGTCCAGCCAAAATGTTGCGTTCAGTAGAAACTCTTTCAATAGTTCCCCAATTTCGGGCTACGAATTGGTCTTGAGAAGGTGCGACATGGGCTTCCTTAGTTTCAGACATCTGCTTCCAAAGCCACCAACCGCCACCTACGACGGCTGCAACACCTAAAAGTTTTCCAAAATTATTCATCTGAAGCACCGCCTAACAGCATTACTAACAAAGCACCGCCGAAAGTTACCAGAACAGGAGCCAAAACGACACCCATACCAAGTTTCAATCCTGTGCCAAAAGGTTTAGCAATTTCTAATTCTTTGTATTCGTATTCGGTTCTGTCCCAATCATCTTCTTCCATGTGTTCAGCAGAGCCATACCATACTGGAACACCACGACCGCCCATTTCAGTAGCGGAATCAGTTCCGTAGGAATCTGGAATTACTGGAAGTCCTGCTTCTTGAACTGTATATCCTTCAGCATTCATATCATAGGCTTTAACGAAAGTTGAAAGTTCTACCATTTCGTCATCGGAATCATCAATAATGAAAGTTGCCATTGAACCATCAAGGAAAGTAGCATCTCCTTCATCATCAGAAACAGCGACACCAACGGAGTTCTTCATATAATTCCTTTCTAAATTAGTAGTCCAACCTGCTTTGGGAAGATAAATCTTACCACCATTAAGTTCTGCAATTGCCACTAACTCGTCAGCAGTCTGCGCTCGCTCTGGGGCGGCAAAAGTTTCAGCAGAGCCATACCATACAGGAACACCTTGTCCTGAATCTAAAGCGGAATTAGTTCCAAATGAATCTGGGACAACTGGTAAGCCGGGGTATCCTTCGATGTCTGGAGTCATCTCCATCACTTCTGCACCAAAACCTTCGGCACGAAGGCCAACACGCTTGTTGTCTCGTGTATATCCTTTGCGGTTAATCTTGGCAGTAACTTTCTTTCGCATGGCTGCACGAGCCTGTTCTATTGAAGTTGGACCAGCAATTCGGTGAATCTTAGGTGTGTAGCCAATGGAACCCCATGCGTTAAAAGCAAAGTAATTGCCAGAGCCATCTCGACTAATGAAAAAGTAATGTTGCTTGTTGGAACTACCTGATTGGTAGGAAAGATAGTCGCCTTCGCCATCTACAATCTCGTGACGAGGGTAAAGCGACAAAAACTCGCTGTGTGCTGTCAAGACATCATCAGGGGAGGGGTCGTATTTGGTTCTTGCTTCGAACTCCATAGTATTAGTGTTGTCGCCACTGCTACTTAAAGATTCCGCTATCAATACAATGTTGCGCCCATAGGCTTTGCCGTAAGTATAGTCGTCGGCAGGAGTTGGAACATTCTCGGCAGCCCATTCATCTTCGAACTCAATACGATTCATTACTTGTTCCTCAAATTGTGGTGGTGGGGTCATACCTCGTTGCCTAAGCAAATCAACCATGACTTGAATATCGGTATCATAACCAATTTCTTCGTTATATTCCATAACTTGTCGAGTATCCTGAATAGTAGCCAATAAATCTTCTCTGGATTTTTGAGTATCTCCTTCGGGATGTTGCTCTAACATTTGTTTAATGATATGATAAGCAGTATCAAAATCAACCACTTCTGCCATCTCTTGCATCTCTTCGGCCAATTCTCTTAGAGTAATCCTACTGCCATAGGCATAAGGATTTTCTATGTCGCCAGAGGGCAATTTGATTCCATAAGGATTATCTTTGGTATAATCTTCTTTGGATGTGCCTCTGCGAAGCCATCGACCCTTTTCATCTCGATTCAAATCTCTCCAATCGGCTTCAAAACTTTCAGTCATCAAATCACTCCTCTGTCAGAAAACTACGCTTACTACGCCAAACATTGTTTTTGTAGTTTTTGAAACCTTGTTGGAATCTACCAGAAGCAACACTATCATAAATTGATTCGGCTCGGTCAGTAAGTGCGTTTTTATCACCTACTAAAATCATTCCGGGTGTAAATCCATTGTTGTCGGCTGTGCCTCTCTCAAAGAAAAACATAGCAGGGTCTCCGCCAACACTACCTGTAATCAAAACATTATTAACATTCGTGACCCAAGTTTCTGGTTTCAATATAGAATAACTTTCAGCATCATTTCTCTGATAATACTCTCTTTTGAAAGCCTTCCAATGATTGCCACAAATCTTTTCCAAATAATTTGCATATTCCTCGACCATGCCACCTGAAAATGGCAAATCGTCATTTTCTTCGACTTCAAAACTTTCAGCAAACATGGCTGTGTGGTAAGATTCTAAAGATGACTCGAACTCTCTTAAGTATCTTTCTCGCTCGGAGTCGCCTAATTGTAAGGCATCACAAAAAGCGTTAATAAAACCACGACCTCTGGCTCTTTGGTATGGTTCGTCACTACTACCTTGTGCTATGATTTCAACTAATATATCCATGTCAGGGTAAATATACACTCCCCAACCTGTTCGAATAAGTGGCTCGTCTTCATATTGAGTCATCAAAGCCGCATACCAATTTCTCCATTGTTCTTCATCGGTCCTATCGGTTTCGGCCTTTTTTATTGAGGTTCGAGGGGCATAGCGATATTGCCACTCCACATCATTCCATGATTCATCACCATTCTGTAAGTCTTTGAGATAATCTCCAGTCATGGTGGCGGAAATAGTTACCCACGATGTTTCAACTTCTTCGGATTGACGAACTTCAATGTTCTGATGTCCTGAATAGTTCAAACTGGCAGAATCAAAATCGCCGTGAATGGCCGAACTTTCGGTCAATTCTTTGGCGGTAAAACCGCCGAGGGCTGAATCATTACCTCCAAACTTAAACAATGCACCCAGTCCTGCATATGGAGCATTAAAAATTATCTTCCCATCCTTAACTCCTTTGATGTTGTATTTCTTCTTCCATGTGGCGAGGCTATCATCATCAATCTTTCCTTTAATTTTAGTTCCATGAGAGTCAGCCGACCATCGTGCTGCTTTAGTTTTACGAGCCTGTTTGCGAGCAAGGTCTCTGGCTTTGCGTTGTTTCTTTCGGATTCTGCGGTGAGCATCATCAAGAGTAGAAGATTTAGTCCCTGATTGCATAGCCTCAAACTCCTCATCGTATTCATAATCATAGTCTGGGACATAATCATAGGCTTCAGCAGCACTTATGATAGCACTATCCCAAATGTTGTTATAAGCAGAAGTCGTCATACGGCCTTCCAAAACCGCTTTAGGAGGGGTATCTAATAATTCCTCTCTTTCATCTGTGGTTAAACTATCATACCATACATAGGCTGCATCTAAATGAATTGCCATGTCTGATAAACTGCCACTCATTGGTTCATCAAGAACCCATAATTGATATAACTCAACTAAAAATAAGTCGTTATCAGCGTCGGCTACTAATTCTCCAGATATGAAATCGTCAATCCACCTTTCGGCGAAGTTTTCCATCCAACCGTCGTCTGACATAGATTATATGTCGTGGCTTTGCTACTTAAAGTTTTGGTATCAGTTGTAAAGTTCCTCAAAAGTAAGTTCATCACCTGAATAGGTTAAACCTTTTTCTCGACTCACAGTTTCTCTTTGACCCATAATTTGTTCCAAAGCCGTATCCAAATGTTTCTGGTGGATAGTTGGGTTATCACAATAACCACATTCTTCGTGAGCAAACATAAAGGCTGATTGAACTAATTCGTGGAGATAAGCACCTGAAAACTTTTCAGTTCTCTTAGTAATACTCTTAAGTTTGAGACCTTTAGTGGTGAAAGGTTCCAGATACTTAGCCAAAATCGCTAATCGAGTTTCTTCATCAGGGTAATCAAACTTTAATCTAACATCGAATCTGCCCGGGCGGTCAGTTAATGCCCAATCAAGTTTTTCGGGGTGGTTAGTAGTTGCCAAAGTCACTACACCATTGTTTTCTTCTACTCCTGCCAAACAGTTCAAAAACTCTCCCAATAGTGGGTGGTCGGCTTCATCACGACCCAATCCACCCAATGTATCAATATCTTCTAATATAACAATAGAAGGGGCAAAGCGTCGTGCCATTTTGTAAAGTTCGGTAATTTGTCCAACATCACTGACGGCATCACGAGCCACATACAAAACAGTAGCATCTATTTCATTCATCAAAACTTTACAAGTCAAAGTTTTACCTGTCCCGGGAGGTCCTGCTAACAAAACTCCCCGACTACCACGCAATCCTTTCTTTTGGAAAAGTTCTACGGAATCAATAAACTTGACTAAGTTTCTCTCTAACTGCTTTCTATCAGTATCCTTAATAATCATATCACTCCAAGATAAAGTTTCAGTTTCTAACATCTTGAAATCAGCCGAAAAGAGTGCGCCTTTCAACATTCCTTGAGTATAGAAATAATTCTCTACTTTTTCCCAGAAAGAAGTATAATCAAAAGTTCCACTACGGAATTGGAATACCATATCTACTTCATATTCATCAAAAGGAGTGAACATAATAACAAATCTTTCTTCAGGATTAGTTTTAGATTCCACAAACATAACTAATTTGTGTGGGACTTTGATAGTAACATCACCAATCTTTTCATCAAACCAAACAGGTGCGGTCATGTTATCTCCATAATTGTAATTTTCTGCCTTCACAATAGTATAGCCTTCTTCAATAATGCCCATCATGGCTTGCATCCAAAAGATATATGACCTATCGTGGTAATACTTTCGCTTGGATTCAATAGCATGATTAACCGAATCATCATTAGGAATAATGAACTCATTGATAGATTGGTCTACTTTATCCGTTTTTTTTACTTTACTTAACAAATAAGATAAATCTCTACTAAGGTCGTCTAAGTCAGCACTTACTGTGCCAATCGGCGTATCGAGTTCAATTCGGCTCATAGTATTACATACGCCGTATGACTTACTTAAACATCAACCTATTTCAAAGATACTTGTTTGTTGATGCTTTTGCATCACCATGCCTACAATAAAGGCCCAATAATCATCCTCGACATCATCTGGCTGGTCTTGTAAGGTGATTTCAGGCAACTGCGATAATGCACCTGTGGCTTGCTGGCTCAAAACTTCTTTAGTTTCCCAAAAATCCTTACCATCGGCGGCGGAAGTTTGACTTCCATACGAAGTGGTTTGCCACGGTCCACAACCATGATACCCACTAACTGCATCTACTTGACGACCCTGATAGGTATGTTGATACCCTAATTCTAAAGGATTCCCTACTAATCTAAGGTATAAATCAGTATCTTCACCAATTTGTAATTGTTCATTATAGCCTCCGACTTGTTCAAAACGGCTTCGCAAGACTACGGTATTAGAAGGAATAACAGGATTGCCTCTAAGGAAGAAATAAATATCACGAGGTTGAACTTGAGCATACTGTTCGAACCAACCAATTAAACCAATCGTCAAATAACGGTCATTAGTTTTCAAAGACTGTAATTGGATTTCGGCATCTGCACCCGCCCACCACATAACTACGGATTCATCAGATTGTTCAATAGACTCTACCATCCATTGTAAATGTTCTGGATACCATAAATCATCACCATCTAAGGTGGCTACATACTTGGCTTGACCCAAACTAATGGCTTCATTACGAGCCTGCGATACTCCTTTACCACTTTGGCGCATATATGTGAACTTTGGCGACGCTGTATATTTGGAAACAATTTTCATAAAAGGTTCAAAAGTTTCATCGTTTTCAGGAGTGCCATCAGCAATCCAACAATGCCAATCCTCAAAAGTTTGAGACTCAACAGAGGCTAAACATCTTTCGATGAACTCTTCTGAAACCTTGTAGGTTGGAATGATAATATCGAACATTACCATGACTTTACTATGGTAAGCCACTTACTTAAACCTTCTTGTAGTCTATATGAGCAATAAACTTGCCCTGTTTTCTCATCATATCTACTAAATGGTGGTCGGACCAATTCAAAAGACGAGTCGGGCGTGTATAGTAATCAACAAACGATTCGACATCCTCCGTATCTTCAAAAGCCTGATTCTTTTGGAAATAAACTATACCCATTATTTGGAGAATCAGGTTTTCTCTGGAATCAAAATTGACTTCGAGGGGTATCCACTCAATAAAAGGAATCTCTGCTAAGAAATTAGACATTCGTTTTAGTTCTTTTCGTTTCAAGCGGTTTAATCCAGCATAAGTTTGAGGTGGGTCATAAGGGTTAATTCCCCAATCTTTGACGATAAAATGAATACCGGGTTCTGGAATCATATGAAATCAAACCCGTATTCTTCCTCTAATTGAGCCTTGAGGGTGGCTTCATTGTCTTTCAGAAAGACTCTCATTTCTTTTAAGGCTTCTTCGTTGAATTGGTCCATTTCTTCATCAGAAGGCATCGTGCCTTCTTCTTCTACATAACGAATAACTTTCTCAAAGATTAAGGCTTTACCTCTATTCCACGGTGCTAAAATCTCAAAAGTTGGGTCTGAGGTAATCATCTCCACAGCCTGTTTAGGGTTGTTGAGGATGTTTTGGTCCTTATCTCCTTCACCAATAAGATACTTTCTACCCCACAATTGAGTGGGATATAGGGTAACTTTGAAAGGAACTGGATTCTCTGAACCCATACGACCTCCTGCTAAAGACCACGGTAGCCAAAAGGCTGCACCACCTCCTCGGATTTGCACATAATTAGGGTCAAACCATAGGTGTGAAGGCATAAAACAGGCTAAACCTGAATTATCTATGACTCCATAATAGTCTTTTTCCATCGAAACGCCTAATAATTCCACTAAAGGAACAGGTTTCCAATTCAACAGGATGAAATCATTGACTCCCACTTGTGTTTGCTTGGCTATCGAGGCTTGTCGATGCTGCTCTTTCATGTCGGCAACATCATCCATAGTTACCTATGGATAGTTCAACTATTTAAGAACTAACTACCGATACGGTCGTGGAGACCACTGGCAGTAAGGTTAGAACCAATTTGGAACAAACCTACACCAATCAAGGCCCACGCAAGGTGAGATACAACATTAGTTCGCTTAGGTGCAAACATTTGGGCAGCGTGATAAGTAGTCAAAAGGAATCCTGCGACGAACATTGTTCCGCCGATAGTTAAGGAATCCCATTTCATGCTTTCACACCCTTTAGTCTGTCAATAAGTCCATCAGTCATCATGTTTGAACCAACAGTTATCAAGGCGACACCTACGCAAGTGTATATTAAGAACTCTCGAACCTTATGTTCGGGGTGGTCGTCCGTCACAACCTTGTGGGTGTGATGGGAGGATAACCATGTTCCTAACAAAAACAACGCTGTGCCGACCACGATTACATCAGTTAATAGATGTTTCATGGGCTATCACCAACGGGTTGAACACTACGGGAGGGTCTCATTGACAGCCTATCGGCTATCTCCACCCTGCCCGAAGGCTCATCGGGGTTGTTTCCACGCTTACGCTTGGGATGCAAGCAGGCTGCGCTTATACCAATCCACATTTCCGGGGTTGATGCTGATTCCCATCTCCAACAACTTGTTAGCGATAAGAGCATCTGGTCCGTCATATAGGGTGTATTTGCAGAATGCTTGTAGTTGTCCAGCGTCAATGTTTGTGGTTCCTGTTGGGGTTCCAGCAGCAGCACCGAACAATAGTCCTTCAGCGTTGTAGAAGGTTACGATAACATCCCAAACCTGACCGGGCAACACATATACATCAGGGTATAGGTTGAACGAAGGCTGGAAGTTGATGCTTCGTGGGTAAGGGCTTGCAGTTCCCGGGATACCGTCGTTTGGCACATTGTCTGGGTCAAGGAAGTAATCAGTTGTGTTGATTCTAACTTGGACATATGCACGGCCACCAGCAACACCAGAGGTGTCGTCAGCGTAGGTTAGTCCACGAACTGCGCTGTTTGCAGCGATTTGTGCGTTAATTCCAATAGGTAGGCTTGGGGAAACAGCAATATCTTCAATAACTACGAACTCTGTTGCAGTTGTTTCAGCAGGCTTGGTAATGTTGTTACCGAATCCACCGATAAATACACTGATTCTCTGTCCAGCCTGAACTCCCTGTGCAGGTGTTCCTCGGCTTGCGTCCCATTCATATACTTGGCTTCTCATACTCATAATAATCATCTCCGTGTTAAATCACCGAAAGGTAATTAAGCACTACCTCCGTTGGAAGCAGCAGCAGCAGCAGCAGCCGCAGATGCAGCAGCAGACCTTTGCTGTTGCTCGATTAGGCTACGCTTATACCAATCGACATTGTTTGGGTTGATAGTTACACCGAGTTCGAGCAACTTGTTAGCAATAAGAGCGTCTGGACCGTCGTAAAGAGTGTATTTCACGAAAGCAGAAACTACAATAGTTGAAGTTGCAGCAAATCCAGATGGTGTTGTTCCCGAAAGTGGGGTGTAAAGAATCTGGAAAGTTTGTCCCGGTAGAACATAAACATCAGGGTAAAGGTCAAAAGACTTTAGGATGTTGTCATCAACGACCGACAAATCACTTGTAGCAGCATTCAAATCTACATCTGAAGGCGCACCACGAGGGTAAGGACTTGCCAGACCCGGGATACCAATCATATCGGTTACATCAGGGTTCTGGAAGTAGTCAGTTGTGTTGATACGGATTTGGACAGCACCGCTTAGGGTTGGGCTGCACGCAATATCTTCAATCACAATAAACTGTGTGGCGGTCGTTTCGGCTGGCTTAGTGATGTTATTTCCAACACCGCCAATGAACAGGTCATACTCACGGTTTGCCACAAGTGCCTTTGGCACATCTGCTGTGGTTCTTCGTAGAGTTGAATCCTGTGTGGCAGGTGCGAGATTAGACCACTCATATACTTGGCTTCTCATACTCATTTTTTTTCATCTCCATTTAGGTTTTAGAACAACACTTGGTCGTTCATACTATTACATGGAGTTTTTGACTACTTAAAGGTTTGCATTTTGACGAAATGGAAAGGAGTTTCTTAATAATTCTAAGTCTATTTGGTTTCCATCCTCATAGTAATCTGCACCAATGGCTTCCCGTAGGTGGGAAATAGGAGATACTTCTCTGTTTTGACTGGCTAAGTAATCTAAAAACTTAAAGTTTCCATCATGGAATGGTAGATTTTTAGCACTGAATTGGTAGTTTCTCCCACACGAACATGAGGGTTGGGGTTCAATTGGATTAAGAACGGAGTCTACACTAATGTCTCCGCAAGAACAACGCCAGATATTTTCTTCTAACCAAACATTAGGAGTCTGGTAAGCATCGGCACAAATTAAACCATGTAGGGATTGAGAAACGATTTTATCACAAGAATAGATTTCATCAATAACTTGTTGCCACGGATTAGTGGGGTTGATAAAATAAAATTGTTTAGAGTTTTCTAAAAGTTTCTCATAATTGGGAGAAGTTGTCCAATGGGGAACAACGCCAATTTTGTCTTGTAATTCTGGAAGGTAGTTGGGTTCATAATAAAATGGTAAAAGTAAAGCAGCATCTCCAAAAACTTTTGGACAATCTATGCCTGCTTCTAACAACTTTTGACGAGACAATGGTCCTCGGACAGCACAAACATTTAATTTTGAAAGATTAGTATTTTCACCAATCCCAAAACCTGTTCCAAAAATGTAATCATTGGGTTGTGCATATTGCATTATTGAACCAATTGCCAGCAATCTTTTATCAAATGTGTCCTCATTATAACACAAATCATAGCCAGAACCCATAAGATTTTGCACAATAATTGGTGAAATCTCATCTCCAAAGTTGCCTTTATCGCTGAAATATACCAAACTAATGGATTTCATAAGATAACATACATAGTATAAACTACATAAAACTAAGTATGCGTGTAATACTATAAGATACTAACCAAAATGAGGGCAAAACAAAAAAGCAACAAACCTAATTGAACTAAAGGTTCGGGTTCATCATCCCAATTTCGGTGAGTCATGGCGACTACCAACTTGAATTAGTTAATCTACTTAGTTCATGTAAGACTTAGCACGGTTGTAAAGTTCTGTGCCTTTCTTAACTGGTGTGAATCCTTCGATTCCCAAATCAGCACGAGCCTTTGAAACTGCGTCTGTCCACTTCATCTTACCAGAGGACTCTGCCTCGAAAGAATCTGAATCGGCTTCAACTTCAGTAGGGTTAATTTGGTCTACTGTATCTGCTTCGTAATTGCACTCTGAGCAATCTTCTGCTTCATGTTCAGCACACTTTGTATCCTTGTGGTCTGCACCCATCTTAGATGTTTCTTCAGAAACAGGCATGGAAACTTCACTAACAAGGTTATCTACAACATCGGCTACCTTATCTACGACAGGAACTCGACTGGTGACAGGTCGAATCTTGCCCAAAAGGAAAGCGACACCGAGACTTAGAGGAACAAGACCTGCGACACGACCGACAGTTACGGATGCGCCACCAACCATTGGGATTCCCGCAGGTAGTGTGAAAAGTTCGTAAGACAGTGCATCAGTGAATCGAGTGCTGAAAAAGCCAGCACCGACCAACAGAAGGCTACCGCCAACAGTATAATCGTTAATCAAAAGTCCTTTAATGTTCATTTTATTCATCTCCGTTTTTATATTTTAATGGTTTCACATCTCTGATGAGCAGCACCAGTCATAAACCCAGCAAGCACCGCCAACAGTTAGAACTGCGCCGATAACTTGTTGAACACCGATTTCCTTACCCATTACAGTTAGTCCACCAATGTTTAGCATACCCAATACAGGTTGCGATTCGCTCAAAACCATGTGAAGACCACCCACAAGTGTCGCAACACCCATGACAATTTGCCCTTCACGGCCATTCATCCAATTACATAGTCCAGTCATCATTTTATATCACCATTTATTTATTGTCCTACCACGCTTCCAAAACCTTCAGCAGAGCCAACATGATTTGAAATCATGCCAGTTGCACTGGTTTCAGCACCATACCATTGGATTGGTTGGCCGGGAGCCATAATCCTTACGGTGTCCATGATGCTTTCTTCAGCAGTGGTAGAAGGTTTTGCGTAAGCACTCCAAATATCAGGCATTGAACCTGCCATTGGGGTAGGAGTTGGTTGTCCAACAGCAAGTGTTGGTTCTTCAGCCGAATAATTGACTGGAGGTTCATATCCTTTGCCATAAACTGATTGAACCATAGGAGAACCCTTGTTCAAGTTCATAGCACGCATACCCATAGTATCAACAGATGAGACATATTGGCTCACATTGGTCTGTGGGTTATGATTAACAGAAGAAGATTCAGCAACGCCGCCAAAACTTTGGGAAACGCCACCAGTTGCAGAGATACCATCAGCACCGAACCACTGGGTTACACCGTGGCCGAGTGGGGCTTCTTCAACAACTGAATTAACTGGGTCATCAGGATTTACACGATGAACCATTTCATATGTTCCTTCTTCAAAAGTTTCTGAATTGTAGATGTCAGAAAAGTTTTGTGTTGCGGTTTCTTGACCGAGAACACGACCTGAACCTCTTTGTGGAAGTAGTTCAGAGCCTTCTGACTCAAAGTTTCCTGTTAGAACGGAACCAAGTCCGTTGAAACCGGGGATTGATAGTCCAGTAGTAGCAGTTAGGTAGCCAACAATCTGGGAAACACCGATGAATGCCAAAATGTATCCTGCACCTGCGTAAAGATTCTTAAGGTCTCCACGGACTTCACTGGAATTAACAACAAGCCATGCACCAGAACCTAATGTGAAAACGGTTCGGGCTACATTTCCAAACATTCCTAATTTGTAGAAAGGTAAAAGAGTAATGACGCTACCAAGAACGCCACCAACGGCAACCCCAGCAACGCCAGAGTATAGATTAACATCTCTCATGCCTTCCCAAGATTCTTCAGCGACATCTGTTACGGGGTTCATCATGTATTCTACTCTCCTGTTCAACTACTTAAAGACTTCGGTTGGTTTTAACTGAACCCATATGTCGGGTCGGTGGGGCAATATGCAAACCCACTGGGTCTCCCAAAGGCGTTCTTACCATACCAACTTGGGCAGAACTTAGGGGTTGGGGAATAACTGTGTCTCCCATGAATGTTTCATTTCGTTGTTTAGCAACTCCATGATATTCAGAAGCCAAAGTCATTTCTTGAGAATCATATGATGCAGAAGGGGCTTCCATAATGACAGCACTACTGGAAGATGTTACTATATCGTCAGACGGGACAGTATCAACAGTAAAACCTTGTTGATAGGCTCGAACTGAACTGGTATTCATACTTGTCATAACATAAGCAGCCACCTTGTTCTTACAACTGGCTGACAAATTAGAACTTTCGACTGCACTCAAGAATCGGTGAGTAGAATTAGTTCCATACTTAGTAATTAGTATCTTAGGTTGTGGTTGGCGACCCATAAGGTTATCCCACCAACTGTTAGGCTTGGCAGGTTGGCTCAAAGTCCAATTTTTAGTATTAGCATCATAAGATACTTCATAACCTTCGATAGTTGCACTTAGATTTTGAGAAGGTGGGTTAGCCTGATAAACCTCGGCTTCCTTAGTGGTGCTGGGTCGGCTCAAAGCATTAGGTGTCATGTGTGCGACTGGAACTCCTAAGATGGAGTCAGCAGCCTTCGCTGATTCGGTGTATGAAGTTAGTTGATAAGTGCTACCAAAGTTTGACATAACTCCGTGCATAGCATTCTCCATTTCACTACGCTTCAAGACATTCTGAATTGCGAGGTCAAGATTCATGTATTATTCTCACCGTCCTTGATACTTAAAGATTTCCCTTATCGCTTCCAGAAATATGGCGTGAGGAATGCAGCCAGCGTTAATGCACCTATGGTAGCATAAGGAAGATAATTGGTAGGTTCTTCAACAGGCGCACGGAATAATTCTGCGGCTAATTCTTCGGGAACTGCATTAGCCGTTGCCTCTAAAGTAGAAACTAATTGTGCGGCAGGTGCATTTTCTAATTGACTAATGACTTCATCACGAATAGGATTAGAAAGATTTTGACGACTCCACAAAGATGAACCGACTTGAACATAGGCTGGGAAAAGTTGCTCATCTAATGATAAGGAAGAAGCATCATAACCTGCGGCCTTAAGATTTGCCATAATTCTTGCCAGAGCAATTTGACCTGATGCCCAATCTTCAGATTCTTTATCACAAGGGAACAACCAATCTTCATACTGCTTTTGAGTCATGCTGGCAATTTTAATTTCTTGCTCTTGATTACTCAATCGCTCGGCTAAGAAATCAACTTCTACTGGTTCAGGTCGTGGAAGTGGGTCCACAGGGGGTTCTTCTGGACCTCCTGCATCGGTGATACCCAAATCGGGTTCAAACATTCCCGGTTCAGGAGTTTCTCCCATGTGTGAAATATCTGGTTCATCCAAAGCAGGGTCTTGTGGAGGTTGTTCAGCCAACTCACTGAAACTGGGCATAGCATCTTCTTCGGCTTCTTGAGTTTTCTTCTTACGAATAATACCTTCTTGTAAATGCTTGGGCAACGAATTGCGTTGACCTTCGCTAAGATATTTCTCATAATCAGATTCAGTAACTTCTACTGCATCAACCACCGAGTTCTTTTGTTCTTCCATATTGAAACTAACAGCATTGTTAGGATTGCCTGCGGCTTCAGTAGTGACTTCGCTTTCAATCTCTGCTAAAAAGGGAGAAATACTTTCGTCGGCCATATTTATTATCAAGCATCACGACTACTTAAAGTTTGGTGTGCCTGCCCATGACATCTCGGTAGCAAAGGCTTGAGTCAAATCTTCGGGAGTATCGTAGGCTAAAACCCTAAATTGTTCCCATGAATTAGAAGAACATTCACCTTCTAATAAGATTTGGATTTCAACTGTCGGCGGATAATCCTCGAAAGCGGGGAAATGAACTCGACGCAAGGCGAGGATATTATGACCCTCGGAACGAGGGTCGGGTTGCCCCACTCTAAAATGGTAGCAATCAACAGAAAGTTGCTGAAAATCTCCAGACCATGCGTAGGCTTCAACTTCTTGAAGTTGTTCTACTTCACAATCTTCGTCAGCAGGATAGCCATAAACTCCCCATTGATATTCATCCATGAGTCATAATAGTCAAACTACTCTTATTAACTTAAGGCTTGACCCAATAAGTTGCCGCCAGTCCGTATGGCTGTGGCTTGAACATAAGCCTGCGGATTACGAATAATAAAATAAAGATACCCAGCAGCCAGCACACCTATGCCACCCAGAATGTAAAGTCCTACTTTGCTGTTATCAGCAGCAGGGACTTTGCCTGTAAGGTCGGAAGGTTGTTCTTCGGTATCATCCGTATCGTCGGATTCTTCCTCGGCCTCCTCCTCTTTTTCGGTGGTGAACCAATCATCAAGTCCTGATAATTCCCATTTTCCTGTGGTGCTGGGATTGAAGGGGTCATCAATCGCATCATCTTGAATGGTAGTAGATTGTTTATCAGTATATTTACTATCAGAGTTTGGGGTCAATTCACTAATAACCTGCATCTTGAAAGTAGGTTTTCCTCCAACCCATGCGTCGCCAACTTGATTGGCTGGGTCGGGATGTGAAACTTTTTTCTTTTGGACGATAGTTCCGAAGGGGACTTCAATGGTTCTTTCAAAACTTTCAACAGGTATTCCGCCTGCATCAGACTGCTGAACTAAAGTCCAACTGGGAATCTCTATACCTTGTGAGGTCATTTGACCGTCCTCACCTGCGGTCATGGCACAATCTGAAAAAAGGCCACCACAGGAAGGTTCAGAATTAAAAGTGTTAGTGTATGCACCACCATGCCATGTAAACAATGTTTTCATTAACTTAGGCATGAAACCTTCTGAAGTCGAAGATTCTTCTTCACTTCGCAACGATAATTCGTGCCTTGTGCCGTGGGTGTCCCATGCTAAGGTTCCGAAAACCATTGGAATCACTTATTCGCATAGAAGATACCAACGATTGTTCCGACAACTGCGGCTGCAACTCCCATTTTCTTAACAGAAAGTTTTGGAGGTGCTGCTTCTTCGAAAGAATCAACCATACGGTCTGCACCGAAAGTGTCTGCGCCATACCATTCTGGAACTCCATAGCCCATAACGGAGGAATCTTCTCCATAATCGTTAGCAATAACTGGGACATCATATGCACCCAATCGTGTAAAGGTCATTGGATTGACTGTTCCTTCAGTGAATGCTGGGGAATCAATATCGCCGACATTACTTTGGTAATTGTAATCTGCAAGTCCTTCAGCAGCCTTAGCCCTTCGCATTCCTGCACGAGCCTTAGCAGCCATACCCTTGCGTCCGTATTTACGAACACCAATCTTGTAAGCAGTTTTGCGTCCAATATCCATAGCCCTGTCTTTTTGCATACCCTTCTTCTCATATTGGGATGCAATCTTGTCAGCCAACTTATCGAATCTGGATTCTGCCACCAAAACTTCTGCTTCAGCAGCAAGTCCCAATCGCTCTACTCTATCCCATGCTACACCCTTAGCAATCTTATGTGCTTGACGGTAGTTTGGTCCTTTGTTAAACATACCAGTGTTTTCATTACGAACTGCTGGTAGAGTATAGTAATCACGGCGAGCCTCTGGGTTGCGTCGAGAAACATCTTCACCGACTGGTTGAGCATTTCCTAAGACACCTGTGCGGTAGTAGCCACGCATTTGACGAGCCACTTCGTCGCCGAACTCTTGATTGCGTCGAGAACGCTTGCTTTGGAAACGACCTCGGCTATCTCTCCATCGACCTTCTGCACCCATTTCTTCGAACTCGGCTGAACCATACCAGACTGGAACACCGTAGCCACTATCCATAGCAGAGTTTGTGCCGTAGGAGTCAGGGATAACAGGAAGTCCCGCTTCTACTTCTTCAGCAGCCATTTCTTCATCGACTACAACTGGTGGTTCAAGGTTCTGGGAAGAACCTGAGCCGTAGGCAACTGGAACTCCTCGTCCTGAAGCAATATCATGGGTTTGAGCAGATTCTTGAGGATAGAAATCTGAAACTGTGACTGAATCATCAATTTCTGCATCCATAGTTTCGACATCATCGTATTTACGCTTCATGCCATACTTCTTGTCCATAGCAGCCGCTTCATCTCGGCGGTCTTTGTAATCTTGCTTCTTCGTTCTGGCTGAACCATCTCTCATAGCGAGAGATTCGTCCATCTCGTCATCATACCCTTCATCATAGGGTGCGTCTGGTTCTCCTGTTGCTTCAAACTGCATATAATCATCATCCATCACTACGGGTGGTTCAACATATTGACTGGAACCTGAACCGTAAGATACAGGAACTCCTCGTCCCGATTGCTGTTCGCCGATTTCTGCTGACGATTGTGGGTAGAAATCACTGACGATTTCGGGCTGGCCGGGTGCGTCAATTTCTTCTGCTGCCATTTCTTCATCAACAACAACTGGCGGTTCAACATATTGGCTTGAGCCAGAACCGTAGGAAACTGGGACTCCACGGCCAGAGGCTTCGTTGCCTATCTCCGCAGAGGATTGTGGGTAAAAGTCTGAAACATTCATAGGAGGTGCGTCAATCTCGGCAGAGAAACTTTCCTCCATTGGGTTAGTTGCAGAACTGTCGGGTAGGAAGCCACTTGGAGTTGGCTTCTCATCTGATGGTGAAACATAACCTTCGGCTGAAGAAGCCTCGGTAAGTCCAACTGCTTCAGCAATCTTATCAGCATCAGTTAGGAATTGTGAAATAATGAAACTTCCTGTCATGGTAGCAGAACCATCCTTAACCGCAGTTTCGATTTCGGAAACATTTTCAGAACCAGCAGGTGCTTCTTTCATAGTCAAAGAACCTACTTCATAGGAGAAAGGAACACCAACCTCGAACTTTCGAGTTCTTCGCTTTGGACCTTGCATACCTTTCACAGTTGCCACATCTCCATCGACCTTAACCGAAATTGTCAGGAAGTTGTGGTTATCAGTTACACCTTGAACATAAAACAAAGCGCATGGGAATAGACGAGCCTTATCAGAATCATCGAAGTCTGCATACATGGCTTCTGGAACAACCCATGTGTATTTGTAAAAGTTTAATCCTGCATCAAAATCTGACGCATCGTAACCCCAATAGTCATTAGAGCGAACATATAGCATTTTATCGGTCATTTATCATACTCTCCTCAAGTGTAGTTCTCTTCCTCCGCTAAACGGAATGGCGGAAACCATTGTGTCTGAATGTCGGAGGACTGTGTATTGTGTGCGCCACTGACTTAGTGGCTTAGTATTGCCGTCCATGTCTGTGTAAGAAGCATCTACTTCGGGAGTCAAAGCGGTTTCGCCAAAGCGACCATTGACTGCATCATCTACACTATTGCGTGCGAGACTACCGAATCTGTTGCTGCCTGTTTCAGAATCAGGAACAGTTACGAAAGGTGCATCAACCAAACTTACCATATATGGGAAATCGGAATTAACCTCTGGTGGAATACGAGCCACAGGGGTTGCACCTTGATATGGAAGTGGTTGTCCATTGACTCCTGTTGCTGGGTCAAGTGAATAAACTTTTCCAGTGTGGGCTTGAACTCGATAAGGAGTTCCTGCACTTGGAACCATGTTAGGTGGGTTGGCTACATCAAAAGATGATTGGCCTTGTCCAGCGTATGAACCATTATATCCACCAGTTCCATTTTGAGATTCAAAAGTTTCAGCACCATAATACTATTGGTCGAAACTGTATCCTACATCGAAAGGATTCTCATATACTGGTTGTGCATCAACGATTCCATCCATAAATGGTGAATCATTGGCAACTGCATTAGTATGTTGTAGATGCAATTGTTCCCAACCGAGGAAGGATTGAACATTTGAGACTGGGACTGTATCAACAGTTACTCCACTACTCTCAATGTGCATTTCTTCTAATTCAGCAGGTGTGATAGCATCTGCACCGAAAACATCCGATACCTTTTCTCTAATTGTAGCACTACCCAGATAGGCTGCCACAGCGACTAATGCCGTGCCAATACCGAGTTTAGTGAGACTAACGCTCAAACGCATACTCATTCTTAATCAATTCCGATACTTAAAGATTGCTATTCCAAACTTACAAAGGAGGTAAGCCTGTAAGTTGGGCTAAGGCTTCTTGACGGCGGAGATGCAAACTGATTTCATCCATCTCGGTGAACAAATCTGTCTTAGATTTCTTAGGAGATGTTTTGAGAGTTAAACCTGTTGGTAGTGGAACTTGAGAAGCCCACGGTGGAGGAGAACCCATCATCATTTGTTCTTGTTGGCGTTCTGCAATACTACCATACAAAGGCAACGGATTACTGGAGGTGAACCATTGTCCATCCATGTTGTAGCCTGCATAATTTTCGAACTCGGTTTCTGCACCATGACGAGAACCAAAATCAATCGGAAGTTTATTCCATGATTCTAACCACGCAGGGTCGTGTTTGATAAAGATTAAGTCTGTCTTATCTTCTCTGCTAAACCAACCACGAGGGTATTCGGATTTAGGATGGTCGGCATCATTAGGCCAAACAACTAAGACTTGAGTAGTATAAACTCTAACTACATGAGCCGTCGATAATCCTCCGCCATCATGGGTGCTTCGAGAAATGTTCACAAGGTCTCCGGGCAACCACGGTCTGCCATCATCATTCAAAGGACTTCGCCCTTCAGTCATACCTGTGTTTCGATGACTAATAACGGGATTCAAAAATCTACGGGCTTGGTCGGCCACATCATCAAAGGCTTCTACTTGACGGTCTAAGGCTGTGCCTTCTAACCAAATATCTTTGGCTTCTTGACCGTTGCCACGAAGAACGATTCCTAAACCTTGCATATTGACTCCTGCTTCTCCTTGACCTCCTACTACTTGTTGGTAAGGGTCAGCATCATAGCCTGAATAATACTCTGGGGCAACTAAGCCTGCCAGACTAAATCCCATTGGTAAATCTGATTCTACCAGAACTACCCAATCTTCGGGAATCCTTTTGGTGGGTTGTAAGTCTAAACCTTGACTTCTCAAATCTTTTCGAAGTTGGTCGAATTGAGTGGATTCAGCATTAAACAAAGTTCCAACTGGAGGCCAGTTCGGACCACTGGCTGCGCCGGGTGGTGAATCAATTGGCCGAAGGCTAATTGGGGGAAGTGCATTAGAATATCGAGCATATCCTACTAATGAACCATCGTTTTGGTGATACAGGGTATAACTTTGCGCCCATCGGAGAAAAGTTTTAGTTTCACCTGTGGCTACATCTTGAAAATAAACTGCACCTTGAAGTTTAGGAAATACACGGTCGTTAAAAGTTTCAGGTGTGAGTCCCATCTTAGAACCTCCTATGAAGTTTGCGTCCTTGATTATGCAATAACCAACGAGTAGTGGCAGATTGCAGTTCGGCTTCAATCAATTGTTGTTTCAAAATAATTTCATTAGGAACTGGATTACGGATTCCGACAGTATCAATGTCGGCTAAAGCCCAATCTGCTTCAAAAATAGTTGGGTTCAAACTACCGACTGAATAAGGATTAGCAGGTGGTCTATCTCCTTGCCCAAACACAGAATCATCAAACTCATGTTGTGGGTCTAAATCTAATTTGCGAGAGCCATCTTTAGTATTATCATTAGAGCCTCGGCGGGGTATCGGATTCCCACCATCAGTGGGAAGCGGTAAGGGGGCATCAGCAGACTCGCCAACATAAATTAAATCTTGGTAGCGTTCTTTACTCCATGAACCATCATCCCATTCGACGATAACATGAGTAGTCGAAGGAACAAGAATCGTGCCGATTCCTAATGATTGAACCGCAATCGAAGTGACTCGCTGGCCGGGAGAATAATCACGAAGCATGACGACCACCCAAACGATAGACTCCATACAGGGCTATGCCGCCGAGTATTAGCAATCCAACATTTTGGGAAGCCCATGTGTTAAACCCTGAAAGTCCTCCTGCTACTGTGGATGTAATATCCGTATCAGCACCTAACACTTGTGGTGCAGCCGAGGAAGTATCAATAGCCACAACCTCACTCCCGCTTGGCTGTGGGGGAACTGCGTTGGCTGCGTCAGTAGCATCTGGGTCATAAAAAGGTGAAGCACGAGGATTCATTCCCAATTCTTCAGGAGTATATTTGGTGACTGGGTAATCTTCTCGAAAAGCATTAGAAGGCATAGCCGAGCCATCTGCCATCATCATAACCTCGCTGGAAGTTGGTGGTAAAAATCCTATTTCGGTGTTCGCATCTCTACGAATGAAACCATTAGTCATCAATGCCATGTTTAAGTGTGCGTTGAACGACTACTTAAAGTTTGCGTCTTTTGAGCATCTCTTCTATTTCATCTATTCCGCCTGCTAAGGAGATTCCTTGCCAGTCGGCATCATAGACTCTACCACCCGCAGGGCAGAAATCAGGGTGATGTTCATAGAGCCAAAACTCTAATTGCTCTTGCACATCTTCTTCATCCATCACCTCTAAATCGCAATCAATGTGGTCGATACGGTCCACATCATCAGGAACTTCCATGTCGCAATCATGGCAGTAAGCATCTCCGACTCGGAAAGCAGGTGTAGTCCATCCGCAACCATCACACATCAAATACTGTTCGTATTCTGCATCTAAAACTAAGACATCAGGAACATCTTGTTCCCATAAATCTGAAAGTTCTACTACATTCCAAAAAGTATTACAACTAATACATTCTCCCATATCTTCCGTAATCATAACAACTTGGTCGCCACAAATTACACACGGAGGAATGATACCAACACTTTCGGCTTCGTAAGCATCAGAAGCAGCACAGCGACGATGAATAATTCTACCTTCCCAATTATCTAAAACTTCTGTGCCGTCATAAGGTTCACCACACCAGTCACAAGTAATATCTAAAATAAATCTATCTTCATTATCAGGTGATTCCATG
>MDTE01074934.1_pt1 | contig 42824 bp, 27 predicted proteins | sample 811231 | NCBI WGS metagenome assembly MDTE01 (sample SAMN05326651, study PRJNA326480) | marine metagenome | isolation source: seawater | place: Indian Ocean: Red Sea | collected 2010
AACCGGCCACGAAACCGGCCACGAAACCGGCCACGAAACCGGCCACGAAACCGGCCACGAAACCGGCCACGAAACCGGCCACGAAACCGGCCACGAAACCCGGTGCGGTCAAACCACGACAACGCAACACGAAAGCGGCGCGGCCCACCGCACCCACACGCAAGCGGTGAGCTGACCCCATGGTCTACCTGGACAGGATCTACACGAGGAGCGGAGACGAGGGCCAGACGGCTCTCGGTGATGGCACCCGTGTCGCCAAGACGAATCAGAGGATTGTCGCCTATGGCACGGTGGACGAACTCAATGCCACGATCGGGCTGGCCCGCACCCACGCCAACGAACAGATCGCCCAGGTCCTGGCCGGTATCCAGAACACGCTCTTCGACCTCGGCGCTGACCTCTGCGTTCCAGGATCCGACGTCGAAGACGCCGCGCCGCGACTGAGAGTCTCGCCCGACCAGGTCGCTGCGCTCGAGACCCTGATCGACTCACACACCGAACACCTCGAACCGTTGACCAGTTTCGTGCTTCCCGGCGGCACCGCGCTCGCCTCGTCCTTGCACCTGGCCAGGACGGTCTGTCGCCGTGCCGAGATCGAGGTCCTGAGACTGGCGGATGATGAGACGGTGGGAGCTGCGGTGTTGGCCTATCTCAATCGCCTCTCGGACCTCTTGTTTGTCCTGGCCCGCGTGGCCAATGCCAACGGCAGCGAAGACGTGCTCTGGGAGCCTGGAGCCTAACCCGGTTGTTCCGGGTGACCGGCCGATCCTGTGGCGGCACTCATCCCCCTCAAGAAAGACCCGATTCATGCTGCGACGCTCTTTCAACAAGCTCCTGGCCCTTGGCGCCGGAGGACAGCTTCTCGGGGAATCGGTGTCGGAATCCGAAGCAGAAACCGTCGGGGAGAATGCCTCGGGACGTGGGGACGATTCCTGCCAGGACGATGATCGACCCGAGCAGGAAAAGGACTTCACGCAGGCCACCGACGGTGCCACGCCCGCCGTGGTGGTCGACGACTTCATCGAGCTGTCACGGAAGAAGCTCCCGCGACCGACCTGGGAGTACATCACCTCGGGGTCCGAGGGCCAGATCACACTGGCCGAGAACGTCAATGCGTTCCATCGAATCGGCCTGTTGCCCCCGATCCTTCACGGTGTCGGTTCAGCCGACCTGTCCACCACCGTCCTGGGACAGAAGATCAGTATGCCGGTAATGTTGGCCCCGGTTGCGGGACTGCGAATGTACCATCCCGACGGCGCGAGAGCTTCGGCGCGAGCGGCCGAGGCCGCCGGTACCATTTGTGCCATCAGCAGCAGTTGCCACAACAGCGCCGAAGAAGTCGCCGGGGCGGCACGTGGTCCCAAGTGGTTTCAGCTCTACATGCCCCGGGACAAGGGCGTCGCCCGAGCCCTCGTGGAGCGGGTCGAGAAAGCCGGCTTCCAGGCCCTGGTGGTCACCGTCGACCTGGGCGAGCGCAAGGACTGCGACCGCCGCAACCGCTTCTCGGTCCCCCGAGCTGTCCTGCTCAAGCACCTCCGTGACATCGGACACAAGCTGCCCGATGACATCTCCGACGACGCGCTCAACACCTTCAACATCAATGCCTGGGACCTCTCGATGTCGTGGAAGACCGTCGAGTGGTTGCGAGGCATCACCCGATTGCCGCTTGTGATCAAGGGCGTGCTTTCTAAAAGCGACGCCCAGCGGGCCATCGTCGAGAAAGTCGACGCGATCGTGGTGAGCAACCATGGGGGCCGCCGACTCGACGGCATGCCCGCCACGATCGACCGGATGCAGCGGGTGGCTGACGTGGTGAAAGACGATGCCGAATTGCTGCTCGACAGCGGCATTCGCCGTGGTACCGACGTGTTCAAGGCTTTGGCATTGGGTGCGCGAGCCGTTCTCGTGGGCCGCCCTCAGGCCTGGAGCCTGGCCACTGCCGGCCAGCCTGGAGTGGAACAGATGCTCGGGTTTTTGCGCGAGGAACTTGAAAACGCGATGATCTCCTGCGGCTGCCGCCGCCTCGCGGACATTTCACCCGACTTGCTTCTCAACGCTCCGCCCGCCAAATAGACCGGGGCCTCTCGGCACGCGAGATACCCAACCACGATCCCGAGGAAGTCCTCGCTCATGCATCACATTCCAACCCGCACGCTGCTGCCGGTCATACTGGCTGCCACACTGGTCTTTGGTCTCTCGCAGGGACGGGCCGAGGAATGGACCCGCTTCCGAGGCCCCAATGGGACCGGAATCAGCTCCACGCAGGGCATCCCGTCAACCTGGCAGTCCGATGCGGTCCAGTTCCGGGCCAAGCTCCCCGGCAGCGGCCTGTCATCTCCGGTGGCCTGGAAAGACCGCGTCTACGTCACTTCCGCCGACGTCGAAATGGGTTGCCGCCACCTGGTCTGCCTGTCACTGGAGAACGGCAAGCAGCTCTGGGTCAGGGACGAGCCCTTCACTGTCCACAAGAAGCACAGGCAAAACACGTTCGCCTCCGCCACACCCACGGTCGATGCTGCGGGAGTCTACACGGTGTGGCAGTCCAAGACCGAGTCCTCGCTGTTGGCCTTTGGTCACGACGGCTCACCCAGGTGGAAGGTGCCGCTTGGTCCGTTCAAGGGAGGGCATGGTCCGGCGGCTTCTCCGATCGTCCACGAGGGCGTTGTGTACATCTGCAATGATCACGAGGGTCCCAGCTTTCTGTTGGCGGTGAATGCCGCCGACGGCAAGGTGAAGTGGAAAGTACCACGCAGCGGCAAGCGAGCCTGTTACTCCACCCCGTGTGTCTTCAAGCGCCCCGGGCACGGGACCGAGATCATCTTCGTGCACTCCTACCAGGGCATCTGGGGTGTGGCCGCCGAGTCGGGGCACAAGAACTGGGCCATCGACGTCTTTGGCACGTTCAAGCAACGTGCCATCGCGTCGCCGATCATATCCGGTGACCTGGTGATCGGCTCCAGCGGATTCACCACGGCCAGGAAGAACATCGTCGCCGTCCGGCCTGGTCAAAAAGTCGACGAGGTGACCGAGGCGTTCCGAGTATCCCAGTCGGTCCCCCACATCCCCACGCCGCTGATTTACCGGGAGCACATGTACCTCTGGGCCGACATCGGGGTCGTCTCCTGCATCTCGATGAAAACCGGCAAGTCGATCTGGAGACAGCGAGTCGGCGGCAAGTTCTTCGGATCACCGATCTGTCTCGATGGACGGCTGTTCTCCATCGACTCTCTCGGACAGGTCGTGGTCGTCGCAGCGAGCCCCACATACAAGCTGCTCGGAAAGACCGCGCTCGGTGAGGCATCCCGGGCCACACCAGCTGTGGCAGGAGGCAAGTTGTTGCTGCGCACCGACTCGCAGGTGATCGCCGTCGTCGCCGAATAGCCGCGAGAATCATCGCAGGGGCTTCGGAACGCCCTCTTCCACCTGCGGCCCGATCTGGCGGGTGAATTTCACGCCCGTGACACGATCGACGTTGTCGGCCCGGCGTCGACGGCTGGCCGGAAAATCACCGGTCCTCTGGCGCCAACTGGCCAGGGCCGCTTCCAGTTCCTTGCGGACCGACCGATGTGTCGGCTGATCGGCCAGGTTCTTGAACTCGTCGATATCACCCGACACATCAAACAACTCGGTCATCGGTCGTGGAGACCGGAAAATGAGCTTCTGGGCGGCGGTGAGCTGCTTCTTGCCCAACGCCTGCAACAAGGATTGCCACGACGGACACCGGCTGCAGTCTGCGGGATGGCCGAACGGCTTCTCGAGATAGGCATTGGTGATCAACTTGTGCGTCCTCGTACGGACGCACCGCATATGCTCGTCGGCATTGTGCCAGTTCCGTTCCGCAAAGATGAACGGCCGGCCGGGCCGTGATGGGTCCCTGAGCACATCCAGCATACTCCGTCCCACCATTTTCGACGGCTGCTCGAGACCGGCGACGTCAGTGAATGTCGGAGCCAAATCGATCACGCTGGCCAATCCCTGGTGTACCCCCCCGGCCGCCACCTGGCTGGGCCACGACACCACCAGCGGGGTTGCAATCCCCGAGTCGTACACTGTCCCCTTGGCGCGAGGAAACGGTGCCCCGTTGTCTCCGAGGAAGACCACCAGCGTATTGTTGAATCGTTTTCGCCGTTTCAGCTCAGACACCACCTGGCCGATGTGTCGGTCCATCCGGCCGATTTCGTCGTAGTACAAGGCCAGGTCCCGTCGCGTCTCGGGAGTATCCCGCAGGTAGGCCGGAACAACGACCTTGGCGGGATCGTGAGGGGGATCGAGCGCACCGGACTTGTACGGCCGATGGGCGTCCCGGAATCCGACCCACATGAAAAAGGGACGCTCACCGGCCTTGTCCAGGAAGCGGGGAAATGCCCCGACGCTCTTGCCGTACCAATCGAACTGCTTCATCCCGTTGGGGCCGTAGTGCGTCTTCAGCATGTGCCCCGTGTAGTAACCAGCCCTTTTCAATGGCGTCGAGACCAACACACCGTCGGCCGGCAACGGCATGTGTAGATCCTCGGCGCCGGTCTGGTGCGGGTAACGACCGCTCAGGATGCTGATCCGCGACGGGCTGCAAGACGAAGTCGTCAGAAAGGCGTTCTCAAAACGAAGTCCCCCGGCCGCCAGGGCGTCGATGTGCGGCGTTCGGATCGAGGGGTGGCCGTAGCACCCGTAGTCCTTCCAGCCAATGTCGTCACCGATGAAAACCAGGATGCTCGGCCGGTCGTTCCTGAGGTTCGCGGCAGCCGGAACTGAAAGCAACAGAACGAGCAACATGGCCAGGCGCGTGCGCATCACTACGGTCTCTCGAATCAAAAACGTTCAGGCCCACTGTATCTGAAGTAGTCACACTTCAGGAGAGTCACCAGCGATCCACCAATCTGTCACCAGATTGGTTACGTGACCGAGACCCCGCCATCGGCCGCAATTGACCCCCCTTCGGATTCGTCAGTATTCTGGAGTGTCCACATGTCCAAGGGGCTACTCATGATCCGCTCGCTGGTCTTTACCCTGCCTGTCGCGTTGTCGCTGGGCATGTCGCTGCTTCCCACAGCAGCGATGGCTGGGGAAGATCTCGGGAGGTATGCGGAGGAGGTCCACACGGACAATCCGGTCGCCTGGTGGCGGTTCGAAGCTTCCTCAGGTCCCTTCCCCAGCCACGCCGCGACGCCCCTGCCAGCTCGACCAACGGCTGACGTGGAACTTGGGCTTGCCGGACCCCGGCCTCGCTTCTACCCCCTGTTTGCCTCGTCTAACTCTTCGGTCGGACTCTCGGGTACCGACCGCCTGGTCATCAAAGATCCCGGAACGGCCAGCCCGCTCGACTTCACAAACGGCGACACGATCACTCTCGAGACCTGGGTTCGGCTCAACCACATTGCCACCAACCAGAACATCTACCTGGTCGGCAAGGGGCGAACCGGGAATCCGGGTCAGAAGTCCGAAAACCAGAACTGGGCACTGAGGCTGACGGGAAAACAGGGTACCGGCCGGCCCAGTTTTCTGTTTCGCAATGCCAGGAACCGCGCTGGCCAGCGGGACGACTTTCATCGCTGGACAGCCACCTCCGGAATCACCCCCGGCCAACACTGGCACCACGTCGTCGTCTCATACACATTCGGCAAGCCCGAGAGTCTTCGAGGATATCTCGATGGCGACCCGCTGGCTGGCACATGGGACCTGGGTGGCAAGACCACGGATCCCCCGGTCGTGGATGATGACGAGGTGTGGATCGGCAGTGCTCTCGGAGGAAATCCCGCCACGACACTCGCGGGTCGCATCGACGAGGTGGCGATCTACCGGCACGCCGTCCCGGCTGCCCGCGTTGCGGCTCACTTTGCGTCCAATCTCCCCGATCCCCGGCTCGTTGAGATCCCCGACAGCCAGGTGCCCGACGACGACGTGCTGGTGGAACTGCTCGAGGGTGTTCCCAACAAGTTTTCCTGGGACTTTCCGCGCCAACGTCCGACGGAGCGGTGGCAACAGCCCGCCGCTGGATGGGTCGGATTGCCCCGTCGGTATTCGTCGCGAGGCGTGATCATCGACCGGCCAGCCCCCTTCCTGCTACGTGCCCGTTGCCGGATCAATCTGCCCGCCGGGGTGGTTCAATTCCTGGTGCGAGCCCGCAGCGGTTCGAGACTTTCGATCAACGGCAAGCTGATTGCCCAGACCGGGTTCATCAGCCGCCTCTCGAGCGGTCACATACCCGTGCCACCCCAGGTGCCCAGCGGGCGGAAGGACTTGGTCGATCTCTCGCCCGGCCACACCCAGGATCTCGTCACGGTGACGCTCGAAGATCCCCCACCCGGCGGTCATCTCGTTCTGCTCGAAGCCTTCGTCGGCGGTTCCGGCTCTCGCACGGAACTGGGCGAGCTGGTTGTGGGAATCGCGCCCGAGGGACAACCGTTCCAGGTCATGGCTCCGGGGGCTGCCCGGCCACCGGCTCTTTCGGCTGTCGCCTGGGACAGCTACGTGCGGGCGTATGCCGATCAATTGCTGACCTGGAACGACGAGCGTCGGCGGACCAGTGACCCGGAAGAGCAAGCTTACTGGGAGAATCGGCACCGATTGGCTCGCGAGGCAACGCCCTCGACACCCGTGCCCGGTTCGGACAACACGCTGCCGGCTATCGACCGGTTCCTGGCTGCCGAGGGAGCAGGTGGCGTTTCCAACCCGGTTGTCGCCGACCACCAGTTTTTCCGGCGCCTGCTGTTGGACACCGTCGGGGTCGTGCCGACGCTGGCCGAAATCGACTGGTACACATCTCGACCGCCACGCACCCGTCGGTCGGACGCCATCACCAGGTATCTCGCCGACCCCAGATGGGCCGATCACTGGGTCGGCTATTGGCAGGACGTGCTGGCCGAGAACCCCGGGATCCTCAAGCCCAAGTTGAACAACACCGGACCGTTCCGTTTCTGGATCCACGAGTCGTTCCGAGACAACAAGCCGATGGACCGGTTTGTCACCGAGCTGATCCGAATGGAAGGCAGCACGTACGGAGGTGGACCTGCCGGTTTTGCCATGGCGACGCAGAACGACGCACCGATGGCGGCGAAGGCGCACGTGATCGGCACGGCTTTCCTGGGCATCCAGCTGAAGTGCGCGCGTTGTCACGATGCGCCCTACCACCCATTCCGCCAGCAGCAGCTCTTCAATCTCGCGGCGATGCTCAACCGCCGTCCCGTCACGCTTCCCAAGACGAGCACGATTCCCGGCGGCCCGCTCCCGGGTGATTCGCTCGTCAAGGTGTCGCTGAAGCCGGGTGCCAGGATCGACCCGGTTTGGCCCTTTGTGGAACTGGCACGCAACGACCTGCCACGGGGCATTCTCCGCGACCGGGGAAACCCCCGAGAACGGCTGGCCGCGCTCGTCACATCGCCGACCAACCCCCGGTTTGCCAGGGCGCTGGTCAACAGGCTCTGGAAACGATACCTCGGTTGGGGTTTTGTCGACGCGGTCGAGGACTGGCACGAGGCGACACCCCGCTACCCCCGATTGCTCGACCACCTTGCCACCGAGTTCGTTCGAAACGGCTACGATCTCAAGCACGTGGCCCGATTGATCTTCATGTCCAGCGCGTACCAGCGAGCCGTATTCCCTGCAGCCACGGCAACCGGGAAGACCCCCCCGGCGGCGGCCCCGGTTCGCAGGCGGCTGGCAGCCGAGCAGATCGTCGACTCGTTGTTTGTTGTCAGCGGCAAGCCGATGCGGACCGAATACCTGACACTGGATCCCGAGGGACGCCGGGCGGCCAACACGTTTCTGAACCTGGGCGTGCCGCAACGGTCCTGGGAATTTGCGGCGTTGAGCAACGAGCGAGACCGCCCGGCGCTGGCTCTCCCGGCAGCCCAGTCGGTCGTCGACGTGCTGCTCGCATTCGGCTGGCGCGAGAGTCGGGCTCACCCCACCACACTCCGAGACGGCACGCTGACCGTGCTGCAGCCCCTCACGCTGGCCAACAGTACGGCCTCCCAGCGGACCGTGATTCTCAGCGATGATCATGTGCTCACCGACCTGCTTCTCCAGGACCTCTCGCTGCCCGACCTCGTCAGCCGACTGCACCAGAGCGTCCTCTCCAGGCCTCCGACCGTCGAGGAGCAGGCGGACCTCATCGAGATTCTCTCGCCGGGATTCTCCAAGCGTCGAGTCAGCGGTGTCAGGCGCGCCTCGCCTCCCAGTCGCCGCCTGACCCGCGTGTCGTGGTCCAACCATCTGCACCCCGAGGCCACGCGGCTGAAACTGGCTCTCGAGGCCCGGGTCCGAGCCGGTGACCCACCGACGGCTCGCCTGGAAGGCGGATGGCGGGAACGGGCCGAGGACGTGATCTGGGCCCTGGTCAATTCTCCCGAGTTTGTGTTCGCCCCATGAGTTCTCAACTGGTCCTGCCGAGCAATTCCCGTCGCCGGTTCCTGCAACTGGCCACCGCGACCGGATGCGCGCCCGCATTGGTCACGGCGGCTGATGCCAAGGTCATTGACGGGCGCGCCGACAATTGCATCATGCTGTGGCTGGGCGGCGGGGCTTGTCACGTCGACACCTGGGATCCCAAGCGGAAGGGAGATGGCAAGAAGATCGCCGGCTCGTACTACGATCCGATCGACAGCGTGGTCCCGGGAGTGCAGCTGTGCGAGCACCTGAAGCGGACCGCCCGCCTGCTGGACCGCTGCGTTCTACTCCGTGGGGTGCATCACGATGTGATTGACGAACACGCGGCCGCCACCAACCGCATGCACACCGGCCGACCCCCGTCGGGCACCACTGTCTATCCGTCGATCGGTTCGATCGTCGCACACGAGCGAGGTGCCGACGGCGACGGTGTGCCACCCTACGTGGTGATGGGGTATCCGAGCGCGAGCCGTGGGCCCGGGTTTCTTGGTGCCAAAGCCGGATATCTCTACCTCACCGACACCAGGACCGGGCCCGCCGGGCTCCAGCGCCCCCGGGGGGTCAACGCGGGACGACAGGCCCGGAGGGAGAAACTCCTGGATCGGCTCAGGCGACGCTTTGTCGGCCGTTTCCCAAAAGACACGGGGATCCGAGACTATTCCGCGACCGCGGCCGAGGCTCTCAAGTTGGCGGGACCGCGGTTTATGAGCGTCTTTGATCTCAAATCAGAGAGCGACTCGCTCCGAACTGCCTATGGATCGGAATTCGGCCAACGGTGTCTGCTCGCCCGCCGCCTCGTCGAATCAGGCGTCCGCTTTGTCGAGGTCGCCTTCAACCTGAATTTCATCAACGGCACAGGCTGGGACACGCACAACGAGGGGCAAAAGCAGCAGCACGTGTTGATCGATCAGCTCGACCAGGCGTTTGCGTCCCTCTTGACCGACCTGGAAAAACGCGGACGGCTCGATCGGACACTGATCGTCATCGCCTCGGAATTCGGACGGCCACCCGAATTTGACCGGGGCGGAGGGCGGGGCCATTACAGCAAGGCCTTCAGCGTGATGCTGGCTGGTGGCGGACTGAAGACCGGACAGGCCATCGGCACAACAGACGAGCTGGGTAAGAAGATCCTCGAGCATCCGGTTTCGATCCCCGATCTCCACGCCACCATCTGTCGGGCGATGAAGATCAACCCGGCCAAGGAGCTCTATGACGGCATTCGACCCGTGCCGATCACCGACAAAGGCACGCCAGTCGAGTCCGCGTTCGCATAGGACTCATCTGGCAGCTGCCCCCCCGGTCGGTCTCCCATGCAGATTGACCCTCGTGCCCGAGCCCGCATACCCTAGGTACTCGTCCCTTTCACAGTTTTGTCACGACCTTGTCACTACGTTGTCCCGCGAGAATCGACATGCGCACCACTCACATCGCCCTCCTCGCCATCCTGTTGCTCTCCGCCACGCCACCAACAACAGCCACCGCCGCTGAGTCTCTGGCGGCCTGGTCCTTTCAGGGCGACACCGCCGGTTGGTCGGCCGTCAAGGACTGCAAACTGTCGTCTGTCGATGGTGTGCTGAGAATCCAGTGCACCGGTGGTGACCCTCACATGGTCGCCTCGGTCAAGACCACCGCCGGCTGGCACAAGCTCACGCTCAAGGCCCGGTTCAAAGGCCGCATGAACGGCCAGGTGTTCTGGGAAACCGGCCGGAAGCAGGGTTTCAGCGAGGCACAGTCCGAGGTCTTCCAGTTCCGGTCACGGGGTGACGGGTGGGAGGACTGCCATGTCTTCTTCCACACCGACAGCGACCTCGTGCAACTGCGACTCGACCCTGGCAATCGCAAGGGCCGCGTCGAGCTGGCCGCGATCTCACTGGTTCGCCAACAACCCGCTCCACCACAGGCAACACCCGTCGATCGGATCAAGATGGCGCCGGGGTTCGAGGTCGAGTTGCTTTACTCGGTGCCGATCAAGCAGCAGGGATCCTGGGTGGCCTTGGCCACCGACCCCAAAGGTCGCCTGATCACCTCCGACCAGTACGGCAAGATGTACCGCATCACGCCGCCGCCGATCGGCCAGCCGAACAAGAAGATCCAGATCGAGACCATTGCCGCGGACATCGGGATGGCCCATGGAATCGTCTACGCATTCGACAGCCTCTACGTGATGACCAACGGTCCGGGTGCCGGCCTCTACCGAGTGACCGACAGCGATGGCGACGACCAGTTCGACACGGTCAAGAAGTTGAGAAACGTGCCCGGCGGCGGAGAACACGGACCTCATGCCGTCATTCTCGCTCCGGATGGCAAGTCGCTTTACGTCTGTGCCGGCAACCACACCAACCTGCCCAAGATGGAGAAGTCGGTTGTTCCGAGGAATTGGCAGGAGGACATTCCTCACGAGCGGATGTGGGACGCCGGAGGCCACGCCGTGGGCAAGATGGCTCCTGGTGGATGGGTCGCACGGATCAACCCCGAGGGCACGATCTGGGAATTGATCAGCGTGGGATACCGCAACGAGTTTGACATCGCTTTCAACGCCGACGGCGAGCTGTTCACGTTTGATGCCGACATGGAGTGGGACATCGGATCACCGTGGTATCGCCCCACCCGGGTGTGCCACGTCACCTCCGGAAGCGAATTCGGCTGGCGGAGCGGCACCGGCAAGTGGCCGACCTGGTATCCCGATAGCCTGCCCCCGGTTGTGGACATCGGCCCTGGCTGTCCAACCGGCATCACGTTTGGCACGGGGGCTCGCTTCCCCGGCAAGTACCAGAAGGCCCTGTTCCTGTCTGACTGGAGCTACGGCATCCTCTATGCCGTCCACATGACTCCCCATGGATCAACCTACGCCGGCACCACCGAGCGTTTCATCTCCGCAGCGCCCCTGCCGTTGACCGATGTCCTGATCAATCCGGTCGACGGAGCCATGTACTTCACCATCGGCGGCCGACGCACGCAGTCGGGGCTCTATCGCGTTACCTACACCGGCAAGGAGTCAACCAGCAAGGTCGACGGACGCAACAAGGCCGGCGCAGCGCAGCGGACCACCCGGCGACATCTCGAGGCGCTTCATCGACCCGGACCCGTGGGCCTCAGCGAATCGCTCTGGCCTCACCTCTCGAGTCCCGATCGCCACATCCGCTTTGCTGCCCGAATCGCCATCGAGCACCAACCGGTCGATCGATGGGCGAAGCGTGCGCTGGCGGAAACCAACCCGGTCGCAGCCATCGAGGCGGCCGTCGCATTGGCACGCCACGGTGACAAGTCTCTGCAGAAGCAGCTGGTCGCTTCGCTCAACCGCATATCTCTCGAATCACTCGACGAGGCTGGACGGCTCGGACTGCTGCGTGCCTACGAGCTCGTCGGTCTGCGGATGGGACGACCGACAGGTGAGACCAGGCAGGCCATTCTCAAGCACGTCGATGGCCTCTTTCCTTCGGCGTCGACACCGATGAATCGCGAATTGGCCGCGCTGCTGGTCGATCTCAATGCCCCACGCGTCGTCCCGCGCACGCTCAAGTTGCTGACCGCTGCCGAAACCCAACAGGATCGGTTGCAATACGCGTTGCTGCTCCGGAAGCAACCCGGCACCTGGACCCGGGATGCCCGCAAGACGTACTTCGAAGCGTTCAATGCATCCGCCTCGGCTCGCGGTGGACACTCGTTTGCCGGGTTCCTGCGGAATATCCGCAACGAGGCGATTGCGGCATTGCCCGAGAGTGAAAAGAAAGCGTTGGCCAAGACGCTCGAGGCCGTGGCTCAACCCAATTCCGTCGCACCCGATGCGACCCCGCGGAAGTTCGTTCGCAAGTGGACCACCGAGTCGTTGTTGCCAGCGTTTTCCAAGCCGTTGATGAATCGGGATTTCGAAAAGGGACGGAAGCTGTTCGCTGCTGCAAGCTGCTTCAAATGCCATCGGTTCCGGGGGGCGGGCGGCATTGTCGGCCCCGACCTGACGGCCGCCGGACGCCGGTTCAACGACAAGGACCTGCTCGATTCGATGACGCTCCCGTCCAAGACGGTCTCGGACCAATACCAGGCGTCGATGTTTGTTCTCGACAATGGCAAAACCGTCATCGGCCGTGTCGCCAATCTCAGCGGCAAAACGATCATGGTGATGACCAACATGCTCGAACCCGGCAACTTCACTCGGGTCCAGCGAGATACGATCGAGGAGGTGATTCCCTCCAAGACGTCGATGATGCCCGACGGGCTGCTGAACACGTTGACTCGCGACGAGATTCTCGATCTGGTCGCCTACATCAGGTCAGGCGGCAACCCGAGCCACCCGGTCTACAAGAACTGAACGGGTGGGAATTCGGGCCCGGTTCAGTCCGACAACACCGTGCACCCTTTGGTGGGAAACTCGCCGCGCCTGGTCAGCGCTTGGGCCACGGCAACACGTTGGCGCGAACGGCCCAGGTACTCCACATCGACTCGAGACGACGGGCCTGGTCCGGCTTCTTGGTCGCCAGGTTGTTGAGCTCGCTGCGGTCAGCCTTCACGTTGTAGAGCTCCCAGGGCCCCTTCCGCCCTTTGGCCACCAGTTTCCAGTCGCCGAGCCGTACTGCACGGTTTCCTTCGTGCTCCCAGTACAACGCTCGCTCAGGCAGGTCCTTCCCGGCAAAGACTGGAACCAGGCTCTTGCCTTCCATCGGCCGAACCGGGCTCTCTTTCCAAGTCTTCGGATACGTCGCACCCGCCAGGTCGACGCAGGTCGCCATGATGTCCACCAGGTGGCCGGGCTCGTCCCGGAACGCACCGTGGTCCTTGATCCCCCTGGGCCAATGAGCGATCAGGGGCGTCGAGATTCCACCCTCGTGCACGAAGTGCTTGTACTCTCGAAACGGGGTATTCGACGCGTTGGCCCACTCGATGCCATAGGCGACGTAGGTGTCTGACGGACCGGGCATCACGCCGAAGCCCTGACGCACGGGTCGACCATCACGCGTGATCCGGGGCACCATCGAGAATTGCAGTTCTCCCGGTTTCATCGCCGCCCGCTTGGCCAGGTTCTTGGGGCGCACCGCGCCACGACTGCCGAATTCCTCCTGGCAACCCCCGTTGTCCTGCAAAAACAGGACGAGCGTGTTGTCGAACTGCCCAGTCTTCTTCAGGGCTCCGACAATCCGCGAGATGCCCTGGTCCATCGAGTCGATCATGGCGGCATAGACTTCCATCCGGGCACGCTGCCAGGGCTTGTTCTTCGCCTTGTCCCAATCGGTGACGTTGGGCGAGAGCGGCCAGGTCTTGTCGATCACTCCCATCTTCCGCATTCGTGCCAGCCGCTCGTCCCGGAGCACGTCCCAGCCCTTGTCATATCGCCCCTTGTACTTGGCGATGTCGACCGGCTTCGCATGCATCGGCCAATGCGCTGCCGTGTAGGCGACATACATGAAGAACGGCTGTTGACGATCCTCGCTCTTCCCGTGATCCGTGATGAATTGCGCCGCGTTGTCGCTGATCGCATCTGTGTAGTAGTAGTTGTCGGGGTCGCTGGGAGCGATCAACGTGTTGTCGCGGGTGAGGGAGTTCGGGTCGAAAAAGCTGCCGGCGCCGTGAATCGTGCCATAAAACCGATCAAATCCTCGCTGCCTGGGCCAGTTGTGCTTCCCGGCCTCGTCCTTGGGACGCACTGTTTTGGTGACGTGCCACTTGCCCGCCATGTAGCAGCTGTAGCCGGCTGTGCCGAGCACCTGGGAGATCGTCACGCAGTGACGATTCAGGTCGCCCCGGTATCCCGGTGTCCCACGGTCGCTCATCATGTGACCCACGCCGGCCTGGTGCGGATACAGCCCGGTCATCAGGCTCGCTCGTGTCGGACAGCACCGGCCGGTGTTGTAGAATTGTCGAAACCGGACACCACGGGCGGCCAGGCGATCGAGCGTTGGGGTCGCCACTTCGCTGCCATAGCAGCCGATATCCGAATACCCCATGTCATCGGACATGATCAGCACGATGTTCGGCCTCGGGGCCGACCAGGCCGTTGAATTGAGGGCCAGAAGCACGACGATTGTGCGCAACGAGATCATGGTGAGTACTTCCCTGTAGCCAGGCGAACCCGACAGCATGACGCTGTGAGGCTCGGTGTGCCCGTCGACAATCTGTTGAAGCGGTCTAGGAAATGATCTGCTTGATCGGTTCAGCGCCCTCGACGCCCACCAGCTTCTGGTCGAGACCGTTGAAGAAGTAGCTCAGCCGATTCGGGTCGAGGCCCATCTGCTGAAGCACCGTGGCGTGCAGGTTGCGGACATGCAGACGATCCTCGACCGCCGCACTGCCCAGCTCGTCAGTCTTCCCGACAGCCGTGCCCCCCTTGATGCCTCCACCGGCCATCCACATGGTAAATCCGTACGAGTTGTGGTCGCGACCGGTCCCCCGCGCGTACTCCGCAGTCGGCTGACGCCCAAACTCACCACCCCAGACGATCAGGGTCTTCTCGAACAGGCCGCGTTGCTTGAGATCCTTGATCAGGCCGGCAATGGGCTTGTCGGTCTCCAGCGCATGTATGTCGTGGTTGCGCTTCAGATCGCCGTGAGCGTCCCAGTTCGCGTCGTTGTGGTTGCCACCCGAATACACCTGGATGAACCGCACACCCCGTTCGACCAACCGGCGAGCCATCAGGCACTGGCGGCCGAAATACGCGCTCTCCTTGCGATTGAGACCGTAGGCCTCCTGCGTGGCTGCCGTCTCCTGCGACAGGTCCGTCGCCTCGGGCGCCGCCGACTGCATCTTGTAAGCCAGCTCGTAACTGGCGATCCGTGCTGCCAGGTCCGAGTTGTCGACCCGTCGCACCTGGTGCTGCTCGTTGTAGGCCCGGAGCGTGTCGAGCAGCCGACGCTGCATCGAGTCTGACAGCTGGTCAGGCCGCTTGAGGTTCAGGATCGGAGTGCCCTGCGAACGCATGATCGTCGCCTGGTAGCTGGCAGGCATGTAGCCAGCCGACCAGTTTTTCGCACCGCTGATCGGGCCGCCCCGCGGGTCCAGCATCACGACGAACCCTGGCAGGTTCTCGTTCTGAGTCCCCAGGCCATAGTTGACCCACGACCCCAGGCACGGGCTGCCAGAGACGATCTTGCCGGAGTTCATCATCAGCATCGCCGAGCCATGGATCGGGCTGTCGGCGGTCATCGAGTGCAAGAAAGCGACATCATCCACGCATGTCGCAAAGTGGGGAAACAGGTCGCTGACCCACTGACCGCACTTGCCGTGCTGCTTAAAATTCCAGCGGGTCTCGACGATGCGTCCCCGGCTCTTCCGGCCACCACGACCGAACGTCTTCACGTCGATCGTCTTGTTGTCCATGCCCTTCATCTTCGGCTTGTAGTCGAAGGTGTCGATGTGGCTCGGGCCGCCATACATGTAGAGAAAGATCACGCTGGTGGCCTTCGGATCAAAATGCGGATCCTTGGGCGCCAGGGGGTTCTTGAATGGAGTCTTGCCGTCGGCCGCCACAGCCTGCCCGGACAGGAACCGGTCGTCGAGCAGGCCCGAGAGTGCCAGGCCGGTGAACCCGGCACCGGTCTCCCAGAGAAACTCACGTCGCGTGCGACCACAGAAGTCATTGCAGCGGGACAGGTGTTCAGTCATGGCGTCGTCTTGGAATGCGTGAGGAATGTCGGGGCTCGATGCCACACGGCGTGACCGACTGTCAATCGACGTAGAGGAATTCGTTGAGATTGATCGCCACGAGGCAGAACGCCCGGAGAGCCGCATCGGGACTCGCCTTGTCCTGCTTCATAAGTGCCTGGATCAGCCCGACACCCCGCTGCACCTCGACCTCGGTCGGTGAGCGTTGCATGGTGCGTTTCAGGCCCAATCGCACCTGGTCGGCCGAATTGGCACCGGCGTGTTTCTTCAGAAACTCGGCAAACACACCCGCTTCTCGTTGGCTGAATTCGCTGTTGAGTAGCGCCAGCGACTGAGTGGGCTGGGTCGTGGTGAACCTGATCGGGCAACTGTTGTCCAGATCAGGTGCGTCAAACGTCTCGAACAACGGCACCACCAGCGACCGCTTCACATGCACGTAGATGCTCCGCCGGTTGCGATCTTCCTGGGAGGATCGGCCCCAGTTGGCACCCGGCTGAGACTGCCCGTGGAGAATCTCACGCGGAATGATCGTGAACACGCTCGGACCGAACATCTTCTTCTGATTCAGAGCACCATTGACCGCGAGCACCGAATCGCGGATCTCCTCGGACGACAATCGACGCATGTTGAAGCGCCAGAAAAGCTGGTTGGTCGGATCAGCGGCCAGCGCCTTCTTGCTCGCCTGAGACGACATGCGGTAGGTCGCACTGAGCATGATCTGACGGTGCATCCGTTTGAGCGTCCAGCCGCCGTCGACCAGGTCGACAGCGAGCCAGTCAAGCAACAGGGGGTGAGTCGGCTTGTCACCGGCGAGTCCGAAATTGCTCGGTGACGAGACGATTCCCCGGCCGAAGTGAAACTGCCACAGCCGGTTGGCCATGACGCGTGCGGTCAGCGGATTCTTCGAGCTGGTGATCCACTCGGCCAGCGCTCGCCGCCGGTTGGCCGACTGTGCTCCCTTGGCCGGAGGCTTGATCGCGGGTTCCGGAGGCGACAGCACCAGTGGGAACCCCGGATCGACTTTGTCACCCCGGGCGTGTGCGTTGCCCCGGATCTGGATGAAACTCTGGGGAGGCACGGCGCCGAGTTCCTTGACGACCAGCGCCTTGTCGAGACCCGGCGGACGATACCTCCGCATCTGGTCACGCTTGGCCGTGAGCTTCTCGTAGGACTCAAAGTCCTGCTTGGACAACTTGCCTGGGACTTTCTTCTTGAGAATCGGCACCCTGTTCTGCTCACGCTTCCAGTCGTCGACCTCGCCGCCCTCGAGCAGTTTCTTATAACTGGCATTCAGCTTCGACAGTTGCTTCATGACCACGGCCAGCTCAGCCTTGTGCTTCTCCACCAGGCTCCGGTTGCGGGCCTGTTCCTCGGCCGTCGCGACCGTCATGACACTCGCGGCCTCGACAGTATTCCCGCCTCGAACGCCGTAACGCCTGATGTTCCGGAAGAAGGCCAACAGGCGGTAGTAGTCCTTCTGGGGGATCGGGTCGAGCTTGTGGTCGTGACACCGGGCACATCCGACGGTCAGCCCCAAAAAGACCTCGCTGGTCGTTCTCAGGATGTCATCCAGGTCTTCGAAACGGGACTGTTCCCGGTCGACCGGCTCGTCCTGCCAGATCCCCAGCCGGTAGTAACCGGTCGCGATCAGGGAATCCTTGGTCACCTCGTCCAATTCGTCGCCTGCCAATTGCTCTGTAGCAAATCGGTCATACGGCTTGTCGTCGTTGAAGGACCGGATCACGTAATCGCGGTACCGCCAGACATGTGGCTTCGTGCCGTCTCGCTCGTAGCTGTTGGATTCGGCGTAACGAACGAGATCCAGCCAGTGACGGCCCCATTTTTCACCGTAGTGAGGGGACTTCAGAAGACGATCGACGACCTTCTCGAAAGCCCCTCTTGAATCGTCCGCAAGAAACGCGTCAATCTCTGCAGGAGTCGGGGGCAGTCCGGTCAGGTCATAGGTCGCCCGTCGCAGGAGCGAGGTCTTGTCGGCTGGGGCGGCCGGCTTCAGTCCGGCCCGCTCGAGCCGTGCCAGCACAAAGTGATCGATCGGGTTGGCGACCCAGTCCTGGTTGCGGACGGCTGGAGGCAATGGCCGCTTCAGCGGCTGGAAACTCCAGAACGACTTCGTCTCCTCGTTGACCTGCGGAGTCTTCTTCTCAGACTTGCCGATTTTTCCGGCGAAGTCGGCGCTGATCGGGAGCCCCATCTCGATCCACCGCTTCAGGATCCCGATCTCCGGCGCGGGCAACTTGCCCGAGGGGGGCATTTCGTAACCCTCGAGCTCGTAGTTGATCGCTTCCAGCAGCAGGCTCTTCTCGGGCCGCTTGAGGTTCACGGCACGTCCGCTGTCGCCGCCCTTCATGATCCCGGATCGGCTGTCAAGGTGCAGGCCGCCTTTCACCTTTGCACCGCCATGACACTTGAAGCAGTTCTTCGCCAGCAGCGGCTTGACCTTCTGCTTGAAGAAGTCGACCTGCTCGCGAGGCGACACTGCCTGGGCGACGGCGGGCGACGGAGTCATCACCAGAGCCACGACAACAAATACAGACAGCGCAGCGAGAGTTTTCATCACGAATCCAGGCGTGGATTTTGGGCAACTGACACCCGCGGAGTCTCCCCATCCTAGCACGCGCGGGGGCTGGCGACACGGACAACCAGACGACTCATGTCTCGCCCACCACTCCTCCTGCGCTGCTATATTTGACATACGGTTCTGGGGGAAACCGGGAGACTGCCGCAAAAAGATCGCTGCCACGCACAGTAGTGTGGGGCACCCGGAGGGAAGATTGCTTCGACGATCATATTTTTTCGTGGTGGCGCTGACCACCGCCCTGGCCACCAGCCAGATCAGCGACTGCCAGCTCAGAGCCAGAGTACCCACGCCGCCGGTGGATGCACTGGTGGACAGCCTTGCCGAGGTCACTCGTGACGACCAGGGAGCGATCGTCGAGGTGGTGTTCCACCAACACTCCAAGCTCACATCCAAGTCGCTCGATCAACTGCAGAACCTGGGACACCTCAAGCGACTCAGCCTCGGCTCACGGCAACTGACAAACGAGCATCTTGTACACGTGGCGGGCCTGGTCTCGCTCGAGTCACTCGGACTCAGCCAGGCCAACATCACCGATGACGGCGTGGCGCATCTCTCGAAGCTCGTCAAGCTTCAGAGCCTTCAACTGGATGGCTGTCGCAAGCTCACCGATGGCTGCCTGCTGCACCTCAAGACTCTGCCGGCGCTGCGCGAACTGCACCTGGGCGAGACACGCATCACGGTCGCCGGAGTTCGGACTCTGTCCGGTCGCCAGTTCACCGATCTCAAGCTGCCCACCGAGCTCTATGTCGACAAGTGCCTCGGTCCCTATCTCGAGGCAATTGAGCCGGCCACCGAGTTGGACCTGTCCGGATGGACGCTGTCCGACGAGGGGATGCCGGAGCTGGCCAGGCAGCCTCAGTTGAAGTCCCTGGTGCTTCCCGGCGGCTGGCGCCGCGAGAAACTGATCACCGACGCGGGGCTCGTCCACCTTCGGCGACTCTCGAAACTCGAATCGCTGTCCCTGGCTGAGACCAACATCAATGGAGCGGGGCTGAGGCACCTCTCGGCACTCCAGCACCTGAAGTCGCTCGACCTGGCCGGCACCAAGGTGCTCGACGAGCACATGACCCATCTCGAACAACTCACCACGCTGGAGTCGTTGCGACTGGCATTCTGCCAGGAGATCACCGACGCGGGCCTGACACCCCTGTCCAGGATGTCACGGTTGCGCCACTTGAACCTCGGCGTCTATCCCGGCAACAGCAAGCTGACCGACAAGGGGTTGCTCCACTTGGCCGGAATGACACAGCTCAGGGAGCTCTACCTGACCGATATGCCGGTCACCGATGTGGGGCTGGGCCATCTCGAGACTATTCCCGGCCTGGAGCTGTTGTGGCTGGGCGGCTGCATGAAGATCACCGACCGCGGCCTCGCCTCTGTGGCAACCATCAACTCGCTGAAGTGGATCAACCTGAATGATTGCTCGGCAGTTTCAGGAGCGGGCGTTTTGCTCGTGCAACAGAAACTGCCTGACTGTGAGGTGTCACACAACACCACGATCACCTGGATGCATCACAACGCGTGGTGGGTAAAACCCACCGGCTATGGAATTCCGTTTGTACTGGCACTGCTCGTGGTGCCGTTGGTTCGCAAGCGGCAAGCCTCCAAAAAGTCGCCCGAATCGATTAAACACAGGGAAGCCGATACGCCTTAGCCGGAGCACACTCGGAAAGGCCGTATCAGGAGGGAAGAGGATGCGACGTGCCAGTCCCGCCGCTGCGGCGGCGTTGTTGCTGACGACTTGCCTGGTAGCAGGCTGCCAGGAGAATGCGCGGACCTCGTATCCACCAGCGGGACCGATTCCGGAGTCTCTGGCGTTTCAGGTCACCTCGATCGATGGCGAGCCGGTCGATCTCGCTCGCTACCTCGGCAAGGTCGTCGTGGTGGTCAATATTGCCAGCCGCTGATCCCTGACTCGTCAGTTCCTGCAGTTGCAGGACATGCAGGACAAGTATGGGTCCGATGAGTTTGCCGTGCTCGGGTTTCCGACCGATCAGTTCGGTAGCTTCGCCGCTGGGTCCGACCAGGAGGTCAAGTCCTTCTGCCAGTCGAAGTACAAGGTGAAGTTCGACCTCTTCGCCAAGATCGACGTGAATGGCGAGGACGCCTCACCCTTCTACTCCTTCCTCACCAGCCAGGATGCCCCGCCCACGGGGAAGGGCAAGGTCGAGTGGAATTTTGAGAAGTTTGTTCTCGACCGACAGGGCAAGGTCGTGGGTCGCTTCCGACCGCACGTGAAGCCGGAGTCCCGGGAAATGAGGTCTGTGATCGAGAAGGCCCTGGCCGGTTGATCAGCTCTTCTTCCTGGGCCGCGTGTTGGGCTGCGAGTCAAAGTACTTCTCGATGATCCACTTGGGCTGGTGGCGATCTGGTGTCCTCTTTCGCCCCGTCAGGTCGATATCCATGGGCTTGGGGTTCTTCGAGGTGTGAGGCGTCTTGTCGGCGGTCTGTCGTTGCCACCGGGCGAGCAGCCCCATCATTTCCTGGACCCGCGCCGATTGGCCGGGTTGCTCTGCCAGGTTTTTCAACTCGTCAGGATCCTTCTCCAGGTCAAACAACTGCGTGTGGTTGATCTGGGGGTACCGGATCAACTTGAACCGCTCGTCGCGGACAGCCCGCATCTTGTCCTCGTAGGCTGTGAACAGGGACTCGCGGACAAACGGCTTCGCCCCGGTGATCACCCCGGCGAGACTTCGTCCCTCGACCGCCTCGGGCACTCTGACCCCCGTCCAGCTGCAGATCGTGGGAAAAAGATCGTACAGGTAGACGAGTGCGTCGCTGGATTTCCCGCTGGGAATGCCCGGTCCCACCACGACCATCGGCGTCCCCATGCTGTGCTCATACAGGTTCTGTTTCCCGAGCAGTCCGTGACTGCCAACGGCCAGCCCGTGATCGGCCGTGTAGACGATGATCGTGTTGTCGGCGTGGCCGCTCTTGTCGACCGCGGCCAGAATGCGCCCGACCTGTTCATCGAGATGTGAGATCATGCCGTAATACTCGCCCAGCTGACTGCGAATCACCCGACGTGTCCTCGGCCAGGCCGCCAGCGCCTCGTCGCGCCCGACCATCCACCCATTGTGGAACGGATGTTGTGGCATGAAATTGCGAGGCAGAGGCAGCTTGGCGTTGCCGGGCGCATACATCCGGGCGAACTTCTCTGGTGGTTGACGCGGATCATGAGGAGAGGTGAAGGCGGCGTAGGCGAAAAACGGCTTGTCGGTCTTCCCGGCCCGCCCCTCGAGAAACTCGATCATCGCGTCTGCGAAAATCTCGCTGGAAAACCGGTTGGTGCTCCTTGGCCTGGTCAGCTTGCCATCGGCGGCGAGGTCGCGCAGGGGCACACGCGTGTGATCCGACATCCCCCCGATGAACACAGAGCGACCATGCTGGAACGCTCGCTCGAACGAGGCGGCGCCGTTGTGCCACTTTCCGGTCCCGAATGTCACGTACCCACTCCTGGCCAGTACGTCGGGCATCAGTGGCACACCTTTCAGATTCATGGGCACACGCCACAATGTCCGCCCGGTCATCAACATGGCTCGACTTGGCTGGCAAACGGCACCATGAATCGACCCCATGCAGTAGGCATGGTTGAAGCTGAAACCCGAACGGACCAGACGGTCGATGTGGGGAGTCTTGATGAACCGATTGCCATACGCGGCCACCGTGTCGGGCCTCTGGTCGTCAGCAAACAGAAAGAGGATGTTGGGCCGACGTGTTCCCTCTTCAGCCACCGCGGCCGGTAAAACCGGAAGCAACGCAAGCAGCAGCAAGGCCAACCCGGACTCCCGACAAGTGCTCATTCTTCATCCTCAAAACTGGGGTCAGAGCTTGAATAGTGAACAGTGGGCGCAGGTCAGGCAATTGAATCAAGACGACTCAACCACCAGTCAAGCTCTGACCCCAATAGCTGACTGTGACGGCGAGTGTTGCTCGTGTTGTTACAATGGTCGTCATGCACTCCTGCCATTTTTTCTTGGTGATTGCACTGGTCAGCGGCATGGCCCGGCCGCCGATTGCAGTGGCCCAGGGGACAGTCAAGGTCGACTTTGGCCGCGACATTCGCCCGATCCTCTCGGAGAATTGCTTTCAGTGTCATGGGCCGGATGCCCGGGCGCGGCAGGCAGACCTGAGGCTCGACCTGTCCCGATCTGCACTCGAGCATGATCCCCCGATACTGGTCGCGGGACAGCCCGACCGCAGCCCGCTCTGGAAACGCGTCTCGAGCGGCAATCCAGACACGAAAATGCCTCCACCAGGCTCGAATCGGCAGCTGTCGGATCGCGAGATTCAGTTACTTCGTGTCTGGATTGCACAGGGTGCCGAGTTCCAAGGCCACTGGTCACTGGTTCCACCCACCCGTCCGACACCACCGTCAACCAACGGGACAGCTATCGCCAGGAATGCGATCGACACTTTCATCCTCGACCGGCTGAAATCCACCGGCCTCGAACTGTCACCGCCTGCGGATCGGCGCACGTTGTTGAGACGTTTGTCACTGGACCTGGCCGGTTTGCCTCCGAGTCGACACCAGCTTCGGGAGTTTCTGGCAGACCAGGCGCCTGGTGCCTGGGAGCGCGCGGTGGAGCGTTTGTTGCACGCGCCCCGCTTCGGTGAGCACATGTCGTGGAACTGGCTCGTGGCCGCACGCTACGCCGACACGAACGGTTACCAGGGCGACCGCACCCGTGTCATGTGGCCATGGCGCGAATGGGTCATTGCGGCCTACAACGACAACCTGCCTTTTGACCGGTTCACCGTCGACCAGATCGCCGGTGACCTGGTTCCCGACACCAGCCCTTCTCAGCTGGTCGCAACCGGATTCAACCGCAACCATCCGCTCAACGGCGAGGGGGGGCGGATCGCGGAGGAGAATCGCGTCGAGTACGTACTGGATCGAACAGATACCACGGCGACTGTCTGGATGGCTCTCACTCTCGGCTGTTCAAAATGCCACGACCATAAGTTCGATCCGTTGACGCAGAAGGAGTACTACCAGTTCTCGGCCTACTTCAACAGCATCGACGAATCCGGCCGGGTTGATAAGGGGGGCAATGCCAACCCCGTGGCCCGGGTCGTGTCGCTGTCGGGATTGGTCGAGTCGATGGTGATGCGAGATCGCGGAAAACCGCGAGACACCTTCGTCTTGAAACTGGCTCGATACGACCAGCCGATTCGTGACGAGAAGCTGGCTCACGGCACGCCCTCCGCCTTGCCGCCCCTGCCAGCCGACGCACCGCCCAACCGGCTCACCCTGGCCCGCTGGCTTGTTGACCCCGACCACCCGCTGACCGCGCGAGTGGCGGTCAATCGTCTCTGGCAGACATTCTTCGGCACGGGCCTGGTCAAGACCAGCGAGGACTTCGGATCGCAGGGCGAACCGCCGTCCCACCCGAGGTTGCTGGACTGGCTCGCGACCGAATATGTCCGAACAGGCTGGGACACCAAGGGGATGATCCGGCTGCTTGTCACAAGTGCCACCTACCGCCAGCAATCGCATGTCCTCCCTTCTCACCTGGAGATCGACCCATACAACCGACTCCTGTCGCGTGGTGGGCGATTCCGGCTCCCGGCCCACGTGATTCGCGACCAGGCACTGGCCGTGTCGGGCTTGCTGGTCGAGACAATTGGTGGCGCGTCCGTCAAACCCTATCAGCCCCCCGGCCTCTGGGCCGATTTCAGCTTCGGCAAGATCAAGTACGCACCCGACAGCGGCTCCCGACTGCACCGCCGCAGCCTCTACACGTTCTGGCGCCGCTCGCTGGGACCACCCAACATGTTCGACGAGGGGACCCGGGACATCTGTCATGTGACGCCGCAGCGAACCAACACTCCGCTGCACGCGCTGACGCTACTCAATGACGAGACATATGCCGAGGCGGCGCGGGTGTTCGGCGAGCGGATTCTGCGAAGTGGCGACACCGACCAGCAGCGGATGACCAGTGCCTTTGAGCTGGTGCTTTGCCGGAAGCCCACCGTCGCGGAACGCAAGATCGTTGTTGGTCTGCTCGCCAGGGCTCGGCAACATTACGAGGCTGACACCGAGGCAGCAGGTCAATTCCTGCGTGTTGGTCGATTTCCAACCGACAAATCACTCGACCCGGTCGACGTCGCCACCTGGGGGGCACTCGGGTCGCTATTGCTCAATTCCGACGAGGCTCTCACCCGCGAGTGAGTCTCGCACCCGGATCATCGGACCGACATGTCACCCATTCTCGAACACGAACAGCTGCAGACCCGTCGCCGGTTCTTTGGCACATCGTCCGTGGGGATCGGAACTGCGGCGCTGGCCACATTGCTCGACCGCGAGAGTCTTGCGGACCAGCTGATCGGACATTTCGCTCCGCGCGCCAAGCGGGTGATCTACCTGTTCCAGAACGGCGCACCGACACAGGTCGATCTGTATGACCATAAGCCGGAGCTGGAGAGGTTTCGCGGGACGGACTTGCCCAAGGAGGTACAGGGTGGCCAGAGACTGACCACGATGACCCAGGGGAAGGCTCAGAAAATCCTGCCGACAGCCTGGCCATTTCGTCCCTACGGAGACTGTGGCACTCAGATCAGCAGCCTGCTGCCTCACATCGGGTCCATTGCCGATGACATGTGCCTCATCCGGTCGGCTCACACCGAGGCGATCAACCACGCACCGGCGATCACCAAGTGGTTGACCGGTGCCGAGCAACCAGGGCGACCCAGTTTCGGGGCCTGGCTCTCGTATGGGCTGGGTCGCGAAACAGACGAGCTTCCCACATTTTGCGTCATGACATCGCGTGACCGGGAAGCCTCCTGCGGACAGATCTTCTACGAGTGGTACTGGGGCAACGGCTTCCTGCCGAGTCATCACCAGGGGGTCAAGTTTCGTGGCTCCGGCGATCCGGTGCTCTACCTGTCGAATCCTCGCGGTATCGACCAGTCACTGCGTCGTGGACTGCTGGACGACCTGGCCGCGTTGAACCGCCTGAGATCTCGTGAGGTTGGGGATCCGGAAATCCAGACGCGGATCGCACAGTATGAAATGGCCTACAAGATGCAGGCGTCGGTGCCCGAGCTGACCGACCTTGCGACCGAGCCAAAACATATTCTCGAGATGTATGGCCCGGACGTGACACGACGAGGGTCGTTTGCGCACAACTGCCTGCTCGCCCGACGGCTCGCTGAACGCGGCGTGAGGTTTATCCAGCTGATGCACGCGGGTTGGGATCAGCACGGCAACCTGCCGACCCAACTGGCGGTCCAGTGCCGCGACACCGACCAGCCATCTGCCGCTCTGGTCAAGGACCTGAAACAGCGGGGATTACTCGACGAGACGCTGGTCATCTGGGGCGGCGAATTTGGCCGGACGGTCTTTGTCCAGGGCGATATGAACAACCGAACCAAGCACGGTCGAGATCATCACCCCAGGAACTTCTGCATCTGGATGGCCGGTGGCGGCATCCGTGGCGGCATGACCTACGGCCAGTCAGACGACTTCAGTTACAACGTGGCTGAGAACGGTTTTCACGTGCATGACATGCAGGCCACCGTGCTACACTGCCTCGGGATTGATCACGAACGCCTGACATACAGGTTCCAGGGCCGGCGATTTCGATTGACCGACGTACACGGACGGGTTGTACGCGAGATTCTCTCATGAACCGCTGTCTCGGACTGATCGTTCTTGGCGTGCTTGTCTGCGTGGGTCCCTCACAGGCTGACGACGCGGAGCGAGACCCCATCCCGCCTGGTGGTGGGCGACTGCGCAATCACTGGGCCACCTGCGTCGTCGATATGAAATCGGGCCACATGGCCGGTCTCTGGGACAACATCTCGGGCCGGCGGCTGATCACCGAGAGCCACGAGGTCTACACAGTGACCACGCGGGATGGTCGCGAAGTCATGATCAGCGAAAAGGACGATCGTGTTCACTCGGCGATATCGACGGCGCCGCCACCCAATCGTCCCCGGTGGGGCAACGCCATGGTGTACTTCGCTCGCAACCCAAAGATCCCGGGATCAGAGATTCGCAAGAGCTACTATTTCGCGCTCACGGGGGACGAACAGCGCATCGTCTGTCGCTCAATTTCCATCACCGCCCCCACAAAAGAGCCAACCCTGCTCTCGTGCGTTTCACACACCAAGCTGGCGCCCAGGTTCCGGAATTCGGCGCTGTACCACTATGTCGTGCCCCAGGGTGTGGCGGGGGACCAGAGACCCCTGGTGCCCGCCTCGGACATCATCAAGCCGCTGCTGCGAAGAGATCATGGCAGCGACAAGACAGGGCGCGCGGCTTCGGATCTGTTTCACCCCGGCTGGAAAATCGGACTGTCCCAGTACCTGTTTCGCGTCGGAAGACACTGGGCGTACCCGGTCGGACTGAAGCGAGGTACATATTGGACACGAGACGGTTGGCAGATCGCCTCCGGCGGTTACATCATCCCCGACAAGGCTGAGCGGTCGCGCGACAACCGGATCGAAATGCGATTCCATATCACTCGCGGTGATCGACTGGCCATCCACGAGGAGTACCTGGGTCTACCAGAGGTGGCACAACCGAGGCAGGCGACCACCGACCGTTTGCAGTTGGCACACGTCAGGACCCCCGGAACACCCTCTCGCTTTCTGCGGCCAGGGGATCGCGTGCCGACTGCCTCGCTGCTCAATATCGGCAGCGGCGAACGGGGACAGTTCCGATACGGTGACTTTCTGACTTCCGACGACACGTCCATCGACCAGTTGAGCGCGAAACCGCCTCACGAGGTGGTCCAAACCCTGACCGGCAAACAGGTGCGAGAACGACTGGCCCGCCTTCGCAGTTCCAAGCCGGCCAGGATGACCGGCGTCTACATCTATCGACAACACGACTCCGACATCACCCGGGCACACCCGGATTGGGTGCTTGGTCGCACCAAGTCTGGACTCGTGAGGCTTCGGCAGATCCCCGAGGTGTTTGACTTCGAGGCCCGCGGGGTCCTGGCGGAATCTCGTTACCTGGGGACGGAAGTCTTCTACGTCGACGCCGCTCTCGACGCCGGGCAGGTCGACTGGGAGCGTCGTCGAGTCAGCCAGACATCCGACGCGATCACGCGGTTCAAGACGCTGTTTGACGGCCTCCACAAGGACAACAAGCTGTTCTGGATCAACGGACGAACCGGCTCGGTCTATTACGATCTCTCTTACTACGAGGTGAGCGGTGCCCACCGGGTTCCCGGTCGGACCTGGCGAGACGGTGCCGACATGGACCTGATGAACAAGATCTACCAGGTCCCCGGCACGATCCACATTCCCCTCTACTGGTGGAACAATGGTCCGGAGGAGAACACGCAGGACTACCAGAACCACTGTCTCGCCCTGGCACTCTCGCCACGGGATGGAGCCTGGTCGATCGAGGTGGACGGCAAACTGCCCGTGCAGCCCGACAACGGGGCGCTGTTTGAAGCGATCGACGAATTCCGGGACGCCCGTTTTGCGAGAATTGGCCTGGAACCCGCCTGGTGGAACGACCTGTCGACCAACATCGAAGGCTACACACTCAAGTCACCCGGAGCCTGGTTTCTCAATGCCATCTCGCACCGAGACGAGAAATCAGACATCCAGGCGTCACTCGACATCTCCCTCATGAAACTCCAGCCGGATCAGCCGATCTTCTGTTGGCAGCACCAGGCGCGGCGAACTCTCAAATCCGGTCAGCAATATCCCTCGTCAGCCGTCGACGACTATTTCACCTCGCGACGCCTGACGATTCTGAAGCCGCGGGCTGCACGATTGCCTGTCATGATGACCGACGTCCCTCCGGAGATCGTGAGGCTCTGCACCATCACACAGGTGCCCGCCTGGGTTCTTTCCACAGACGGAGTCGATACGCAATTGAGATTGCCGACAACGCTGGGAATCCACGTCGGCGGTCGTGTTGATGAGACCTCTCGCGCCGTGATGCTCAAGATCAACGGCGAGCGCAGATCCACGATCGGCGCCTGGTGGAATTCCAGTTGGGGACAGGCACGAGTCCGTCTGGGCGACACGGTCGTCCCGTCTCGCATCATCCGCAAAGGTCCGAACGTGCTGGTGTCATTCGAGCTGCCTCGTGGCTCTCACAACGTGGTCATCTCGCGCTGACCTGCCGGTTTGCATGACATCTGGCCAACCGGCACAATCAACCCTCTTCCGTCTCTCGTCACTCCAGGGACTCGCTCATGCGTTCCACCAGTCTCCTCCTCTCTGGCCTGCTCACACTGTTGGCCTTCGTCCCTTCCGAAGCCGCCGATGACGCGGTGTTTCAATTGAAGGCACGGTCACAACAGCCGGCCAAGCTCCCGTTTGGGCCGGGTCACCGCAGCGTGGTCAAGCCGCTGCAATGGAAGGCTGAACGGACGGCCGTGATCGTCTGCGACATGTGGGACCTGCACCACTGCCTGAACGCGACACGGCGCGGGGCCGAGATGGCCCCGAGGATGAACAACCTCTTGAAGCTGGCGCGCAGACAGGGTGCCACCATCATCCACGCTCCCAGCAGCTGCATGAACACCTACAAGGACCACCCGGCTCGCCAGCGGGCGCAGGCGGTGCCGATGTCGAAAAACCTGCCTGATGAAATCGGTGAGTGGTGCTACAAGATCCCGTCTGAGGAGAAGGGCGTCTATCCGCTGGACCAGACCGACGGCGGCGAGGACGACGACCTGGACGAGCATCGCGACTGGGCGAAGAAGCTCGAGAAGATGGGTCGCAATCCCAGGGCGCCCTGGAAGAGCCAGACGGCGACTCTCGAGATTGACGGCAAGAGAGACTACATCACCGACAACGGCAAGGAAGTCTGGAGCATTCTCGAGAACCAGAAGATCTCGAACGTGATTATGGTCGGCGTGCACACCAACATGTGTGTTCTCGGACGGCCCTTCGGTCTTCGCCAGATGTCCAGGAACGGTAAGAACGTCGTGCTGGTTCGGGACATGACTGACACGATGTACAACCCGAAGCGTTGGCCGTTTGTCAGTCACTTCCAGGGCACAGATCTGATCATCGAGCATATCGAAAAGTACGTTTGCCCCACGGTCACCAGTGACCAGTTGCTCGGCGGCAAGCCGTTTGTCTTCAAGAACGATAATCGCCCTCGCGCCGTATTCCTCGTCGCCGAGAAAATCTACAACACCCGAGCGACACTACCCGTGCTGGCCAAGCGGCTGTTTGAGCAGCGTCTCGGCTTTCAGACAACCGTGCTGACCGCCGCTGACGGGGTTCATGAGATCAAGGGAATGGCCGAGGCGGTGAAGCAGGCGGACCTGGTCGTGGTCTCAGTTCGCCGCCGGGCATTGCCCAAGGCGGATCTTGACGCCCTGAGAGCGCATCTTGCGGCTGGCAAGCCTCTGATCGGATTACGGACGGCGAGCCACGCTTTCGACGCTCGCGGCAAGGGCCCCAGGGGGCACGCCGAGTGGGCGGACTTTGATGCCAGGGTTCTTGGCGGAAACTACCACAACCACCACCCCTCGGGACCGGTGACGACGGTGACGGCGCACAAGATCAACCACCCGATTCTCTCAGGGCTTCCCGCCTCATTTCCCAGCAATGGTTCACTGTACATGACCAGCCCCCTGGCCAAGGGAACCACGGCACTGCTCACCGGGGCAATTCCCGGCAAAAAGCCCGAGCCGATTGCCTGGACCAATCACCATGGCAAGTCCCGTGTCTTCTACACGTCACTTGGTCACGAGGACGATTTTAAACAGCCGGCCTTCTGGCAGTTGATGGAAAACGCGGTGCGCTGGACCTCGGGGATGCGAAACGCGGTCGCGGCACGGCCCTGATCGAGAGCTGCGGCCACTCAACGCACGACGCGCACTTCCGGCGGCGTCTGCATGTGCCGCGGACTGGTCGCCGCCGATTCCTGCGGAGGGAAACCGACGAAGTGAAGCCAGGTGCGTAGTCGTTTCGTCTTGCGGTTCTTGTCTCGCGGATAAGCTCGGCGGACCACAACACGGCCGCTGGCGGTGCACTCGATCGAGTCCCGGCCCTGCTCACCAAACTTGCCAACCGCCAGTGCCAAGCAGCGCGTTCGATCCATGACATGCAACCATCCCTCGGCACGGCGTGGTTGGTCGGGATGAGACAACACGTATGGTCGCGGTGACTGGCTCGGGCCCCTCAACACGCGCCACCTCCGTTTTCCAGTCGTTTCCAGCCGGATGGTCTGGCCCGCACCCAGACGCGAGTAGACAAATGTTCCGGCTCCCAGGTCCGCCAGGGTTGGCACTCGGGGCTTGGGAGGATCGAGATTCACGTCCATCGCGAATGTGATCGCGGCCACACGGTCCGTGGGATCTTCGAGTTGCCAGTCGACGCGGACCCAGCTTCGGCTCACGGGAAAATCCAGCTCGACGCGAGACTCGACGCTCCGAACAAAACTGGATTCTCCGCGGAGCGTGACGGCCAGCGGACCACTCCGGACTGCTCGCCATTTCGGAGCGGACTTGATGCCCAGCACATGAGACGCTCCCGATCGATCGATCCAGCTCAGGCGGCCCGTCGGACCGCGAATGTGCTCCGTGCCTCCAAACTCCAGGGACTGCAGGACGGGTCCGACGTGATCAGGAATCGTCCAGACCAGGTATGGAGCATTGGTAACGGTCAACAGACCACCTGACTTACCAAGCACATGACCTCGCCGGCGACGAGGACTTGGCTCGACGTCCGGACCGAATTGCAATGTCCACTGGCGCCGCTGGTGCGGGTCGAGGGTCACCGGAAACGCCAGCAACCACCGGGTGGTCTTTCCCCGTGTTTCCGAATCGACCTGCAAGAGGACTGGGTGAGATGACTCGTCCAGCAGGCGAAATCTCAGAGGTCGTTCATTCGTGGGGCGTTCCAGCTCCAGCGAACAAGGGTACACCGGTCGCGACCATCCTCCGGTTTCGCGGATCTCGATCCGCAGAGACTCCCGCGCCATCGCGACCGATCTGTCGGTCACCACGTACACGAGAACGATCGCTACGAAAATCCAGCGTGGTTGGCGCATGAACAAACGGCTCCGGTCGAGATCGTACCGGAGCCGTCTGTGGTTCTCAATCAGCGCTCAATGTGGCACCGCCTGAACTAAGGGCTCGCTGGGGGGCTTGCCGGGGCGTCGTCGTCGCTTTCGGCGACAAGGACTGCAACCGCGGTTGCAGCGCCACCAACAACCAATAGTCCCGCCGTGCTCATCCCAAGGAGCCCATCAGTGGCAGCCTCGTCCTGGCCGCGGATGAGTTGTCTTCGATCGACGAGGACAATCTGGGAGGCAGTCCTCGGGGGTGCAGAGCCAGCGGCCCAGGCGCGAATCACCTGGTGTGCTGAACCGGACGTGACGGCATACGGGCCACCCGGAAGGTTTTTGACTGCAAACTGGCCCTTGGCATCGGTCCGGGCTTTCGCAATCAGCTTGGCACCGCGCCGCACCATGACAATGCGGCCGGCGAGTGCGTGTCCCTGCGCGTCAACGAGCTGACCAGACAACGTGCCCTGAGTACCCAGCACCACATCACTGATGCGAGTCTTTGAGGTGGGTGCTGGCGTGGCCGCCAACAGTCCCTGTGGCATCAACAGTCCCAGGCAAGCGAGTCCGAGTGCTATCCGTGCGGTCAACATGATCTTCACCGTCGTATGTGATTGCGGGTGTTATGGTTGAAACGGTACGAACGCATGGGGTGCGTATACATCTGGTTTCGGTTGCGCGGGCGCCTGGATCGAGACCAACAGCTGCTGTCGTCGCAACACGCACAAGCGGTACATCTTAACGACGTCGCGCCGCCAGGCTGACTGAACGTAGCGAAACTGGTGACAGTTTCGATGGGTCGCCGGTGACCCTCCTGAAGTGCGACCTTTTCAGCTACAGCCCGACCAGGCACGTGACCGTTTCGGGGGCAGCTCGAAGGGCGTCAGCGTGCCTACGACGCGCCGGCTGTGAGCTCGGGAATTGCCGTTCCCTTGGAGAGCACGGGCACCGGCCGGCCACCGAAGTCGGTCAACGCCGTGTGCCTCGTGTCGATGCCCAGGTGGTGGTAGATCGTGGCCAGGAAGTCGTAAGGCGAGACGCGCCGTTTGACCGGATCTTCCCCTCGCGGGTCGGTGGCCCCAATCACCTGTCCGGTTTCCATCCCGCCGCCGGCGAACACCATCGAGTTGGCTCGCGGCCAGTGGTCGCGGCCGGGCTGCCGCGTTCCCTTGGGGCGGCTGGCCTTGCCTCCACCGCTGGATGGCTGGTTTGAGATCCTGGGGGTTCGCCCAAACTCCCCGGTGATGATCACCAGAACGCGGCGATCAAGACCCCGGTCATACACGTCCTCGATCAACGCGCTGATGGCCTGGTCGAAGAAGGGAGCCCGCCAGGCCAGCGCCTCAAAGACATGATGGTTGACGGCGTGGTCATCCCAGTTCGAGACGCGACCGCAAAGCGGACCATCAAATTCGGTCGCGACAATATCGACACCCGCTTCGACCAGCCGCCGGGCCAACAGGCATTGCTGGCCCCACTGGTTGCGTCCGTATCGATCCCGCAGTGCGTCCGGCTCCTTGCCCAGGTCAAACGCTTTCTGAGCTTCATCGCTCGTCAACAGCGACAGCGCCTGGGACTCAAAATCGTCAACCGCCTTCATCAGGCCAGCCTGGTCAATATCACGACGCAGACGGTCCAGAGATTCCCTGAGGGTGGTACGCCGCGAGAGCCGCGACAACGCGTCCTTCTTGACTCCGATATTGGGGATCGCAAACTGCGGGTTGCTGGGATCACCGGTCACCCGGAAGGCCTCGTACGACGGCCCCAGGTAAGCCGGGCCGGCAATCTGAAATGCGTCGTAACGATCCACAGGATTCAGCGCAATGTAGTTTGGCAGCGCACCCGGAGTATCTGAGCGCAGGAAATTGGCAACGGTCATCCAATCGGGATAAATCGGCTTCGGTTTGTCAGCGGCATCAGGATCCCCCGAGAGAACCCGGAGCGAGCCACTGGGGTGTCCGCCCGCATTGTGAGCCACCGATCGCAGGATGTTGTACTTGTCCGCAATGGACGCCATCCGTGGGAGAAGCTCGGTCAACTGCGTGCCGGCCACCCTGGTGGAGATGGGCTGGTAGGGGCTGCGGTACGAGTCGCTGGCTCCCGGCTTGGGATCCCAGGTGTCGAGATGGCTACAACCACCCCGCAACCAGACCAGAATGACGGCTGTCTTTTCATCGTCCGATTCGGGAGCCGTCTCGGCACGAGCCTGGTAGAGCCCGGGAAGCGTGAGACCACTGAAGCCCACCAGGCCGGTGCGAAGCAACTCGCGTCGCCCCACCTCACGTCCGGGCCCTTGACACTGTTGTCTCTCCATCACCCCGCCCTGTCCCAGGTGTCGCACTGGTCAATGGTCGCCCGTACACATCAACGGGCACTCACCCATCTTATCGGTCCCTCCGGGTCGCCGACAGGCGGCTTTCACTTCTTCCGCCAGGAATCGGTGCGGAACGGTGAAGCGGGCAGCCCGTCCTTGTTGGAGAGATTGGGCTCGGCCTCATGGTGCCAGCCGAATCGCACCGCAACAGGCTTCTCCACCCCGTCGGCCCTAACCAGCACATTGTCTCCGTCAATCGTGGCAGTAGCCTCGACAAACTTCCGATCCTCTCCGGCGATGGTGAAGTGCGACAATGGCTTGCCATCCCTGGAGGCCAGCCCGGACCCCACGTGTTTGAAAGACAGCCGGACCGAGTGGCCCTCCACCTTCATTCCGCTGTAGAGAGGCCCTGAATAGACGGTCCCTTTCTTTCCATATGTCCTGGCCATGGCCCACAAGCCAAGCCGACGCCCCACCTCCTGCTTGTTCTTGGGGTGGATATCGGTGGTATTTCCAATGTCGGTCGTGACCGCCATTCCGGTGTGCGGGACAGAAAGTGTCTTAAGCTGAGCTTGCCAGATACCGGCCAGATCCTCGGGCTTGTGGTTGCCATAGCGGTACGGAGCGAGCTGCACGTAGTAGAACGGCAATCGCGGCTTCTGCCACGTCGCCCGCCACCCGAGGATCAACGCCCTCATTTTCTGGTGATAGAGCATCCCCTCACCATTGTTCGATTCACCCTGGTACCAGATTGCGCCACGGATGCCGTAGGGGACCACGGGCGCAACCATGCCGTTGTAGAGGGCCATGGGGGTCTGGTGCTGGATGGACCCGTTCTTGTTTTTGATCGGGTACTTGTCGAGCTGACCGGCAATGTTGGCCAGCCTGGGGATTGATCGAAAACCGGCGGGCGGAGTCCACGGCTCAATTTTCGTACCGCCCCAGTTGCAGCCCAACAGCCCGACCGGGACATCCAGCTCGGACTGCAAATAGCGACCGAAGTAGTAGCCGACCGCCGTGAAATCCGCGACGGTGTCAGGGCTGCAGACCTTCCAGCCATCGCTGGGAATATCTGCCTGCGGGTTGTCAGCCGGGCGGTGAGGGAACTTGATGTGCCGGATTCTCGGGTGCTTGGCCGCTGCAATTTCTTTGTCCGGGTCCTTGGACTGCCTGACGCGCCACTCCATGTTGGACTGTCCCGAGCAGAACCAGACTTCACCCACGAGCACGTTCTTGATTGTCGCTTCGCTAGTCCCCTTGACCGTGATCTCGTGTGGACCACCGGCCTTCATCGTCGGCAGGTAGACCGTCCAGCGACCGTCGGCCCCGGCAGTCGCAGTCGCAGTCGCATCGCCAATCGCCACACTGACCACCGTACCCGGCGCATCCCATCCCCAAACTGGCACTGGTTCACCACGCTGCAACACCATGTTGTCGCCGATCACCGAGGGGAACCGCACCTCTGCCCGGGCTTCCTGAGGAATAACCGCCAGGGTAATCAGCAAGAGCAGTCTGCGCATGGTCAATCTCCGGGTGAGTAATGCCATCAAGGTTGAGCCAACGGTGTGCCAGCTTGGCTGGGGAGTCATAGCAGGCTGAGGACGCGGCGTATCATCCACCTGATAAGGCTAAACGTCGAGGTTCTTGACATCCAGCGCGTGTTCCTCGATGAACTGTCGACGTGGTTCGACGTCGTCCCCCATCAGGACGCTGAAGAGATCATGGGCGGCGGTGGCGTCTTCAAGTGTGACCTGCAACAGGTGTCGGCTGCTGGCATCCATGCTCGTCTCCCACAACTCCTCGGGATCCATCTCACCGAGGCCCTTGAAGCGGGTGATTTTCAGCCCTTTCTCACCAAGAGATCTCACAGCAGGCACCAGGTCCCGAAAGCTCGAGAGTTGGTTCTCGCTGTCCTCGTTGACCAGGCACAACGGGAAATAGGGTTCACCGTCCCGGTTTCCGGCCGGAAGCAGATCCGCGATGGTGATGCCATACCCCTTGAGCTCAGACAGCGTGGCATTGATCGACTTGACCTCGTGAAGGTCATTTCGCTTCAGCTGTGGCTCCTTGGCTTCGCTGCCATTGGAAGACGCTTCGCCGTTGCCCGCCGCGCCGGCCGGTGTGTCGTCTTCGGCCACCTCAAACTCTCCGCCGTGCTTTTCCTCTTCGCTTTCCAGGAATGCGTCCATTTCCGCGGCGGCGTGGAACCAGTGCTGATCTCGACCAAGAAAAACCCGGTACCTTGGGAGCTTGCCGTCGTCACCGACATGTTCTCCCACAAGCCACCTCAGGTCCACACCCCGACGCTCCAGGGTTTGCAAAGGCTCCTCGAGATCGCCAAGCAGTGAGATCACTCGGTCGAGGGCATCCCCGTCCAGCACCTGGCCCTCCTCGAGCTCGAGCCGGCTGCCGTCAGCACCGAGTTCCACGAGTTCGGCCATCATTTGCTCGTGGGTCTGAACGTACCGAGGCTTCTTGCGCCCCTGGATCACGCGATAGAGCGGTGGTTGCGCGATGTAGACGCAACCCTCGCGAATCAGTGGCTCCATGTGCCGGTAGAGGAACGTCAACAGCAGCGTGCGAATGTGACTCCCATCGACATCAGCATCCGTCATCAGGATGATCTTGCCATAACGCCTCTTGGCAACATCTTCGAGTTGGGCACCTGGTGGCACACCAATCGCTTTGAAGATGTTTGTGACCTCCTTGTTCTGGAGCACCTTGGCCTCTCGGGCCTTCTGCACGTTGAGAATCTTGCCTCTCAGAGGCAGGATCGCCTGGATGTCCGAGTCGCGACCGGTGTCGGCGGACCCACCGGCAGAATCACCTTCGACCAGGTACAGCTCGGTCTCCTCGAGTGTTCGGCTTCGGCAGTCTCGGAGTTTTTCGGGCAGCCCACCTGTTGTCAGTGCTCCCTTGCGCCGGATCATCTCGCGGGCCTTGCGGGCCGCCTCGCGCGCCTCGGCCGCCCGCATTCCCTTACCGGCGATCAACCGGGCGACCTTGGGATTTGCCTCGAGGAACCCCGAGAATCCCTCGTGAACGATGGACGTCACAATACCCTCGACCTCGCTGTTGCCCAGCTTGGTCTTGGTCTGGCCCTCAAATTGCGGATCCGGAACCCGCACGGCGATCACGGCTGTGAGACCCTCGCGGAAATCGTCGCCGGTCGGTGTCACGTCCTTGAAGAGGTTTTCCTTGCGGCCGTACTGGTTGATCGATCGAGTGAGTGCACTACGGAACCCGCTCAGGTGGGTCCCACCCTCGATGTTGTTGATGTTGTTGGCAAACGTCCGAACGGTCTCGGAGAAGTCCATGTGGTACTGGACGGCCACATCGACCTCGACATCTTCCTGCTGGCCCTGGATCGAGATGACCTCGCCAAACATCGGCTGCTCGGTGCGGTTGAGATGCTGAACGAACTCCACCAGTCCCTTCTCGTAGCAGAACTCCTCGGACCGCTCCGACAGTTCATCGGTGATCAGGATGCGGACGCCCGCGTTGAGAAATGCGACCTCCTGGAGCCGACGAGCCAATGTATCGAAATTGAATTTCGTTTCAGGGAAAATCTGTGGATCGGGTCGGAACGTAACACGTGTACCGGTCTTGGACGCCTTGCCGAGCTCCTTGAGCGGAACGGTCAATTCACCGCGTTCGAAATTCATGGTCCAGAGGCGCTCGTCTCGACGAATTTCAACCTCGAGCCACTCCGAGAGAGCATTGACAGCGGTCAGGCCGACGCCATGCAGGCCACCGGTTCCAGTCTTGTAGCCCCCTTCGCGGTCAAACTTGCCACCAGCATGAATTTCTGTGAAGACGACCTCGAGCGCAGATCGGCCCTCGTGTTCCTCGAGTGCGCCAACGGGGATGCCGCGACCATCATCCTGGACACTGACACTGCCATCTGATTGCAGCGTCACGGTGACACGGGTTGCGTGTCCGTTTACCGCTTCATCGATACTATTGTCAACAACCTCGAAGACCAGGTGATGCAATCCGCGCGGTGTGGTGTCACCGATGTACATCGCCGGACGCATCCGGATGCCTTCGACACCCTTCAGCGCCTTGATCTGATTCGCTGTGTACTCGGTGCCACCGGCACCCGTGTCGTCAGCCACGTTGACCATCCCATCCGTCATTCATCGCCACGAGTCCTGGTGTGTCGATCATTGCGACGACTCCCCCAGACTTCCTTTCAGGCGAAACTTGATTCCGGTGATATTCAAACCCGGCTGTTGCTTCATCGCAGCGATCAGCCCCGGCTTATGAAACGAATCCAGCTCGTACATCAACGCCGAACTCGTCACCTCGACCTGCAGAGACCTGTTCTTGACCGCCACCACTCTCGTCTCCGCTGCGATTCGCTCACCTGCCACTTCGTGCCAGGCCTGGGTCAGTTGTTCGGCCGCGCCGCTCTTGGCCAACCCCTTCAGGGCGACCAGCTCCGAGATCGTATCACCCAGCCGCTGGGGTCCTCGGGGCCTTGGCATCGATCATCGGTCCTTCGATATCGGCATGACCACGTAGGTGTATCCGTCTTCGGTACGGAAGACCGCCGCACTCTCACCATCAACCAGGTGCAGTGTCACGGTCGATTCCGGCTTGAGCACACGCAGAAACTCCGTGACAAATCGCGGGTCGAAACTGATGGTCAGGTCGTCGCCCTCGTAGCTGACCGGGATCTCGATCTTCGATTCGCCAACATCAGCCGCAATGGTCTGCAGTGTGAGTTGTCCGGAGGAAAACGAAAAGTCCACGCCCCGGCTCTCCTCACTCGTGACAATCTGCGCCTGCCGGACTGCCGAATGGAATGACCCGACTTCAAGAGTGGCCGCCTGGGTCCCTGCGATGTCTATCAGTTTCGTGTAGTCGGGAAACTTGCCCTCGACCAGGCGACTGTAAATTGTTGACTGTCCACAACGGACAAGAATGTCGTTGGCGTGAATGGCGATCTGGACTTCCTGTTCATCATCCGTGATCGTCTTTTCGATCAGCCGCATGGCCTTGGCCGGAACAACCGGTCCCGGATTGGCCAATTGATCACCTCCCTGCGACTGAGCCGACAACGGTGCCACCGCCAGTCGGCGGCTGTCGGTGGCCACCAGAGTCGCCTTGGCACCGGCCGGGTCCAGCAGAACCCCTCCCAGAGCATACCGAGTGCTTTCCTGGTCGGTTGCAAACGCTGTCCTCACAATCCCCTCGCGAAGAGCCGCACCGGGGATGGTCAGATACTGATCCCCCTCAAAGGCAGCCACGTCCGGAAACTCGTCCGGATCCTCTGAAGCCAGGTGGAATTCGCTGCCAGAAGTACGGACCGTGACAGAGGACTCAGACACCTCCAGATTCACGTTCTCATCGGTCAACTCGCGAAGAATCGACGTCACTCGACTCGTCGGCAGCAGGAAGTCTCCGCTCGAATCCGTCTCGACCCCCGATAATTCAACACGAACACCAACTTCCTGGTCGGTCGCGATCAGCGTGGCGGTTCCGCCTTGTACCTGCAACTTGACGTTGCGAAGGATCTCCTTGGGAGTCCGTGTCGGAACAACCGTGCTGGCAATCTGCAGCGAGGCGGCCAGGCTTGGCCTGTGGCATTGAAGTTTCATGGTGTCACGCCGGTCCTGGGACAGTCCATTGACAAACAGACCGGGCGACAAAGTCGCCAGTGGCTGTTCAAGATATTTTTTGTAGTAGCAGTAGTATCAGGTCCATTTCCGACCGTGGATTTTGAACCGACCGCTCTACGAAAGTCTATGATACCAACCAGTTTATTGACTCACAAGCAGTCTCAAAACCTGTTAACAACCCGTCAAAATCCCGGTCGAAAACTCACTCGCTGACGATCACAAATCGCTCGTTTCTGTCATCCGATTGATGTCGCCAGGGCTACGACCTCTGTTCTCAACCTGTTGTCATCAAGTTGCCAACAAGTTATTCACGCTCTTGGTGTTCGCGTCCTGTCAATTCGGCATGGATTTCGTGGACGATCTGGTCGAGATCCGGCTCGACTGCGAGCCGCTCGCGGATCCTCCGGCAGGCGTGCAGCGGGGTCGTGTGGTTGCTGCACCCGAAGAACGCTGCGATGTCGGAATACGTGGCCGCCAGCACATCACGCCCCAGCAGCATGGCAACTTGTCGTGGCGTGACGACGTGTTGGGCACGCCCCCCGTCTTTGAGCCGTTTGACCTCGACGCCAAATCGCCGCGCGACCACGCGTGTGATGACGGCCAGAGACGGGGGCTCCTGGTTGAGATTTCCTCCGACCACGCGTGATGCCAGTCCGGCGTCCATTCTGGTTCCGGAGATCCTGGCGAGGATTTCAAGTTGTCCGAGCGCCGCCAGGAGTTCTCGTGGAGACCCTGTGATCTTCTGTGCGATCACTTGCGCGGCCTCGTCGGGAAGTGTCAGTTGGCGACGTGCGGCAAAATGCTCAAGCAACTGCAGGCGGCTGGCAGGCCCTGGCATGCGAATCGACGCCACCACCCCGCTGCGACAGCGGCTCACAAGCCGATTGTCAAACTTCTCCAGTCGCCCCGGTAATCGTGATGCCGTGAGCAAAACGCGGCCGCCGCGACCCAGTACACCATCGATCAGCGAGAGCAGCAGAAGCTGGTTCTCTTTGCGGCCGGCGAGAGCCTGGACGTCCTCGCAAACCAGCGTTTGCAACTGGGAAAACCCCTGTCGAAACTCATCGATGGTCTTCTGTTGGGACGCCTCGGCCAATCCGGCCGCCAGTTCGCTGGCGAGCACCGCGCGACAGGTTGTTCTCCCGCCGGACCGGCCAATTTCGTCGACAAAGACGCTGGCGAGATGCGACTTGCCGGAACCCGGTGGCCCGGCAACGAACACGCAGGCGGGTTCTGGTGTGTCACCGGTTGCCAGTCGCGAGACGGCGGTGTAGGCCAGCCGGATTTCGGGCACCACCAGCAGCGATTCGGTCTCGCCTCCAGATACCACCATCGGCACCCACTCCCAGTCCTGCTCTCTGCACACGCTGAGGCGATTCGGCCGGCGATAGAGATGCGGTTCAGTTGTGCGTCGACGCGTTCTTCAGCCGGTCGATCACGCCGGTGATTCGCCGAACAGCCTCGTCAATCTCCTCGACCGTATTCTCTATCCCGACGCTCAGTCTCACGCTGGCCCGGTAGACATCCTCGGTACATCCCATGGCGACCAGTGCCGGGGCCGGTTCAGACGACCCGCTGCTGCATGTGCTGCCGAGTGAACACGCCACCCCTTCCAGGTCGAGTGCGACGAGGATTGCCTCTCCGTCGAGACCCGGGAATGCGATGTTAAGCGTGTTGGGAAGTCGATGCTCGTCATGGCCGTTGATGACAGTTGGCGAAACCGCGGTCTGAAGACCCTGTTGTAGCCGGTCTCGCAAACCGCGTACGTGCGCGGTGCGTTTTTCGAGGTTGGCGTTCCAGATCTCCAGGGCCCTGGCCATTCCAGCGGCCAGCGCCACGACCTCGGTGCCGGGACGGCGCCCGAGTTCCTGGTGCCCTCCATACACGACCGGCGCCAGTTGGCATCCCTCTCGGAGCAGCAGGGCGCCTATCCCGCGTGGGCCGTGAAACTTGTGGGCACCCAGTGCCAGCGAAGCGGCACCCAGCTCGTGAAAGTTGACCGGGATCTTGGCCACGGCCTGCACCGCATCGATGTGCAGCGGGATATCGTGTTGTCGGCAGGCCTGTGAAAGGGCTCCCGTGTCCTGGACGACTCCGGTCTCGTTGTGTGCCAGTATCACCGTGGCCAACCGCACCTGGTCCCACGGAGCCGATGCGATCCTGTCTGCAAGAAGTCGGCCGTTGTCGTCGACGCCAAGAACGTGTGTCGTCCACCCGCTTTGCCGAAGTGCTGCGAGCGATTCGGTGGTCGCCGGGTGTTCGCCGGCTGTCGTAAGAACCACTCCTGTTTCTCCGGCGGAAAACCCCAGAAGCGCCAAGTTGGTTGACTCGGTTCCACCACTCGTGAAGATCACCTCACCCGGCTTCGCGCCCAGGATGTCGGCCATGGACTCGCGGGCATCCTCGAGCGCCACGCGGGCGCGTCGGCCGACGCCATGACGGCTGCCGGGGTTGCCGTAGCTCTCTCCCAGGTGCCGGGCCACGGTGTCAATCACCTCGGGCAACGGCCGGGTGGTGGCGTTGTTGTCGAGGTAGATCTCGCCAGCAGTCGTGTCGCTCATTGGGGCGCCCCCGACGACGTGATGCGATCTGCAATGGCAACGCCGGTCTCCTCGGTCGTTGCCTCACCCCCAAGGTCGGGAGTGCGTGGTCCACGTTCGGCGAGTTGTTCTCGCACCGCACCATGGATCGCCTCGGCACCCCGAAGCAGTTGCAGGTGTTCGAGCATCATCGCGCCCGAGAGGATGGCGGCCAGGGGGTTGGCGATGCCCTGTCCGACGATGTCGGGTGCGGATCCGTGTACAGGCTCGAACATGCTGGGGTGGGTGTGAGTCGGGTCGATATTGGCGCTGGCGGCCAGACCCATGCTGCCGACCACGATCGCAGCGAGGTCGGTGAGGATATCCCCAAAGAGGTTACTCGCCACCACGACATCAAAAGATTCGGGGCGACGCACGAATTCCATCACGGCCCGGTCGATCAGCAGGGATTCGGTTTCGATGTCGGGGTATTGTGCCGCCACCTCCTCGAACACCTCGTCCCAAAGCACCATGCCGTACCCCTGGGCGTTGCTCTTGGTGATCGACGCCACTCGGCCGGCCGGCCGCGTCAAGGCTTTTTCGAATGCCGCGGCGATGATCCGTTGGCAACCGTGGCGAGTGAACACCGATGTCTGGACGGCAACATCGTGTGGCCGATCCGCGTAGAGTCGTCCTCCAACGTTGGCATATTCGCCCTCGGTGTTCTCACGGAACACCTGCATATCGATCGATCCGGCCGGCTTGTCGCGCAGTGGACTCTCGACGCCGTCAT
>MDTE01191820.1_pt1 | contig 42810 bp, 40 predicted proteins | sample 811231 | NCBI WGS metagenome assembly MDTE01 (sample SAMN05326651, study PRJNA326480) | marine metagenome | isolation source: seawater | place: Indian Ocean: Red Sea | collected 2010
CAGTGTGGGTAAATGGCGTTGTCTCCGCCTGTTGATGAACCTGAGCGACTAGATTCTTGTGATTTTAACTTCGCTCTTATTTCAGCCAATGTAGCCATAATGTAAGCCTCCTATTTTGCCTATGTTTGTGCCTAAATGTATATTAAGCATTTCTTAATATACTACTATATTTATTAAATGTCAAGATTATTTTAAGTAAACTGACGGTATAATGCCTGTAAATCTTGGTTATTTGTCTTTTCTGCGATATTACGCATTTGTTTGATTATGCCGATCTCTTTATTGTAATATTCAATAGGATCACCTCTTTGCTTAAGAACATCAGATGCATATATCCTTAACTTAATGTCGGGAAACTCTCTATCAAATTTGGTAAAACTTTCAAGAAAATCTTCGGTGATTGTACCTTTAACATTAATATATAATTGGACTTCGTCTTCCGCACCATTAAGTATACCTTGTATTTCCTTTACCTTTTCTATAGTTTCGCTATTAGAATTATTTTTAAGATTATGAATAACCGAGACTCTTCTGCTCCTACTTTGCACGTTCAAAAATTCTTTGTCAAACCTGATTTTGTCAGTTTCGCCACAGCAATAGAAGTGTCCCATTTTATTTTTTAGTTCATTAAATGCTGTACTCCAATCTTGCATAAAATTTATTTTGTAAAGTTTAAGCACTCTAATTCTTGGTAAGGATGCAATTACTTTTTGTAATTTCTCAACATCGTCTTCTCTGTAATCTATGTAAAAAGGCTCAAAATTTGTAGTGCCATCTTCCTTTGTTTGTGATATAAATTCATCTTGCCACTTGCCCCAAATACGCAAACTTTCTTTTCTTTTGGTGTTCCAGTATTCGTTTTTTTCTCGTTCATAACAGAATTCACAACCATCAACTTGGTCACCATCAAGCATTTTCTTTCTTGCAATTTTTAAATTTTCAGTATTTTTCCGGTCTGATGCTGGGTCGTATTCAACGTCTCTGTTGGCTCCGCATACTTTGGTTTTATTTCCTGGCAGGAATGTTAAACTTGTCCATGGATATGTGCAAAATGTCTTATTCATATAAAAATTGCATTTCTGGAATAGCATCAGTTACTTTTTTTCCTCTAGATGCTTCCATTAATTTGTTGTGATTTCGTAATTTTTCTAAAATTTGCGGATCTTTTACTTCAATATCCTTTTTAATAATTTTAGCAAAGTTAGGAAAACGATCTTCTAGAGTTTTTGCATATTTTATCCTTTTTTCAAGTGGCATAACATAAGGAGACAAGTGATCAACTCCCCACACACTATTGCTTATTACTTTGTATTGATACTTGTCATCTAAATATTCTAGTAATTTTCCAATATTTAAAATATTATAGACTTGTAATGTACTGATAATTTTAATATCCCAATTTTCATGTAAGTCAGACAATAAGTTCAAAGTGTTTTCACATTTTGACCATTTTGCTGGGTATCTTATGTACTCGTTAACCCGATCAAAACCATCAATACTGTATCTAAGGTATCCTTTTTTGAATTTATTGAGTATTGGTATGAAATTTTTTGGAAATTGTTGACCGTTAGTGACAATGTCTATCCTAATATTTTTTGCATACTGGGTATGAGAAACATCAGTGATAAAATCCATTACGTTTCTATCAACCAGAGGCTCACCACCTCTAAATTCAAAAAAATTAATTTTATCTAAATTGTTTTTTACTTGTTTTATGAAGTCAGAATTAGCAATACTCAGTTTGTAATGACTTTTTGCTTTATCTATCTGGTCTATTTTATCTTTGTCTAAAAACTTACTGTGTTTCCTCCAGTCCTTGAACAAAAAATTACTACTGCCAGGACCACACATAGTACAACTCGAATCACAGGCAATACTAAACCTAAAATCATACCATTGAGGTAGTGAAACCGAGTGGCCTGCTTGGTGTTGTTCTACCCTTTTTTCGATTTCAGAAGGATTAAAATGTGAATTGTATTTTTTACGCATTGTGAATACACCTTGATTGTTATGCGTGATGCATCTCGAACACGCTTTGTCAAATCCTCCAGTCAACATTTTGTTTCTGAAGTCCTTCATGTATTCACTGTTCCAAATGTCTTGAAAATTATCGAGATTTAGATTAAATTTTTCAGAGCCTGGGTTATCGTACGTGCCTGTTTTTGTGATTCCTTCAGATTTATTGATGTTGCAACAAATTTTTGCCGTACCATCATGTCTAGCACTCAATCCAACAAAGGGAACATTGCAAAACGGTTTCATACTGATATTTACTCTAGATTTTAGGGTCTATTATAGTCATCTTCATACCTAGTGATGTCATCTTCTCCAAAATATGAGCCTTGTTGTATTTCTATAACAACCAATTGGTCTGTATGATGTGTATTTTCTAATCTATGAATAGCACCTTGAGGTATATGAACTTGTTGTCCTTTTTCAAGGTAAATTTTTTCTTTATTAAGTGTTACTCTTGCGTACCCTTGTTCAATTATCCAGTGTTCTTCCCTTTTTTTGTGCGATTGTAGGCTTAATTTACTTTTAGGATTTACTTTGATTACTTTTACATTAATGAGTTCATTCTTGTAGATTTCCTTGAATGATCCCCATGGTCGTTTTTCTGAATTAAGATTTTGCGAGTCTAACGATGTCTGCAATTTCATGGTCTGCTCTTGATTCTATTGCAGTAATAATTTTTGCTCTCTGCTCGTTCAATGATTCTTGTGATTCTACTCTTTGGTCTTTGTCTTTTTTAAGTTTGTCAAAATTTCTTGAAAGGTATTTCATAGCCAGTTTGGCATCATGAGTTTTAAATGCAGATTCGCCGTCTTTATCTAAAACGTCATAAGTCATCTTACCGCTATCTTTGTCTGAGTACATCGATACGTAAGGTTTGATGTCCTCAAAAGTGATTTCTTCGCCTGCAAACATTGGCTCTTTAGCCGGAATGCCTGGAAGTTCTTTTTGTCTGTCATCTTTTTTATAAACTGACACCGCTTTTTGTAATTTTGCTTTAATTTCTGGAGATAATTCAGATGAGTAGTTTCCTTGTGGTACTAACATCTGCATCACATAGTCTTGTACTATAGGTCTAGCGTCTGCTCTCTCACCATCTCTGTCGTATAATGCCCCTAATTCGTCATATAGACTGTCATCGCCAAATCCTAGTCTTGATAACATAGTTGTGGCGTTGGTTGCGTCTGTTCCCACGTCAAATTGATTTTTCATAACCGCTTCTAAATCTTCTATGTCCTCATCTTTATTTGGAAGCGACCAAGTCCCTTCGGTAACTCTGTTTGCCCATGATTCAAAAGAATCTTCTTTTGCTTTTCCTGTTCGATCTTTTTTAGGAGCAAAAGCACCCGGCTCCATTCTTACTTCATCTGCATAAGATGGATCTGATTTCATTTTTTTGTAATCGTCAATATATCTTTTTGCAAGTTGAACTGCAATTTTTTTATTTTTTGAATGATCTTCATCTGGTTTGAAGAACGGTTGTCCTTCCTGACTAATTGCATCTGCTACTCTAGAAGCAAAGTTTGCCACTCTATCATCTTGATTATCTTTAGTCAACATTCTAGATGCTATATCAGATAAGATAGAACCAAGCATTGTGTTTTTGTCATTAAATTTTGTAACCGATAACATTTTATCCGCCACATCATCTTTCCTTAACACTAGTTTTTTATCTGGATCTGTTAAAAAAGAAGTTACTATTGCACCGTGATCAACCGGCGGTTCAATTTTAGCGTCCTTATCTGTTGGCTCGTCATCTGGTTTATACTCACTCATTATTTTATGAATAAGTGGTAATGCCTCTTCTACTCTATTATCTAAATTTCTTAATGTAAATTTTTCTTTGTATAGATTTGCTGTTTCATCATCTAAAACAACCTCATCTGATTGTTTGAAATCTTTAACTGCATTTTCATAATGTCCTTGTTTCGCAATACTTTTTACATATGTTCTTAAATTTTCTAATTTTAATTTTGTTTGCTCAATAATGTCGCCTGCTGAATCATTTAATTGATCTTTGTGAGCAACATATCTTGAAAAAGAATTTAATTTAGCAATATCTTCAGATGTATTAATAATATGTTGACCAAACTCGTCATGAGGTCTACCACCATTTGCAACGTGTCTTGTCATTGCTCTAGCACCTGCTAAATGTATTACAGGATATTTGAATCTTTCACCGTCCTCGTTTTCAATGTATAATGAATTTATGTGTCTAGTCCTTGCACCAGGAACATTTTCATCAACTGGACCAGTATGTCTTACTATTAATCTTGTTTTATCTAGGTTCTCATAGGAAGATTTGGAAGTACCTGTAAGTCCTTCTTTGACTTCTACGCCTGCTAATTTTGTAATTCTGTTAAGTTCTTCTGACATTTCTTCAGTATTTACCGTTTTGTTCGTATCTGCAAGATTCTTGTAATCCTGCTTCGTTAGGTTCGATTTAGTGATATCCCTCACGTCAAAACCTAACTGATGTTGTACTGCAAACTGTTTAAGTTCCTGTAAAAATGCATAAAATTCTGCTTTACTATCTTCGTCTATTTTCTCAGTTAATCCACGATTATAGTAGACTTTCATAGTTTGTTCTTCTGCTAGGCTAATACTCATTCTGCCAAATGTATCGGCATCTTCCATGTATTCAAAATCAAAAAATCTTGCTTCTTTTGGATCAGCGGTAGGACTGCCCTCAGAATCTCCGATTGTAATATTCGAAAATTTAGACCTAATTTTATTAAACAAATCGCTTGAAATTTGTGCGTTCATATATGTATTTATTGCTGTTTAAATATTAATGTAAGTTCCTTGCATAAGCATATTTCTGTTACCCCTATGATATCTAGCCGCTATCACTGTTTTTGCAAAGGATTTAAGTTGCTTTTTTCCGTCTCTTTCCTTGTGCCAGTTAATTTTATTGTTAGCAGAAACCTCACTCAATGATACTTTTTTTTGTTTTCCTAACCATTTAATTTTATTTTTTTTGGGTTTAAAGTTAATATTTGAACCAGGAACATGACAGGTAAAATTACTTCTTTCAAAGTATTCAATCCAGTCGTAATTCATTTCAACTACTTTTCCCTCCTCAGGATTGTAATCTACAGTCAAAAATAGTCTCGGTAACACTTTAAATAGATCCTCTAGTTCTTCGTTCCAACCGTGATTATTTTTCACATATTCTTTTATGAGGTTGAAAAATTTGCTGTTAATTTTCCACTCCTTGTCATACAAAAAATGAAACAAAAATTTATCTTCTTGCTCATAAAAATTATCATTTCCTATCTGCTCAATTTTTTCTTCAAGGATATTTTTTGGATTATCTAAAAAATTTTTAATTCTCTGCTGTTCTCTAATAACAATATCTTCTTTCATGAGTAAATTAAAAAAGCCTTTGTAAAAACTATAAAAACTTACGTTCATAGTGTTTCTCAAGTACATAGATAGATATTTTGTAATGTTACCGGTATGACAGGCAATGAAAAGTTTAGTATGCAATTTCATTGTTATCCAATCTTCTCTAGTGTATGTTTTTGTACTGACAATAAATTCTTGTACATTTGGATCATCTTCGTCCATATGGAAAAAGTCTTCTTCTAGATCTGCTTTTTCTTTTTCATTTAACATATGTTTTTCATGTGGTAGGTGCCTTCTGTGTACAGTTTCGATTTCCCATTTCTTTTTATATGCAGGATCGTTTGCAGGAGCATTGGGTAGCATCTGGAAATCATAGGCCTGTAATTCATTGTGTATTCCATATTCTGCTGTGTCGGTGAGTGCAGATAACCATAAGTCTACTGTATCTCCGGGCATTCCCATGATTAATTGAGCAACAGTAGGCATTTTATTTTTTTGCATATCCTCGATAATTGGAATTTGTCTAGCAACAGGAATATTTTTCCTATCTATACAATCTAAAACTTCTTGTCTTGTATGTTGTAAACTGATCAAGTGTTTTGTAACAAGTCCACAGTCAAAAAACATTTTTCCAATTTCTAAAGATCTTTCAGGAGTGTTTTTACTTGGATTGTACTGTATTCCTTTAAGCCAATTAGTTTTTTTCTGTAGGCTGTACAATTTTTTTACAATATCAATATCTCTAGGTAAGATTCCAAGATTTGCACCTACGTGCCACATCCATGGAATTTTTAATTCGTAAGCGAAAAACTCTAGTTCTTGTTCAATTCTCTCCATTGGTACACGTCTTACTTTTTGCATTGTTGCAGAACCCCAATCGCAAAAACTACACGCAAAAGGACAGCCTCTATCAGTTTCCCACATGATAACTCCTGCTTTTGTGTCCGGATGATCAACGTGTTTCTTTTTAAATTCTAACAACCATTCTTTATTATGCAACCATGGACTGTATCTAAAATCTTCTAATAGACTTAATGGACCTATGCCATCTCTTGTAGCAGTGCCTGGAGCATTCTTTTCTCCTTTGAGTAGACTAGCAAATGCCTTTTCTCCGTCGTGGTGTACAACTGAATCAATCATTGGATATTTGTCCCAGAATTTTGGATTTTTATAATCTGGATGAGGACCACCCGCAATAACATTTATCGATGGATTTATTTTTTTTGCATGGCTGGCAATTTGGGTGTTAAGTTGCCAATTCCATTCATAACAACTGAGACCTAAGACGTCCACATCTCTGAAGTCTATTCCGGCAACCATCTGTTCTAATGGTCGATTTCTAAATAAAGGATCTAACCATTGAACGTTTTTAATATCAGTCTGGCATTCGATATAAGTTTTTAAGTTTAAAAATGTAGTTGGTAGATATACTCTTGCGTCGTAAATGTTAGGACCAGAAATTAGTACTTTCATCCTAAACTCCTAAATTTGCAAAAATTGGCATTGGAGCCACAAATTCGGAATCTCTATCTGTCCATTTTTCAAAAATCTTGGGATCAAAATCTGCTAATACTTTTATCATTCTTGTCATTAAAAGACACGCACTGACTAAATCGTCATGCTGTCCTGGTTTTGCTTTGTATGACACGCCACTAGCAACATAATCTTTGAGTTCTGAAATTAAGGGTTTACTATTAATAATTAATTTTTTATTTTCAATTAATTCTTTAAATTTAGCACAGGCATCAATTTTATGTTTGGCAGTGGTGTTAAAACCTCTTCTAAATTTACGTCTGTGTCCTTTTCTTATTGGTTCAGATATAAACATTCCGGGTATATTTTCTTCACCTATTTCCATTACCCTCTGCAATGCCGCTTCACCTAAAGTGTTATTTTCCATTGAATAAAATATTTGAGGATTTGAATTTTTATCTTTTTCAATAATAGTATCATGTATGTACTTGTTGATACTTTGTAAAATCCTTATTTGTTGGTTGGCTGGAGTCATGTTGTGATGCCATTCTGCAACTTGCTCAAAGGTAGGAAGTTCAACTACTTGAATTGCTGAATAATCCCCACCGGTTCCCAAACTTGGATCTAATGAAACCATATAAGTTCTTCCCGGCTTAGGTTCTTTCCACCAACGCACTTGTCCTTGATTGTATATTGGATTTTGTCCTTCTAATTCTGCTAATGTAATTGCATTAACTAATGTTTCGTCAAAAATTAAAAATTCACATTCGTGTTCTCTTCTAAATCTTTCCTCACCTATTCTTGCTCTTTCTTCAACTGCCCAAGTTTCATCTCTGTCTGGATGTTCTGACCAGTGGGCCTTCATAGCATAAAATCCGTTTGTACCAACTATATTGTCATTTCCGAATTCATCAAAACGTTTGTTTGCTTCTTTCCATATTAATGCAAACTGATCTTCATCACTGTTTGGTGTAGATGTGATTAAACATTTACCGCCAGTTGACAATGTAGGTGAAAGTGATGTCCAAAATTCTACCGCCTTATCGGGTGGCTGAACGAACGCAAACTCATCACAGTATATCATAGATAGTGACATACCTCTACCTGTGTTCTCTGTCGTCGTGGTTGCCATAATCTTTGAGCCGTTGTCAAATTCTATGCTATTCCTATTATAAGAATTTACACCGGCTTTTATCCAACCTGGCAACATTTCATAAGCATAACGTACTCTTGACATAATGTCTGAAGCACCAGCGTATTTGTGTGCCGCTATCAATATTTGAGAATCAGGCTTAAACATAGCATACCAAATGATATAACCTGACGCACAGGTAGTTTTGCCTGTTTGTCTAGGTAGCATTGATATACTAAACCTGTGTGAGTTATAAGATTCAATCAATCTTTCTTGATATGGATAAGGTTTAAAAGCCATCTCGCCTTTCGTTGGATGCTGTATCTTCATAAAAGTTTTCATGAAATACAAAGGACCAGTTTTTTCATCCATACACTTTTCAAGTTGTAAAACCTGTTCTTTGGTGTATTTGTGTTTTTTATTGGCTCTTTTAACCTGTTGTGTATCTAAAGAAACATATGCCATAGTGTTGTATTTAAGTGAATAATAACCTAAGATCTAATCTTCTGCTGGTATTCTGATATAAGTTTTTTGAAAAAATTATTTGTTCTTGATCCGTATGTGGGTGAAACTTTTTCCTGCCATTGTCTTTCATGAAATTTACATATTTCATTATTTAAAAGTTGATGTAAATTTATATCTTCCTTGTACTGCTCCAGCCATTGATTATAAAAATTATTACTTTTTAATAAATTATCTAGTTTGATTAAATTACTTTTATTTGTTTGATTGAAAGTAATATTTTCATAACCGACCTTTGTAAAAACTTGAACAGCATTATTAATTTCATGCATTGGGTAGATTGTTAGTACCGGACATAAAAATCTTTCTTGAGCCAATTTCCAAAGTAAAAAAATATGTCTGGTAAGTTGAATACTCGAATGAGGATATTTTTTATTTTTAATATTTTTGCTATATTTAAAACTCCAATTTTTTGTTAAACTTTTTTCAATATGTTGTAAGTCTTTATCTGATAATTCTCTTTGATTTTTAACACCCGATGTTACCTTACCAAGATGTAGTTCGGTTTCATAGTCTTGAATTAATGCAGACAGCCATCTATCCCATGGATTACGCCATAAACACCAAATCTGTTTTAGTTTATTGCTCTTATCTAATTTTAAAATATCTTTATTTTCATTGAAGTATTTTGACTTTACATTTTTATTATTCCATAAGGCATACAATGATGTTGTTGCACATTTGGGTAAGCCGATCCAGATCGAATCTTCAATTAACCCGTAAGAATTGTGGGCCATTAATCTATGTTTGCTCATGTAGATTTTTTATTTTGCCATGGCTTGTTTTGTTGCAGTTGCATACATAACCGCCTCTGCGTCTTTGCCATATCTCTTTTTGAATCCTGATTTATCTTTTTTCATTCCCTTGACGATTTTTTCACGTTTATTCATTTCGCCTTTGGTCATGCTTCTACCTGATGTAGAATGTTGTCCGCCGTGTGCTTCAGGAGTGTTTAGTCTTTTTTTTTCTCTGCGTCTTTTGCCGCTTTTTTCATTGGCTCAGTTTTGTTTCCGTCTTTATCTAAGTCAACGTAATCAGGCTTTGCCGCTTCGTTAGCCGCTTGGGTATAAGCAGTTTTAAAGTTTTCGTACTGTGCTCTAAGGTCTGTCGCTATTTCGTCTTCAGTAACTTCTCTTACTGCTAGTGGGTTGTCACCTGGATATTCTTTTTTAACTTGTTGTTTTTGTTTATTCATACCACCTGACATTTTGTTTACAAGTGTGTCGACGTCATCTACTTTTTCATCTGGTGTGTTTGCATATGTTTCGTCAGTTGGTTCATCTGCCATTGATTTTGCAACAACGTCTCTCATTGCATCCATTCCCATTTCTGGTTTTTGCATTGGTTCTTGATGTTGTTCTGGTTCCTGCCCCATCATATCTGGAGTTACTGGTTTTACGCCTGCAAGTTTTAAAATTTGCATTAAAACACCTGCTTCTTCTGGTGTATCAGCAGTCATTTGAATTGCTTCTTTAATTTCTTTTTTCTCTTCTTTTTTATCTTTGTTTTCCATGGTATTTGTATTTACCTGCTCAAAGTCGCTATCTCTTAATGTATGCTCTTCGTCTCCAACTTTAAACTTGTCGCCTTTTTTAAGACCTGCCGCTTTGGCTTGTTGTACTGCCTGTGCGAAAGCATTGCCTTCGTCTGTGGGTTGTTCCGAGTTCATATCAATATTCTGGCCTTGATCGTCGAACTCTTTTTCAACTTTGTCCATTGCAATGTTGATTGAGTAGTTTTTCATTGCATCTTTTTCCATTTTAGATTTTGCTTTAAGATCGTAGATTACTTTATCTTTAGGCATCTTAAGATTTCCGTCGTCATCCACGTAATCACCTATCATCTCTTCAGCGCCTATGACGGCATCTTTTACTCTGCCTTCATCTGTTTGAATTTCTTCTGGATTTGTTCTCTGCACATTGTCCAATGCATCAGCAACTATTTCAGGATTAGTGTCTGCAATTTCTTTTAATTTTTTTAGTACATCTAGCATTTCCATAATATTATCTCTTTGGTTTAGGGTTTGTTGTTTTTGTTAATGGTGATGGTGTTGGTTTGTCTTCTTTCTCTTGTACATCATGCTTTTCTGGTTTTGCCGCGTACTCGTGTCTGTGTGTAGTTTCACCGTCTTTTTTATCTTTTAATAATTCTTTCAAGAGACTCATATTTGCTTTGGTTGAATGGAAATCTTCACCTTTTACTTTTGGTGCATCTTGATATTCTAAGTCAAGCAATCTTGTTTTGTATTCTGATTTTGCTTTTACTTTTGCTTCTTCTTGATATTCTTCTGTGGGTTCATTTGGTTTTCTTACTACAACAAAATTAGGAGAACATCTCATATAATCTGCAACCAACTCTCTTAACTCCATTACAGATGCTGGATAGTGTGTAGTAACATCAAAAATTGTTACTTTTTCATTTTTAAGATTTGGAAAATCCAAAGGCATTTCTACAATTGGAGTTGTTTTGCCAGCAGAAAGTTTTGCTACTTCATATTTCTGTAGGCAAGTTTCTAATTTACTGCCAAAATCCTTATCTAAATCGCCGGCAACCTTTATTCTATAGTCGTATTCTTTAGATGATTCTGTTAAATATTTTGCGAATTCACTCATAGCACGTTTATTTAGTCTTTTTTATTAAGTTTTCTCATCAATTCGTTCCGGTTCGTTATAACGTATCCGTCTGCTTCTATAGGTTCTGGGTCGTCTTTACCGTCTTTATCGATCTTATGTTTCTTTAATTGTAGTTCAACCATCTTTAATTTCTTGTCAATTTTGCTGGATTTTGCGTCAATGGCATTCCGTAACATGGTACTTGCAACCTCAAATATACGTCCACTGTACCTACTGTCCACGTTCATCCCCAAGTCCATTAGATTCTTATATGATTCTTCAGCCTCACCGGCTAACTTATCAAGTTCTAGATCTGACAATTCGCCCAGACCTTTCACAGCCGGCAATGCCTTCTCGATTTTGTCAAATTCGGCATAAGTTTTTTCTAATGCTTTTGCTGTTTGAGGATCGACATTTTTAGGAATAGTTTTACCATTTGTATCTTGCCTTTGTGCTTCTTTGGCATCAACCTTTTGAAATGCTTCTTTTACATTTGGTAAATTTAAAATGTCTTCTAATTTCTTTGTCATTATATTATTTACGCGAGCCGTTGTGGAATAATTGTTCTTCTGATACGACTCTAAATTTTATTTTTTGTTGTTTTGCATAGGCATTTGCCGCTTCCCATTTTGCGTTATTAATTATTACCTGTTGCTGTTTTTTATAACTCCGACCTGCCCTTTCCATAGTTGATTGTGCCGCGGGTTTTACTTCAATTAGTTCTGCGTGTTTACGCCCATTCTTATCAACATAGACTACAAAAAAATCTGGGACGTATATTGTATACTTTCCTGTGAACGGATGCCTGTAAGGTATCTTTATTGATTCACTTGCCCATTTAGCCACGTTAGGATGTTCGTCACACAATCTCATGAATGCGTGTTCCCACCCTGATCTATATGTTGGGGTCTTTAATCCAATATATTTTTCTTGATTTTTAAGATTATATTTGCCGTGTGCGAACTTCATGGGTTACCCCAATATGTTTCTTGAAACAGAATCTTTTGCAGTCTTTTTTGATCTAGTGCCTAAAGCACTTGATCTAAATCTGTTGGCATTAAGTATCATTGTCACAACCTCATTTAGTTGTGCAGGATTCGTGTCTCCGAGTTTTTGTAAAACTTCCTGGGAGTTAATATTGTCTTCCTTTGCCTGTTGTAAAATTATATAGGCTAGTTGTTCTGCTGGTTCTCGGTCAAATCCACGTTTTACAAAAAAGCCAATAGTTGCATCATATTCACCAACGTTGAATTCAAGTGGATCAACGTACTGATTATTTGTTAATTCGTCTATAGATTTTTTCAACGAATCATTGTTTTCCGATGGTAAGTTTGAATATACTCTTGTCATTATAAATTAGCCTTTTCTGCTTCTATTTCAACTTCGTTTGTTTCTCTATCTATTTTTATATATCCATCTGTCACTAGTTGATTTACATTTGCAACTGCTTGATTATTGTATGTATTTTTTACACTATCACTTTGAGCCGCATATTCAATTTCACTTTCTGCGACTGATAGTCCTTTTCTTGATCCAATGTCTTTAAAATACATCGATGCCGCAATACTATCTCTTACCTGTGCATTGCTGTTTACTAAATTTGTTGCTTCCGTAGAACTTAAAAAATTTACTGTGTCCTGCGTGGCTATAACAGTTGTTGACTGATTATCTTTATCGTCGATCAATGATTTTGCATTAGCGACTGTGCCTGCAAGTGCAACTGTTGCCGCCGCGGCACCTACGGAAAAATCTCCAACTGGATTGGCAATAGTACCAGCACTTTCACCAATTTTTTTAATCTCATCTTTTACTATTCCGCCTATCTCTTCTTTCAAGGCATCTTTTGCTTTTACTTTTTTTGCATTATTGTAAGTGTTGATTCCTTTTAAAATTGTGCCTAGTCCAACTTGTCCCTGCTGTACATCGCTTATCACTGAACCTATGCCATCTACTATACCACCAGGTCCAAAAATAGATGTAGTACCTCCACCTAAAACTGATAATGGCGATGGTTCTAAATCATAGTGTACCGTTGCAAATCCAGGAACGCCTCCTCCTTTTATTAATCCAGATCTATATAATACTGTTTCGTAAAATATTTCCATCGTGTTTTGCATTATACCTTGCCCGTCTGCTTGATCTAAATTGTCATGACTGAATGAACCTATAACTGGATTTATTAAAGAGAACGATGTAAATCTTTGTTTGTGCAAAACAAAAATATCTATTCCTCTTATAAGTGGTTTCTTCCTAACCACCGCTGTGTCCATACCAAATTGTGTGTTCTTTATAGCATCTGCATTGTCATATAAAGTATCTTTGTTCATTGTTCGCATATTTGGATCTGTCACAATAGAGTCAGCAATATGATATTCATAATATGATTTCCAGAAAGCATTCACAGTATCGGCATTGTCATCATGAAAAGTTATGTTGACTGGTGAATATTGTATTCTCGTAGCCACATATGTTTTTTTATTGTACTGCTGTTTCTCTTCTAAGTTCAAGTTATACTTAGGAAGGTCAATTGCTTTCACAAGCATATTAAGATCCAACATAACATTTTTGCCAAAATTTTTGTTTTGTAAAACTGTTGAGTCTATGTCAAATACTACATGAAATAAAAATTTATTTTTTGGTGCAAGTTTAAAATTGTCATCAAAATACAGACGCGATGCGTGTCTGTAATCTTTCATTCCTGGTAAACCAGAAGAGAATCCTTTTAAGAAATTGTTTATACTTGGCATACTGTATTTATAGTCACAAAAAAAGCGCCATAAAAGGCGCTTTCCTTGTATTATATTTGAAAATTATTATACTCCGCCACCTGTTGCAAGTGTGCCAAGAGTTCTAGTTACCGCACTACCAATTCCTGTTCCTTGTGGAGTCTGTACTGCGTTATCGTATCTGATAGCAAGTGTTATTGTTGCTGGATCGGATGTTGCATATGCTAAAGTGTTGTAGTTAACAGACTCAACGTAAGCACCGTATAATTCAAAAGTTTCTAATACGCCTGGTGCCGCCGCTCCATTACCACCGTCTAGCATTTCAATTCTAGTTGTAAATTTGTAATCTACACCTGAAGAAGCAGATGCTTGTTCAAAGAAATCAAATTGTTTCTGCACTTGTTCACCAACTAATTTAGACACTGCGTTGTTTACGTCATCTCTAATTGTAAGTGTTATAGGCGCCCAAGTGTGTTTACCTGCCATGTATACTCTTGAGTTGTACACGTCTAAAGTAATTTGGTCAAAACTTAGATCTGGTCTCGTTACATCAACAACTTGTTTTGTGATTTCTGATCTTGGAGTAGATATACCAAAGTTTTCTAGTATCACTCTAAATCTGTATTGTAATTTCGGCATCAGCAAACCTTGGTTTGCGGCGCTCTGATCACTTGCTAGTGGTACTGTAAATTTTGATAATGTTGAAATTGCCATATTTTATCTTCCTCTCTATTTATTCTGGTTACGAACCAAGTTGTGATATCTCTCCAGTGTTTTTTAATCTTAATGGTATGTAAATAAATTCAACTGATTTAACTGGTTCAATTGCTATATCAACATACAATTCATTTCTGTCTATTCTTGTTGGTGTGTTGTTTGTGGTATCACAAACTACCAAGAAGTCATAAAGTGCTCTTTGACCAACTAATTCTAACAAGAATGATTCAACCGCTTGTTTGATTTCGTTTCTTGTCAGTTCATCGTTTGGTTCAAAAATAAACGGTTTACCTATTTTGTTTAATTGTGTTCTTAGATAAACTGTTAATCTTGATACGTTAATTCTATCTAATGCACTTGTCATTGTTGGTGCAACTTTAGTTAGGTTACCGTAGTTAACAATACCTGCACCTGCAAAGAATGTAATTGGATTGATCTTCGCTGTGTGCATCGCATCTCTTAAACCTTCATTTACAGAAATTGTTTCGAACTCACCACTTGTTGAATCAATATATCCAACTGCTGTTGCGTTATCTACAACTCCACGTCTTGTTCCTGCTGGAGCGAACCATGGGAATGCCACGTTGTCGTTGTTTGCTAACACTCTCATTATCATATGAGATGGTGGTACAATGATTGATTTACCACTGTTGTCGCTTGTTCTTCCTGATGGATAAAACACGCCTAGGTATTCATCACTTGATACTAAACCTTTGTCACCGTTATCAACTGCGCCTGCGTTGTTGTTAGACCAGTTAGATAATTCTGTTGCCGTTGAACCTAATCTAAATGGTGTGTCTCCAACAACAAATGCTGTGTAATTTCTATCAGCATTTAAGTTTAACATATTTGCAATCAATTCTGGATAACCAGGAGCCGCCATAACGTTGAATCCTCTTTGATCTTCTCTGATTGCTTGGTTAGTGTTTACTTCTGCTTTAAGTTGCTCAACAATAACTTTTCTTTGTGCTTTTCTACCCATGTTTGGAGAACCGTCAAGTTCGTTAGCAGACCTGTTTACCCATCTGTCTGGGAAATAAGTTGCAACAGACTCATTGCTCTGTCTAGTGTTACCTAAACCAGTTGATCCTGAACCTGGATATGCCGCAGTTGTTATGTAATTGTTTTTGTATTCTTTTACATTGTAACCGCTTCTTCTTGTATTGTAAAGCAACATACCTTTTGGATATAATGCCGGATCTGGTGAATCAGGGTCTACAAAGTTATCACTTAAAAGATCTTTAATTGATCCTGCTGTTCCAACGCCGCCTGTTGTTGCTGAATCTGTTTTTCCGTTTGTTGTGTGGTATCTTGCATCTGCAAAAATCACACCTGATTCAGTAGTTTGATCTGTATTGTCTACAAGTTCCCAAGCAGGCTGATTAGTTGAATAACTTATTCCAGATACACTGTTTGTAACTTTAGATGTTGTGTTGTATCTGTAAAGTTTTGGATAATTTTCTAAATCGCTAGTGTCTACCCATAAGTCGTTGTCAACAAGTGCTGTGCCATCTGATTGTGTAGTTGGCTCTGTTGCACTAAATTGTGGACCATTTGGATCTGTACTAGCATATACATTTAGGTATCCTTTAAAAGATGTACCATCGTGTGCTAAAATATCTGCTTCTAAGTTTGTGTCATACCAAAGTGTTCCGTTTGCTGGTTCATTAGTCGGAGCGGTAGTTGATGCAACATATGATAATCTTTTCCAGTTAGATATTAATAGTGCATTGTTTGCCGTTGAGTCTAAAGTTTCTCCAGTTGGCACTTGATACAAGTTATCAATTTTATTTGTTCTTGTTGTAGCGTAATCTCCGTATGCATCTGCATTACCTGATGTAAAGCCTGCATCTGCTAATGGAGTTCCTAAAGAATCAACCATTCTTATTTCGCCACCAAGTTTGTGTGTAATTTGTACAGCGCCTCTATATTGACCTGAACTTACAATACTTGCTTCAACGTTAGTAAAGCCGGCACCGTTAATTGCTGATACAAAGTCTTCGTTGTCTGCAATAGTAGAACCATCACCGTTAGTTACTGTAACTGTTTTTTCAGTTGATAGAGTCAATGATGATGCAGTAGATTCTTGCATCTTAAATTGCTCACCACTTGTAAATGTTGGGAATATAGTTTTTGATTGTGCTACTGTTGTTCCACCTTCATATCTGAAAATTTGGAAATCACCTACATTTGGTGTAGTGTCAAGTCCTGAATTTTCAGTTATGTTAAATTGTGTGTAAAGTTGTCCTACAGTTAAACCAGATCCACCACCTGCTGGATCTAAATTGTAAATCGCATTGTGGTGTGTTGAGTATAATGGTGAACTTACAGTTGAAAATAAAGATGTTGCTGAACTGTAAAGTTTTGCCACTATGCTTGTACCATTGTTTGGAGCAGTAGTCTTAAACCATACTGAACCATTTGGTCTTGGTGTAGTGTCTGTTGATTTCCATTCAGGTCTTAGCGTGTGTCCTGCTTGATAAAATTGTGGAGCCGCGTATGTGCCTGCTGTTAATCCTGTGTCAGTTAAAATTGATCCACTGCCATTAGCAAGTGTAATTTTTCCATCTAAAGTTGAACCATCTGATTTACTAGTTCCATTTGAATATATTTCTATGAAACCTGTATTTGCGTCAACTGCCGCTGTGACACCTGTAATTGATGCCGCATTGATTCTTTCTGCAACGTTGGCAAAAGTTGTGCTGTTTGTAGTAACTGTTGTGCCATTGATTACAATTGAATGACCAGATGTGACTGCTCCAGTTGATTTAGTACCAATGATTGTTGGATGTGATATACTCCAAGCATTTGAACCTAGTTGCACCCAACTGTTACCGTCGTTTTTAAAATAAATTTTGTTTGATGCGTGTGTTGTGTTCACCGCATAATCACCTACTGATCCTACTGATGTTTTTGGTGCACCAGTTGAAAGGCCTCCAACTAAATCTCCAGTAGAAGTAATTAAAGTTGGCGTTTTAGTAGTGAATTGTTGATTAGTTGCAGACCATTCAAAAATACCTATTTTTGAAGTTGCTAAATCAAACCAGTATGTTCCGTCAGTTGGAGCAGATGTTGGTGCGTTTGCACTTCCAGTCAACTGCGATAAGTTGACGTTTGCTCTCATTACGTATGCTCTATTGGCGATTCCTAAAAATGAGTATGCCGCTTGTAATCCGTATTCATTTAATTCATAACCTTGCAATGGATTGCTTGATGCGTCTGTATAGAAAGTTGGATCACCAAACGTTTCTGTTAAATCTCTTTGTGATGTTAATAGGTAAACTTTATTTGCGTTTGCAGTAGTTGTACCCGGTGCAGTTGTTTCACCTGAACCGCTTTTTTTGTCTTGTGCTGATGCTACTATGAATAGTGGTGTTGTACCCGCATCTGATGGTACGTAGAAACTCTCGTCAATTACTGAGACTGCTACTCCTGGACTTGTTAATGTTGGCATACTAGTTATTCTCCTTGCAAGTTAGTATTTTTATATACTAGACTTATTTATTGCGTTTTTACAAATAGTACGACAAATGATGCGTTAATTTGGTACCTATATAGGCGACGTAAATACAATATATGGATATAGGCACCAGACCACTATGTAAAAAATGCAATGATAAACCGCGATCGTACGGGTATAAGAGGAATGGAAAAGTGTATTGGCGGAGCAAGTGTGACACCTGTATACGCAAAGAAAAAAACCTTAAAGTTGGTGGCATTACACCACTTCAAAGATCTGGGTATAAGTTGAAAAATAAATGTGAATTATGTGGTTTTAAAGCAGTTGAAAAAAGTCAAATGAATGTGTACTTTGTGGACGGCAATAAGAAGAATGTAAAGCCAATAAACTTAAAAACTGTGTGTGCTAATTGTCAGCGATTAACCAGTGTGAAGAGACTCGGCTGGAGAATGGGTGACCTCCAGGCTGATGACTAATTCATCAACTTTTTGGAATAGTTCATCTTTTGTGCCGTAGTTGTCTACAATAAAATCGAAATCACTGTTCAACCAATCCCATTCTGACCTATGAGCGCCTCTTTCCTGCATTTCTTTTTGTGAAGGCAAATCTCCTCTTTTTACACAAATTATTTTGCCACCGTGTGCTTTGATTGTTTTAATTTCGTTTACAAACCTAGTATCTGATATGACTGTGTTTTGTCCTCTGTATCTGCCCAAGCAACTATCAATCCAAATTGCATCATACATCTTGCCTCGCATTACCTCAGTACCAAAATATTGCAAGACCCACCTAGGAGTGACGCTTTTTCCAAATCTTTCACTCCAAAATTTGTCAGGCTGTTCTCTCCAGTGTCGGCTAGATGAGGTGTTTCCTTCTAGCATTTCTCTATCCCAATTGAACATAGATGCTACTGCATCTTTTAAACTTTTTGCAAAACTGTCTCGTTGAAATCCATGCTTTTCAACCAGTCTTTGTGCAACTGTGTCTTTTCCAGAACCTATAAGTCCTACAATTCCTAATAGCATCTTACGATTATACTATTATTTTATTCGTTTTGCAATCTCTATTTTTGTATCTTTAACGTTACGCAAAACTTGTTTTCTCAGTTGGGGATCTTTTTGCACACGTTTTGCTTCTTTTTCCAATTGGCTCACTTTAGTTTCCAATTCTTTCATCGTCAATTCTTGGTAGGATTTATCACGATTATCGTTGTTTGTAAAAATATTAATCTTTGCCATAATGGCTATTATTTAAAGGAGTATATTTGAGAATTAACCTATAACAAAACTATGAGGCGTGCCACCATCGGCAAATTTATTGATATCTTCTTCTAATCTTTCCATTTCTGCCTGGCCTTGATTCTTTAAGTCAGCACCATTTAATGTTGTGCCTCCTTGTGGACCAGCAATTTGTCCAAATTTACTTCTTGCTTCACCTAGCATTATTTTACATACTGCAAGTGTATAATCTCTAATCCATGGTTTAGAATAGATATCTTTGAATAGTGTTATGTCAGGTCTGTAATTGTCAGTATGCATCAATACCGTTTCGTCATCTGCTCTAGGTCTTTGTGTGATAGTCAAAGTTTTAGTGGCCACATCAAAATGAAATTGGATAAATGAACCGAACAGTTTCCCTACCAATTCTTGATAACTTGCAAACGCATAGTAAGTGGCTAGTCCGCCTGTTGCGCCTGCTCTTAATAGATATGTGTTGGTGTAGGCCAAATTGAATGGTTCAAATAATGTACCACCTTGTCCACCTTCTGTTCTGGATCCCACAGTTCTTCTGAATAATTTTCTTACATTTATTACTTCATCTGGTAAAATGTATTTGTTCTGATCTTTTTTCAGTGTAAGAAATGCATATGATTCTTCAACAGCATTTGATGATCTTTGCCTGTATTTGTTTACTGCTCTTTCTAGGGCCGTTTCGTAATGTTTTGGGTCTAATTCAACATCGATCATACCCTCGCCTAGATTATTTTTTACGTATTCAAATACTTCTTGTTGGCCTGTTTGTAGTTCTGACATACACATATTTATTGCGAAACGAACAATCTATAAATATACGTAAGATGCCAAGATTATCAATATACAAGCCTGAGAAAGGCAATGACTATAAATTCTTCGATAAGAACATTAAAGAGATGTTCACTGTTGGAGGCACCGACCTTTTAATACACAAATATTTAGGCCCGTATGACCAGGGAGACACGAATAAAGATGGCGCGGCATCACCTACACAACCAAATTATTCGGGTAGTAACATTAGTGAGTTAACAATACAAGATTTACTTTTTTTAGAAAATCGAGATAGAAAATATGCTCCAGATGTATACACAATTAGGGGAATTTACAACGTCCAAGATATGGATTTTAATCTAAGTCAATTTGGAATGTTTTTACAAAATGATACAGTATTTGTAACAGTCCATCTAAACGATTCTGTTGAAAGATTAGGAAGAAAACCAATATCGGGTGATGTGATTGAATTCCCACATCTTAAAGATGACTTTAGTTTAGACAAAAATATACCTATCGCATTAAAAAGATTTTATGTGATAGAAGATGTTAATAGAGCGGCGGAAGGATTTTCACAAACATATTGGCCACATCTATTAAGATTAAAATTAAAATCATTAGTAGACTCTCAGGAATACAGAGACATATTAGGTGACGCTACAACACAAGGTTCACTTGCAAATTATATGTCTTCTTTCAACAAAGAAAAAGAAATTAATGATGCTATTGTAAATCAAGCAGAAGCAGATGCGCCTAAATCAGGATTTAATTACAAACAATACTACGTTGCCCCTATTGATGAGAGAGGTAATGTAAGATTAGATACTGTAAACAATACAAGTGATACAGTTTCAACTGATAAAAAAGTAAGTGCAGAATTAGATACGCCTGCAGGCCATCACTATGGTTTCCAATTCCAAGGCGATGGTGTGCCACCAAATGGGCATCCATTAATCTCAGATACTAAATTTCCTCAGTCTAATGTAAACAAAGGTGATTATGTTTTAAGGACAGATTTCTTGCCGAACAGGTTGTTTAGATACAACGGTAATAGATGGGTGAGAATAGAGGACGCAGTTAGATTAACAATGACAAATAATAATACTAGAGGAAATTACAAAACTAAATTTATTAATAATAGTTCAACATCAACAATAAACGGTTTAACTGTAGAACAAAGGCAGTCACTTACTGATGCACTTAAACCTAAGGAAGATGAATAATGCTACATTTTTACGAAGGGCAAATACGAAAATTTGTAACACAATTTATTAGAGTTTTAAGCAACTTTTCTATAGAAGAAGGTAAAACGAAAGAAGGCGAAATTAAACTACGTCAAGTACCTGTGATATACGGAGACATGACAAGGCAAGTTGCAAATATAATCAAAAATAATTCAGAGAACTTTTTGCAATCTGCACCAAGGATAGCCGCATATGTTTCAGCATTAAACTATGACAGAGAAAGAATGCAAAATCCTTACCATATAGAAAAGCAACATTTAAAAGAAAGAGATGTCCTAGCAGACGGAACTTACAGTGACAAACAAGGTGCTGGATACACAGTTGAGAAAGTTATGCCTTCACCATTTAGATTAAATGTAAATGCAGATATTTTTACAACGAATACAGATATGAAGTTACAAATTTTGGAACAAATTTTATATCTATTCAATCCAGATTTTGAAATTCAAAAATCAGACAATTATATCGACTGGACAAGTTTAAGTTATATTGAACTGACCGGAGTTAATTTTAGTTCAAGAACTATTCCTGTTGGTGCAGATACAGAGATAGATGTTGCATCACTGCAATTTAGTATGCCAATTTGGTTATCACCTCCGGTCAAAATATCAAAATTAGGAGTAATACAAAAAATTATTATGAGCATATATGATGACGACGGCGGTATGAACAAAGGATTAATAGATGGAAGTTTAATATCGAGAAGTTATATCACGCCAAATCAATATGCAATATTTTTAACAGGAAATCAGTTAAGATTGATTGGCTCGAGTGGTACAAAAGTGACATCAGGAGGAGATGGTTTTTACACAGGCGCGAATGCACCAACTAATTTAGATCCTTTTGATACATTTGGTCCACCACTTAATTGGCAAATTTTATTGAATCAATATGGAAAAGTACAAAACGGAACCTCTCAGGTGCGACTAAAACAAGCAAATGGCAATGAAGTTGTTGGTACAATTTCAGTATCACCATTAGATGAAACAATTTTAGTTTTTAACATTGACAGTGATACCATACCCTCTAATACAGTTTCACTACCTAATGTATCAAAAATTATTAATCCATTAACTTTTACGCCACCATCTAATCTTGCAAATGGCACTAGATACCTTTTAATAAATGACCTAGGAGATTCAAGCAATACGTTTGATGCAAGTGCATGGGGGAATTTTCATGCAAGGGCAAATGATGTGATTCAATACAATTCATCATCTAACAGTTGGAGCATTGTGTTTGATGCGTCTGATCCTGACTCAACAGAACACTACCTAACAAATTTAAACACTGGAATACAATACAAGTTCAATGGGTCTGAATGGATCAAAAGTTATGAGGGCGTTTACACCGCTGGTAATTGGTCAATTATGCTCGACGGTAACAGTTCAGACTATGACGCATCTCAAGATACACCTTGATTTTAACAACTAAAAGTGTTATATTAATAGAATGGATAAAAATATAATATGTTCTGGTGCATTGTTTTATGCAACAAGCACTAAAAGGTTTATGTTTCTGCAAAGGACCGACAGGAAAACTGCTGGTATGTGGGGTCTTGTGGGTGGTAAGGCAAGATACACGGAATCTGCTTTTGAAGGTTTGAAAAGAGAAATATCAGAAGAAGTCGGTACAACACCCAGTTTTAAAAAGACTATACCCTTAGAACTTTTTACATCCAACGATCAAAAATTTATTTTTAACACCTATTGTATCTGTGTTGAAAATGAATTTATCCCAAAACTAAATGAAGAACATTCAGGCTATTGTTGGTGCGACTTTGAATCTTGGCCAAAGCCTTTACACGCAGGCTTAAAAAATACTTTAAACAATAAAAATATAAAGGGTAAGTTACAAACTATTTTAGATTTAATTGTTTAACCAGCACTAATTTTTAAAGTACCATTATCATTCCACAGTTGTCCTGCATTGTTAGGATCACTTGTTGGCAGGTCTGATACCATTACTTTGCCCGAGTCATTGATCATTACTTCGCCACTCGAGTCGGGAAATGATACATTACGTTTTGTTGTGGATTTTCCTTTTATTCTTGTGGTTTTTCCTGTAGCACTTTTGAGCACCAAAGGCAGGTCATTAAAGGCAAATATGCCGTCTGGTTGTACTACCAGTAAATTTTTGTGTTGTCCTGCTTTCCTACAAGTGAATTCTATTGCAGAATCGTCTTGGCCAGTTGTTGTGTCTTTGATTTTTACACCTATGCTGGCATATCTAATTGTGTTTCCTTCACTATCATTGCCTTTAAATTGTATCTTACCCAGTGCATCATTGTTGGCCGGAGACGCACTATCTCTGGTTAGGGTCATGTGAGGTCCAGGAGCATTGGTATCCGCTTTTGTTACTAATAACAAATTGTTTTCACTAGTTGATTTATTTCTTACTACCAGTTTGTGATAAATTTGTTTCTTGTGGAAGTCTGGATCATTACTCGTGATCGGTTTTCCTTCAGGATCGTCATCAGCAACTTTTAAAAGACTGTAAGTTTTTTTTGCCATTATTCCTCCTTGATATATTTTTTACCTGTTAATTTTTCGATATCCTTGATCATTTCTTCCATGTTTACTCTCACAGTTTTTCCTGTTTTTTTATTTCTTGAGAAGTATTCCCACTCACCTTTTTCGTTGTGCGGAGATATTTTAGTCACGTTACCCGCTTCGTCCTGAACAAAAACTTCAGCACTTGATGAGTCATCTTTAGCATATATCTGTGCAAGGTTGGAAGACGTTGACGGATCACCTGACAACACACCCAGTTCAACGTGTCCTGTAACCCTTAAACTTGTATCGTTCAATAATTGTAAACTGTCAGATCTAAATCTTCCTGAGATGTTGTTTGATCCGTTTTTCCTGAACGCAAATTCTATGATACCATCTTCCGAACCATCTGATGCATCTAGAATTTTACCTGCAATTTTGGCATAGAGAACTTCTTGGTCAGCATCATTCTCACCTTTGAATTTGATCTGTCCTAGGTAATCCGCATCTGCTGGACTTGAACTGTTTCTCTTCAATGTAACTACCGGGCCTGCTGTACTCGAATCTTCTGTTGTTGTTATTGTAAGTGAATCTTGTGTTGTTGTATTTGTAATTGTTTGTGAGCCAATAATATCTACTGTACCAGTGCCTTCTGGATCTATAGTGATGCTCTGGTTTGATGCCGCTGATTTTATTGCATCTGTGAAAACACTTCCTTGGAATGTAGCATTTGAAGAGAATGTTTTTGCGCCTGTAATTGTTTGAGTACCACCAATGTTCACTGTACTTGCGGCTGAGACACTTTCCTCCCTTTTCATGTTTATTCTGTAAGCATTGACAGTTGTCGAAGACCCGCTGGTAGATGAGGCCTGTATAGTCACAGTACTTCCTGATATTGTAGCAGTAAAAGTTAACTGATCTGTGCCTTTGGTAGATACCATTGGACCTGTTGTGATATAAGCATCAGTTCCGTCAGTGACCACTGCGAGTTCAGTAATACTTGATGCATTGCTTTCATTAGAACTTGTTCCTACAACATAATAAAAAGCACCATGTATCGCTGAAGCATCAAACTGGTCAATTGTAGTGGCTGTCGAAGAAACTGTTGTTGCGGGAATAATCTTTTGATTTGTTGCCTCAAATCCTGCCTCGGAATCACTTAACAAGATTCTGTGCATTTTTACATTTAGGTTTGCCCTAGCACCCGATCCTGACAATGTGACATTGCTTCCACCTAATGTGGCTGTTAGTGTGATTAAACTGTTGCTTCCTGTCCTTACACTATTATAGTCTGTGATGTATGCTGTTGTACCATCGTGTACAACCAAACATTCTATTGATTCTAATTCATCGTCTACTTCATCATTCACAGAAATAAAATATTTCGCTCCTCTATAAGATGCGTGTGCCCAAGTATCTAAACTTTCTGAACTGCTGTCAACATCAGAATTAATTACTATTGCTGTGTTTCCACTTGTACCTACACTGCTGTTATCTCCTAGTTGTATTGAATATGCAGTAACACTGTTAGAAGCAGAATGTCCAGTTGCTCTAAGTCTTACAGAGCCACCGGATACATCACCGTTGAAAGTTTGTCCTGTTGTAGTTCCTGTCTTAGTCACGTGAGATGTGGAAGCATATCCGTTTGAGTTGTTATGGATTACTGAAACTTTTTGTACCGCCACTTGATCGTTGATTTCGTCTCGAGATGTTATGTAATACAGTGCGGAATCAAATTGTGAAGTGGAATTTGATTCTATGGTTTTTTCTTCCGTACTTCCTATACCTGTCTTTTGTACCAAAGATGCTGTGGTGTCATCTGATATTGTGGTACTGGCAGTGCTTGATAATGCTCCAGAAAAGACAAATCCAGATGCTGTTGATTTGATTGTTTGATCACCAACGTGAATTGTGCCTGAGGATGCATATATATCTTTAAACCTTTTACTAGATGAACCAAGGTCAACTGCATTATCAGTTGCCGGAAGAATACTAGAACTTGTTTCTATTATTCCGCTACCGCTGGCACCAATTTCAATGTTTTCATTTGACCTTTGTCCTGTTATCTTATTGTCATCTATTGTTATGCCACCTGTTGCTAAACTATCAATAGACACAGTGCCAAAACTAATACTTCCAGATCCATCTGTTTGTAAAACTTGATTGGCACTACCATCTGCTGTTGGAAGTGTGTAAGCACCGTTGACACTAATTGTGCCTGTGGTTTGCACACCGGTATTGATTGTTTTTAATTTTTCTGAGCCATAATAATATAATTTTAACTCACCCGTAGAACCGTCTGCCCTTAGATAATCGGCTAGACCACCACTGCCATCATCTGAACCTATGACTACGTCTTTGTTGTCAGCATAAGTTCTAATGTTTATATCGCCGGTTGTTTCGTTGATGTTAAGATTAGTTCCAGTGTGTTTAATATTTGTGTCTGCATCAGTACCCAATCTCAATTCAATACTGTCATTCAATTTAAGATTATCTGTTACAGTGCCTCCAGCAATAGAGGTACCAGCAAGTGTTGTTGCTGTTATTGTTCCGTTGACTTGTAATGCTGTTGTTGGTTCCGAGATACCTATACCCACACGACTGTTTGTTACGTCAAGATAAAGTAGGTTTGTTTCAAATGCAAGGTCGACGCCATTCCTAGTCAGATTGGACTTTAATACCGACCCTGATATACGACCTATGGCCATACTTAGGTTCCTCTCATATAATAATGTTAGTACGGCAATACACCATACACGGCCTCGTTATCATTGCCGGCCGACAGCAGTAACAGTATTTATGTTTATTATGTGCCAATAACTAGATAGTGTGCCCATTGTGGTGGTAACCACTGCAATATCCATGCTCTATTACGCCATAATGGGTATAAATCATCTAGTTCTATCTGGTCTAAATCTTTAAACTGAACTCTAAAATATGGCCAGCCATAGGAGGTCAATATCAAATCGAAATCATCCTCGCCCTTGAATACTCTTAGGTGAAGATATTTGTACCTATTTTCTTTTATAAGTTTTTTCACGCACCTCTCCTGTTGGTGCGTTCCTTCGGTTGCCCTACTTCCGTCCTGTGGATGAACGTAAAAGTATTTATAAATCGTAAAAAAAAACGGGTCTACATTCCTGCAAACCCGTTTAATTCTAAAGATGTAATATCTTAGTTGTTTGTTCTAACAACTGCTAATACTAAACCAATTCCTGCATCTGTCTTGTCTTCTAATGCTCTTCCAACTACGTGGAATGGATTGATTGACTCACCCTCTGCTACTGCTCTCGCAGTACCTTTAATTGAAGATGATACTAATCTTTGACCTTTGCTTACTGCACCTGTTACTCTTACAGGAGTTCTTCCTGTCATTGCAACAAATGGGTGTGACTCGTCGTTACCTGCTAGAGCATTCATTCTGTATGCTGGTTGAGTAGAAATAACACCAAAAACTGAATCTGATAAGTCAGTTGTTGATTCTGTGATTTCTGCCGCACCGCCTAGTGTAACAACAGCACCTTCTGACATAGGAGCGTCTGCTTCGAAACGCTCGCCAACGTCCGCGTATGCCGCCGATGTTGCCTGTGCGTGTACCACATTTGCTCTGATATCTACAAGGTCTTTGTTTGATAAGTCGTCGTCTGATCTGTAAGCAGTCCAGGCACCACTTGCGTTACCAAAAGTTGATGTTCCGTCGTCTGCGAATGTTTCATCCCAAACCCAGAAAAGATCTTCTTCAGTTGCACTTGATGTTGCACCTCTGTTGGCTTTTAAGCCAGAAAAAGATGGCATACCTGCCGCACTTGACACGTTTCTGTTAACTTCGATCATGTTGTCTTCAACTGATAATGTAGTTGTATTCAACTCTGTTCTAGTTCCATCAACTGTTAAGTTTCCTGTTATTCTTACAAGACCATTAGTCGCTATTAACTGATCAGTTCCACCTATGTCTAATGTTACAGATGAAGCACCTACAGTTACATTGTTTGAACCTGACACAATTGAAGTTTTTGCTGTCAATTGGTCGTCAACGTATTTCTTGTTAGCCAAAACTGCATCACTACCTGGTGCACTTGAGTTATCAAGTGTTAAACTTGATATCCCAGTCACTGCGTTTGAAGACGCCGTGATTGCTACATCACCTACTGATAATCCGTTATTGACTCTAAAGTTTCTCGCCGCCATAGTTCACTCTCCCTTATGGTTGATTGTTAATGTTAAACTATTGTTTAACGTATTATTTACCAAGATTTCGCTATTAATGTGTTGTAGTTTAATAATTCCGCCGTAAAAAAAGGCCCTATATTTCTACAGGGCCTTTTAATATTCTATGTTATGCTATTACACCGCTTGTAAAGAGTACTGTACGACAGCAGATGAAGATCCACCTGTACTAGTTGCTTTTACTTCGACTGTGTTTGAACCATCGTGGTTGAATGTAATTGTAGCAAGATCAGATGATCCTGAGTTAGTTACACCGTACACTGTTCCATATGCAGTTGAACCGTTGTGTAAAACCAGTGACTTCATTACAGAGTATTCTGAGTTAGCAGAATCAGTTATTGTGATCATTAACTCTGCTGATCTGTAAGATGCCGCATTAAACGTCATGATGTTAGTTGCAGTTGATTCAAACGAGACTGAACTTGTTTGAGTTCTTGCAACACCACCTGTCGCTAGTGCAGTGTTATCAAAACCAGTCATTGCAAATATTCTTGCACCACTGTGTGGAGCAGAAGTAAATGTAATGTTTGTTCCTGATACTGTGTAGTTTTCTGTTGGTTCTTGGTAAACGTTGTCAATAAACACAAGGACATTGTTAGCATTTTCAGGTGCTGAACTAAAGAATCCTGTGATTGTTGTTGTTGACCCGTCACCAGTTGATGATACTTTAGAAATTGTTGGTGTGTCACCAGCAATCGCTAATTCAACGTAAGTTGATCCATCATTACAAGCCTCATACTTAGAAGTTTGAGAGTTGAATCTGATGATACCAGTTGCCGCTGTTGGTCTTTGAGCAGTGTTACCTACCGGTACTCTAAACGCATCAGTTGATCCAGAGGCATCTAACGCATAACTTGGTGAACTTGTCATTACACCAACTCTGTCGTTACCCGCGTCTACGAATAAACCGTGTGTGTTACCGTTTGATTCTACTCTAAAGTCAACATCAGCAGATGCTTCGTTGAATACAACTGAACTTGAAGCCGCAGTTGTTATAGTTAGGTTACCAGTACCGTTAGTAATGGCAGTGTTTGAACCATCGTGTGATACAGTAAAGTCATCACCAGCACCAACTGATAGATTTTGGTTGTCAGCATCAACTTTAACACCTGTGTTACCTGATACAGTTGTTCCTGATATTGCCGCTCTAGTGTTAGCACCAATGATCACGTTATCGATGTTATCATTTCCACCACCGTTACCGTCAATGTTTATTTCACCATTGGCAGTTAAGTTTGTGAAAACCGCTGTTGAAGCCGAGTTAGCACCGATAGCCGCTCCGTCAATAGCACCACCGTTAATGTCGATTGTGTCTGACTTGAACGTACCGATTGCTTCTACTACTCCTGTACCAGCCGCATCTAAAACCAAATTATCATTTGATCTAGATGATACTACTTTGTTATCTTCAATGGCTACACCTTGTGTAGACACTTTGTTGAATGTAGCATCTTTTGCCTGGATGTCAGCGTAAGCATCGATTGTTACGTTACCTGCTGTTGTTCCATCCTCACCAGATGTAGTTGCAAACACAAATTCGTCTGCTGACTCATCCCATAAGAATGATACGTTTGCTAAAGATCCTCTGTTAAAGAATAGACCTTGGTCAAAGGCATTCGCCGCTCCACCTGAGTTATTCTTCGCTAATTGAATTAGCGGATCTTCAACTGTTAATGTTGCACTGTCAACTGTTGTAGTTGTACCGTTAACTGTGAAGTTACCTCCAACAACAACGTTGCCGGTAGTTGTTAAAGTTGTAAACGTTCCTGCCGCCGCGGTATTTCCACCAATAACGCAACCGTCGATCTCACCGTCTCCACCTGAATCGTCGATGTTTACGTTTGTTGTCGCAGTCAAGTTAGTAAATGTACCTGCCGCCGCTGTGTTGGCACCGATTATGATTCCATCCATGTTACCAGATGAGTCAATGTCTATTGTACCATTTGCAGTTAAGTTTGTAAATGTACCAGCCGCCGCCGAAGCCGCACCTATAATAGTGCCGTCAACTGCTCCGCCGTTTATATCTGCTTTAGATATAACAACTGAACCAGTTCCATTCGGTGTGATTGATATGTTTTCATTAGATCTCGCGGATACAATGTCGAATCCGTTAATATCTAAGTTACCGCCTAGTTGGGGTGTAGTATCTTCTACTATATTGTCAATACCGTCGCCCGCCAAACTTGCATATGCTCCGCCAGTGTAACCCTCAATCCTACTTAAAGTAGAATTGTATCTGATGTCACCGTTTGCTGGTGAACCAGGTCTTTGAGCCGTCGTTCCCGAAGGAAGTCTTAAACTGTCTGTTGCAGAGATGTGAAGTTTTACGGCCGGACTAGCAGTTCCAATACCTACCCTTGAATTCGTTACGTCTAACGCCAAGAGGTTCGTTTCAAATGCTAAATCCGTTCCTGATCTCTCAAGATTGGCTTTGAGCATCTGTCCTGATATTCGTCCTATTGCCATAATAGTTTCTCCTTGTTACTTTCGAAAGTTAATTTAACGTTAAATTAATTTATGATTTAACATCTATATTTACCGTGCCCTGCAGAATTACCCGGCTTAAATACAGATGTTATGAAATATACGCACATTACTGTCCTAGGAAATATACCCATAGAATACGACATGAAGACTCCTGCAAAACTGGGTGATGTGATTGCAAGTGGCATTTGTAACAAAACTATAAAATTTAAATATGCAGTCACCAACAATGAATTAGAATTACAAAACATGATCAACTTTTCACACTACAAAGACACCATGCTTTTAACAAATACCGGCCTATATAAAAAGTATTTCTTTTTTGACAATGTGGATTATCTACCCATATTTGGTGATGTTGCAAGTGTAGGTTTAGATTTTTCAGAATTAAGCAATCAAAATCTAGCACTTTTATTGGCAATTTGGTCCGACGCCGACAGGATATTCCTGTGCGGATATGATATTGAAGATCTAGATGAAAGGGAGATTCTAATTAAAATGATGACCAATCATCCAACAACACATTTTTACTTTTGTAGGAAGCCTAATATTAACAAAATTAAATTGTTTGATCATTTGAAAAATGTCAAAGTGTTTGATTACCCGGAGTTTAAGACATATGGCAAAAATTAAAACAGAAACATTTTACAAATATTCAGTTATATTAAAATGGCCAATGATCGCAAGAAATAGGTCATTAGAAACTTTACAAGAGCGTCCTGATATAGTGCAAGAAATGAATCATTTCAGACAAAAAATTGAAAATGTTTTAAAATTAATTTTAAAGAAAGAATTCAGAATAGAAGATAAATTTCATATGAACGGAGTAAGGATTGAATTTACAAGTGGACAAGATTTATACGAATTTATTATTAGACAGCCTGAGTTCGAATGGGAGATTGTTCCAGAAATAGGTACAGTAAACAAACTTACCGGCGAATATAGAAAATTTATTTTAAATTACCAACCAGATGGTATTAGTGTTGATTAAGTTTGTGCTTCGGCAAATCCTGACATAATCACAATCCTTGCACCTGTGTGTGGAGCCTCACTGATTGTAATCGAAGATGTTGAACCATCTGTGGTATAATTTTCTGTAGGTTCCTGCATCACACCATCTATATACACAATTAAATTTTTTGGATCTGTCGCGACATTTGTTGACGCGAATGTATTGGTGGATCCATCTCCTGTAAAAACATCTTTTTTAACTTCTTGAGATGTGTGTTCTGTTCTTAAACTTGTAAAAGTAGACCCGTCTTCGGATACTTCATATTTGCCTGTGGTGCTGTTAAATCTTATAAGTCCTGGTGTCGCACTTGGCCTTTGTGCAGTAGTTCCCACTGGTACTTTTATGCCTGAGTTTGTATTGAATACAAAATTACCTGTGCCTGTTGTGTTAAGAGTAAAGTCTGCATTTGTTGTATCTTGGTTTATTGTTGATCCTGAAAATGAAAAATTACCTGTGTCTCCAGCACCACCACTTGAAAAGTTTTGTAAACCTACTTGTCCAGTGTATCTTGCTCCAGATATATAGACTGATTTTCCTGTAAAGTTTATTCCATTTGGTAGATTCGTTCCAATGAAATGTAGTACACCGGATTGATAATCAAAGAACCATTCGTCGTTGTTTCCTGAACCAGTACCAAATAACTGATCTCCCGAACCAGCGGCGTTGCCGGCATCACCCGACGTGTGAACATAAACTTTTACACCATATGTTGATCCAAATTCAGGTGGTATCCAATCTGTCAACTCTGTTTTCCAGGTTCGATTTGCTGATGCTGTGTTGTCAGGGGCTGTTTCGTCCGGCGTACTTGTTGGGTAGACTGTTACTACACCCGAACTTGATCCTGGCATTACTGCGGGAATACTTGATGCTTGGTTCCAAGTTTTATCACCTCTTATTAGTAAAGGTGATGCAATGGCTTCGTTAGGTGCTTTCTTATTCGCATTGGTATCTGTTTTGGTTGCACCGTAACCAATTTTCTTCCAAAGATAATCTATTTTTTTTGCGTCTGTAATTGCCATTAGTCTATGCTCAGTGCTGTGATACTGTCTCCTGATTCTAATTTAATTCTTACTAAAATATTATTACCTGTGGCATTTGTTGCATTCTCCGTGCCTAAGGTAAATGTAAATTCTTGTCCTGAATAGGTTGTCCCATCAATCACCCTGTCTCCAGAGTTGAACGCACAACCATTTGATCCATTACCACCGTTGCCTGTGTCTGATCCTGGTACTCCCGATCCTCCATATGTTGTTGAACAGTCTAACCATCCGTTCAATCCACTTGCATTATCTATCGCAGTGCCTGGCGCCGCAATGAACATACCCGATACCTTGCCTGATAAAGTTATATTGAAGTTTGCCATTGTGGTTCTTCTGAATGCAAAATTATAATATTGTGCACCTGAACGACCTGTGTTAAGATCCGGACCTACCGGTAGGTAACCTGAACTTAGGTCTGTGGTGAAGTGCTTAATTGTTCCAAACCTTGATATCGCTTCATTGGTTCCTTCCACTGTGACTGCACCAGACCATGCGTGATCCGTGTAGTAGTTGGCATTTGAAGAATCGTTCAAGGACGGTGTGTCACCTGACAGGGATCCAAATCCACTTATTCTCACAGCGTCGTCATCAAAACCTGCGCCTAAAGAATCTGATACTGTTATACCACCCGCTTCATTGTCCAATGTTAATAGAGTGTTGGAGTATAACTGAATTTTTGTTGATGTTTCTGAATAAGAACTGGTTCCATTGGCATTCCTTGCTCTCATCTTGATAGTCTGTATTGAACGCCTCTGTGTGTTCAGCAATGGCACTGTGAGTGCACCTAGGGTGTATGGACTTCCAACGCCAGTATTTTTCACTGGTATGCCACTTGATAGCATTGTTGAAGCACCATCTATGTCGGCGTATGTGTAATCTAGGTTGCTGATGACGTGTCCAGATGTTGATTCCTGGTTGGTGCCTGGATCTATCTCTATCGGATTAGAAGCATCTTGATATGCCTGTCCTGTGAAGTTGGCAACACTTGATCCTGTTACCGTCAAACTTGGAGAACCATCATTGTAGTATGGCACACCAGAGATATATCTCAAGTTTCCTGCCGCGTTTTGAGTAACAGTTCCGATAATTGGTGTTGGCGTTCCTGTAAGTAGATCACGTACAACATGGACGTAATTGGTGTTACCTCCGGCACTACTCTCAATCCTTTGTGCATTCAATCCAGCGGTGTAATCTGTAAGTGCCTGTGTAATTTTTGCCGTCGCTACCAGGTATAATCTCTGTGGATACGACCCATCTACTTCGTCATAGTCTCTATGATTTGTGATTACTAGATCAGTGAATGTGTCATTGTTGGCACCACCCTCCGACGTTGTAAATGTCCTAGCGCCGCTGGCACTACCATTTATTGATGCTGTGACTGTTTGATTTACAGTAGATCCTGTACCATTCGAATCGTTTACTAAAAAGTTTGTAACTGTGTTTGTGTCAATAGGTGTTGAACTTGTATACCTTCTTGCAGTTGTTGACTCCAAGGAAGTTCCTGCCGCAAGTGTGTCTGCAGAGCCAGTGGCATCATCAAAGTTTGCACACAGATGTGGGTTGGTTCCTTGTGCTGAATCTGATAATGTTAAACTTTTAGAACTTAAACCTGCAGGTGCACTTGGAGTAGATTTCATCACAAAAGTAATGGTTTCTTCATCGTCTTGCTCAATTGTGTCTGGTGTGCCGTGTGCTCTAAATCTGAAATTTATGTTTCCTGCCGATGTGCCTGAATAGTCTTTGTCCAGTGTTGCACCTATTGTTCCTGCTGTTGATCCATCTTCGCCAATACTTAATGTGTCTGATGAATCATCTTTAAAATCATAAGTGTAGTCGTCTGCGTGTTGTGATGTATTTGTGAACCTTGCGATGGCCCTATCTGTACCATCGAGGTCAGTGACATCATACAATGACAGACTGTTGTCGCCTGAACCTGTGTTCACTGTCACTGCCGTGCCGGCAATGTTCGCTCTCACATCCGGTTCAACTATAATTTTCATGTCTGCCGCAAAAGGAGAACTTGTATGTTCGTTTGCAAGGCTCAATGTTGTAGTATATGTCACTGTTGTTTTTGCATTCTGTTGTGCAGTGCTAAGGTTGAATGTATTTGAAATTGTTTGTCCTGTGTCACCACTTGAACCAGATCCCACATTAACGTTTGTCGCTCCAGCGCCTTCTCCAAAGTTCCAACTGTATACGTTGCTTGAGAAAACTGATTGTGGGCCTGGATTAGTTGCTGTATTGTTTGTAAAGGTAACAGGAAAGCCTGAAGTACTTTCTTCATTTACTCCTCTTACAGTTGAATCAGCCGCTGAATACAGAACTGTGTGCGTTGAATAAACATCAAAGTTTTTAGTAATACCTGTTGGTATATCACCTGGGGCCGCTGTAGAGTGTGCTTCTAAGACAAGCCTGATTGCATATCTAGTATCACCTGTTCCGGTACCTGCAATAGTACTACCGTCGTCTGCACCACTGTTATTATATGTGTGTGATAGCCTACCACCACCTACGCCACCTGGATCACTATCGCTGGTTACAGATTGTGAATTCCCATCTCCCCAGTCTATTCTATAGTTCACTGTTGCACCACTTGTATTTGTTGAGGTGTTTTCAAGATACACAGTCGATCCTGTATCTGCTTTTGTAATTGCACTGCCACCCGATGATGCCGCATATATAAAAAAGTTTGGCACCGGAGTTGCAGTAAAAATTGTTATGTAATTCGTTCTTGTTGATGTTGCAAATGAACCAGCGGAATCTGTAACAGCAGTGTTGTTGAATGCTTTAACAGTTACAGTCATTGATCCTGTTGCTGTGTATGTGTGTGAAGGTGTCGAATCTGAAGTTGCAGTTGTTGTATCGCCATCGCCCCATGTAATCGTATATCTGTTTGCTCCTCCACCAACTGTGGAAATAGTTAGAGTAATTGTGGTTCCACTTGACGCCGCAGTGGTATCTGCCACGAAAGAAACTGATTTCACAAATGTGTTTGCTCTTATGTTTTCAATGGTTTCATTGAGATCATCTATTGCTCCAGTCACCGAATGAGCGTCTCCCAAAGTTATTAGTGCACCATCACCAAAACTTGCATCTGATGGTGAACCTATAGGAATACTTGATCCTATTACTGATCCAGAACCGGCAAATCCTGCTGTGTTTACATCAAAATAATTTTTTGTTACAAAGTCTCTAGCATCTGTTGGATCCGCGCCTGCCAGTTTAGCATACGCAGTATCAGTAATTGTTGAAGTTGTTGAACCGTCTGACGCAGTTGTTACTAATTTAAATTTGTCGTTTGCTTCATCCCAGTAGAATAATGCTGGATTTGAGGAACCTCTGTTGATCATTACTCCTGCAGATGTGGCTTGACTTGAGCCTGAATTCAAGACAATGACGTTGTCTTCTACAGTCAAATTCCTTGAGTCTATTGTCGTAGTAGTTCCTTGTACTTCTAAATTACCCGTAATAGTTTGATTACCTGTAATTCTAGCATTTCCTACTACATCTAGTTTGAATCCAGGACTGTCAGTACCAATACCTATTCTTGCATTGGATACATCTAAAAATAATAGATTTGTTTCAAAGGCTAGATCTACGCCCTGCCTGGTAAGATTAGACTGTAAGAGTTCGCCTGGTATTCGTTGTATTGCCATATCCTAGATATTTATTTTTAATTGCACGGTCAAAACGCACCTATAAATATCGTTAATGTCAATCGAGCAAAGTATTCAAGATCTGGTAACAGAACACGTTGAAAACGCAATGAAACGCACGGTCAGTAAACTGAACAGTGATAATCATAGCCTATCTACACGACTAGAATGGACTGAGAAGAAGTTATCAGAAGCACTAGAACAACTGAAATCAAAAAATAATTCTTTATTCGAAAATGAGTTATCTGGTGACAAAATTGACGGTGGTACTATCACAAATTTTAGTTCTACAGGTATCAAAGATGAGGCAACTAAAGCAAAAATAACCATCAAAGATGGAGACATTGTTGTTGATGGTCCAATGCACGTTGAAGGAAAATTTGCCGCAACCGAAATAATGTACTACCAAGCAGTATGCGAAGATATGGATGTGAAAAATTCTGTTAGAATTGGTGGCAATGAAGTGATTTGGTCTGATAGACTAGGCAACGCAATTAAAAAATCAAAACTACAAGAAGTTGGAATCTTAAAAAATTTAAATGTTGCAGATATTTTTACAGTAGAAAATAACAAGGTCGGTGTCAACACACTACTACCTGGGGGTCCTTTTGCAGTCGCTAAGGATGGCCTTGAAGTTGTCACAGATGTTGTTGGTTCTACGCCTTATGTTGGCACAATTACTTCGGACAAGTTTTCAATTGGCACAAACAGAGAACCAACATTGTTTGTATCACATGACAACAAGATTGGAATAAAAGTTAAAGCACCCAAGGAAGATTTAGAAGTAGCAGGACCAATAAGATATCAGGGACAAACGCACAGATATGAGCCAGAAATTCCAAATAATGGCAGTCATAGTAAAGGTGATATTTGTTGGAACTCTGAACCTGAAGTTGGGGTTCCTTTAGGATGGGTATGTATTAAATCCGGTGCACCTGGTACTTGGCGTTCCTTTGGAAATATTTCTTAAACTATATCTAAACCGTGAATAATTGTAACAACTTTTGAGGCATCGCCTGGATATGATGGTGTTAAAGTTATGTTGCTACCTGAAATAGAATACGTGCTGTGTTTCTGAAATACACCTTCCATAAACACTAAAATATTTTTTTCATCTGTTGGAGTTACTGACATTGGAAATACAGTTGTTGATCCATCAAGTGTTATTGTATCTACTGTGATCCCGGCAACACCTGCAGTTCCGCCTTGTAAATTTTGAAATGCAGTACCGTTATAAAATTCTAACTGATTTAAAGTTTCGTTAAATCTTAACATACCTTTTTTTGGAGATGCTGGTCTTTCAGCAGTTGTCCCAACAGGAATTTGTATCGAATCCTCGCCTGCTAGTATTGGGTTTTTTACAAATCTACCCATGATTATTACAATCCTATAGTTGAAATAGTAGCAACAACAGAACCTGAAGAGTCAGGAGTTTCAATATAAATTTTATCTCCTGTCGCTAAAATTAATTTCTCAGTGTCGATTATGTATGTATCAGTGCCTGATATTGTTAATGTGTTGTAAAGTTTGTTATTTTCTGTTGGCACAGTTGTTGAACCATCGTTTTTTAGGACGTAGATATTGACAGTAGCATCTGCAGATGAGATGTTACATAAGTGTATTGACGTCACAGCGGTACCTTCAGTTGCCGCAAATGCTTGGCTGGTGTTTGTTAAAATGTTGTTACATACTCTTTGTGTTATTGCCATTTTTATCCTAACGCAATGGCCAATGCCGTTGCTTTCTTTTTACTTATCAATTCATCTTCTGTGCCAGAATTGATTGCTGAGTTGTTGAAATACAAGCCAGTGCCTCCACCGCCTGCTGTTTTGTTATAGATCTTGGTTACTGAGCCTGCCGTTGGTGTTGATGCCGCGCCAGAGAACGTCAAAGTGTCATTTATTACCACGTCACCTGTACCATTTGATGCTAAAGTTAAATTTGCATTAGATGTGGCTGATGATATTGATTCTATATTTGTTAAATTCTGTCCTAGACTAATTGTTAAATTGTCACCTGTTGTGATGGCAGTGCTAATGTTAGAGCCGCCTAAAAATTGTAATTTTTGTCCTGTGCTATATGTGACTTCAGTTGAATCGTCAGCACCAATGTTTAAGATGAATCCACCGCCTGATACTGAATCATCAACATATTTTTTCGAAGCGGCATGGTTGTTATCAGATGGTGTTGTTGCTATTTTAATCTGTCCTAAAGTAATGTTTGATACCGTGGTTACTGCGGCATCATGCGTAGTAGTACCTAGTTGGAATTCGTTGTCTCCTGCGTCATAATACAAGATAGCATTGTTGGATGTTCCTTGATTGAACATCAGTCCAGAGTCTTGTGTGCCGGCAGTAGAGTTGTTTCTGTTTATCTCTAAAAATCTGTCTTCAATTGTTAAAGTTGTTGAATTTATTACCGACTGTGTGCCTTTGATTTCTAAATTTCCGTTTACAACAGTCAGGTTGGAATCAAAAGTGATGGTGTTAGAACCACCAGATCCTGTGCCTGTTTTAATGAGATAATCACCCGATGTTCTTAAAGTTTTTATTGCCATTTGCTATTATTTATGTTGATAATGGGGGAGTACAAAACTCCCCCATATAAGCACGTGTTTTAAGGTTAGATTACGTCGATTGAACCCTTACCTGATACTTTGCCTTCGTCATCACCTTCTCCGCCTAATGTGTAAGGAACGTGTCCAGTGGCACCGCCTGCTGTAACATAGTGTACTGTGTTGTTGTAGAATTTCTCTACATATGCCACAGTTGAGTCGTCCAAGATAATTTGAACACAGAATTCACCGTTTGTAAGTGATCCTGGTGCTACTGCTTTAAGAGTAAGCACTTCAATATTTCTTGTTGAACCGTCTGCAGAAAGAAAGTTGACTTTAAATCTTTTACTTCCTCTTTGAGACACTATGAAGTTTCCAGATGCTGTAGATACTGATTCAGCGCCTGAGCCGTCAGGTTGTGTAGTGTTATTCGAAAATGCACCAGTGACTTCTATATCACCTGCACTTGATCCGAATCTACCTTTTTTGAGTGGTCTTCCCATTTTTTTTCTCCTGTTCAGAGCCTAATGTGAGTTCTACTCACTACGCGGTGGTTTACATCCGCATAAGTCCACACTTGATTGTGTGGCTCTGTTTGAACTGTATGTATTTATGATTTTTGGTAGTTTCATAAGGACAGCATATATTGATACACTGCCCTTATGCAGTTGTCGGTTACCTAATTGTTTCTATATGATTTACTTTCTATTGTAGATATGATATAGAATCCAAATTGCTACCAAACCAATCAGACCTTGATCTGAAAAGCCTTGTAGTACGCCCTGGACGTTTCCTATCACAGAAACGTTTGGCCAGAACGGAATACCTTGACCGTTAAACAGGATTTCTAAAACAATTCCTAACGCGATGAATGAAACACCTACGTCAGCAATTCCTTTTGCCCATCCTTTTACTTTATTAAGATAATCCATGTTGGACCTCCTTTACACGATTTTTGTTAATCGTTGAAATATTTAGAGTAATGGATTTACAAGATAAACTAGCACATTTGGTTTAAAACTTTTATGACGATAAAAAAAATTAATTATATTACTACTTAATTTTAAAAAGTTGATTTTTTACTATGAATTCTAGTAGCATCATCGCCCATTGTTGATGCCCCTCGAGACTAGGATGTGGATCTTTAGGACTTACAATTAGTTTTTTATCTACAACATATTCATAGTGACTCATCGAAGGATTAAAAAATCTTTCCATGTTCAAACAATTTTTTATAACTTTAAAATCTTTAATATCGGTCTCGAAACTGTTTGGTAAGGCATTGTACATGACGTAAGGAATTTTTTTACGTTCAAAATAATTTTGCAAGTCAAAAACATTATCTAGAAAATTCATTATTGCATTGTTCTCAATATCCCACCCCGACTTTTGCCTTATAAAACTAACGTTGTCCAAAGTTTTCCAGGTTCTCCAAGTCAGATCTGTTTGAGGTATCCTGTCTTTTTTCCAACCGTCATTGGTGATATAATCATTTCTGTGCATACTTGACCAACCTATTATTGCAAAAGTTTCGGAGTGATCGTTTTGTTCAAACCATACCTTGGTTGAAAAACTTATGCGGTCATTGCCGCGGCCTCCCATTGCCAAATTGACAAGATCATATCTAAAATTTTTTGCAATAATGTCGCTTACAAAACTATCAACACCGTCTTTTGGTCTAGGAGTGAGGAAACTGCATCCATTAGAAAATATTTTGTTCATACTGATATTTAAGTCACAAAAAAAGGGCGACTCGTTTTTCATTGTCGCCCTGGTGTTTTAAAATTATTGTGCTTGTTCTATTTTTTGTTCTTCAGATTTTGGCACAATGTTATCTTTCTGCCAATATCCTAAGGCAATTATCACAATAATAATTCCTGCCCATAACCATTTATTCTTTAACATGAGTTTTCTCCTTATAAAGAAAAAGGGCGAACATTAAGTCCGCCCTTTTATGATTCAAATTAAAATAACCTTTAAGATTACTTGAATTTTACGTTAGATATTGATACTTTACCTAAGTAGTCAGCCGCATTACCAAGAGATGATGCAGTGTTTGTTAACTCTACATAACCATATCTTGTTAAGAAGCCTACTACCGGTTCGAAAGTAGATGGATCTAACACAACACCGCTTGACATTAATGGAATGTATGGGCAGTAGAATGCTGGAGCATCTGCTTCACTTGAGCCTTTGTATCCAACTAATACGTCTGTATCGTCAGCCGCATAACCGTCTACGTAAACTCTCATAGCACCGTTAAGTGTACCAACAAATTTTGTGTTAGTTGGTGCTTCAAAAGTACCTTCTGTTGATCTTGCAAACGCAGAAGTTGTTGCAGATTGAAGAATTGTTAACGCTTGTGGCGAAACAACTGCATAGTTACCTGCACCTCTTCTTGTTCTTGACGCAATGTTGTTAGCAACTTTGTTGATTAACACAGCCAAAGCCGCGTGTTCATCACCAACGAATGTTGCAGTACCTGACACAGCAGATTGGTCGAACGCCTCAGCGGCAGTTCCAGCCAATGATCTTAATGATCCGATGATCTCTTGGTCGATCTCAGCAGTAATTTCTTGTGCTAATGCCGCCATGATTTCAGCCTCAACATCAATACCTTGTTGTGCCTGTGCATCTTGAGCCGCTTCAAAAGTCCATCTTGCAGATAGTTTTCTTGATTTCGCCTCAACAGGTTGCTTCATGATTTGGATTGCTAATCTGTTTCCTGCTTGACCTTCTAAAGCCGCAGTAGAAGAACCTTTAGCATTTCCGTCTGTACCATCATTCGCTTCGTTACCTGAGTATGCTCTTGCGATTTTGAATGGAGATAATGCTTCTTCACCAGCCGTTGCGTTGTTGGCTACTGTGTCTGCATATCTTATTCTTAATGTGTGGATTTGTCCTACAGGACCAGACATTGGTTGTACACCTACGATCTCGTTAGCGATCACAGTCGGCATAACCCTTCTGATTACTGGAAGAATAACCCTGTTTAACGTAGCAACGTTACCGGCGCTAGTTGCACCACTTGTTGCCGCCTCAGACAAATACCTTTTTGTATTTTCTAAGACAACATCCATAGTTTTTTTCTTGTTGCCTGTTAAACCTTCGGTTAGGGCCTGTTTAGTTTCGCCCCATTTTGATTCAAATAGTTCTGACATTTGATCTTTCCCCTTATAGTTTATTAATTAATACCCGCCAATTGACGAATACTTGTTAGTTCAGCATCTTCTCTTTGTGATCTGTCGCCAGCCGCTTCAGTGATTACTTTCGTAGCACCTTTGTTAGCAATTGGCTCCTCTTTCATCACGTGAGGTAGATACTTGTCAAACGAAGTTTGGAGTTTCGCTGTTTGAACTGATTCTAACAACTGACTCATAACTTCCGCTTTGTTTTTGCTGAGAGGTTTCAGCAACTCTGCCATCGTTTCCTTTCGTTCCATCAAGTCCTTGTTAGTTTGCATTTCTGCTTCCTTAGACTCAATCACCGCTTTCTTCTCTTCGATGGATTTCTCGGCTTCTTTTAATTTCAGCGTCTGTTCGTCTACAACCTTCATTAGACGTGCAGTCTCACTCTTCTCATTAAGATAAGAAGACTGATATTCTGAAGCAAAAGCCTCGAAAATTCTTTTACCAAAGTCGATTTCTCGTGCTCTACTAATATCTTCTTTTAGGCTACTAATCTCAGTGCCTAATTTTTTAGTAACAGCATCTTCTACAACTTTAGCAGATCTTTTTATGAAAGTTTCTTTTAGTTTAGCCATTTGTTTCTTCGCTTCGGCTACTAATTTAACTTTCGTTTCTACAACACCTTTTTTGTCTTCGTTGAACTCTTTAATTTCTTTAGCAAGTGCGTTTACTACGAACTCTTCTAACTTTTTAAAGTTTTCATGAACACCTTTTCTATCAGCGTGTAGTTCATTCAGTTCACTGTTAAGTTTGCTTAAAACAAACTCTTCTAGTTTTGCAGAATGTTTGCCTACGTTTTCTTTGTAAGCAATTTTTTCTTGTGCAAGTCCTTTTCTATCTTCAACGAATTTAGAGATTTCTTCAGATAATTTTTCAGTCATCA
>MDTE01075631.1_pt1 | contig 42802 bp, 39 predicted proteins | sample 811231 | NCBI WGS metagenome assembly MDTE01 (sample SAMN05326651, study PRJNA326480) | marine metagenome | isolation source: seawater | place: Indian Ocean: Red Sea | collected 2010
CAGGTATCTTCAACAGCAGCGCCGCCCCATTCACCAGCACAGTCCTGAACACAATCATTGCTCGGATCCGCATCACAGGTGCCGCATTCGTCGACCGCACCGTCATTGCTGTCATCGTCATCACAAACACCGCAATCGTCTTCTCGATTTGGGCCGTTTGCAATCCCCGCACAGTCCGCGCAGGTCTCGTTGTCGTTGTCTACGTTATCATCACAGACGCCGCAGTCGTCTTCGAGGTTCGGTCCGTTGGCAACACCGGCACAATCCGCGCAGCTGCTGGCGTCTCCACCACATACACCACAATCGTCTACCGTCTCAGCACAGGCAACGCATGCATTGGAACAACCATCGTTATCGACATCGTTACCGTCATCGCAGGCTTCACTGCCAGCCACAACACCATCACCACAGACGGCCTCTTCACCGCCACCACCATTACCACAAGCCCACAGGCTTGCGACGAATAGACATAATACGAACCGAGCTTTCATTGGATTCCCCTGAATAGTAAATTCAAATAAAGATGGCGGCTTTTTAACCCACCTCTCCCCTTATTTCAAAGACTAATCGACTCTTTATACAAAATTGGGTCTCGTCAACGCCAAATTATGGCTATAGAATGCCCCTTCAAGTTGGAGGTAGCTATGCGGTTCGTAGTCGTTCTAATCTTCGTCCTTGGACTCGGTATGCACACCGCTTCGGCCGATGTTCCCACTCGCCTTGAGTACCAGGGATATCTCACCGATCTTGCAGGCTCACCAATCGATTGCAACACAGCTTCCGACTGTACAGATGTGTTCATTTTCACGTTCTCCCTGCACGATGCCATCACAGAGGGGGACCCCCTTTGGACCGAAGTGCATTACACTGTCGAAATTACCAACGGTGTGTTTCATGTTGAGCTTGGTGCTGAACAACCCATCGACGCAGCGCTTCTGAGCGCTCCCGTATGGCTACAAATTCGTGTCAATGACCAGGCACCCATGACTCCAAGGCAACGGGTCGTTTCCGCCCCCTATGCCCTGCGCGCGAGCATTTCCGAACAAGCTGTCGAGTCGGAGAATGCCGTAAGCCTGGGGGGCGTGCCCGCCGCAAACTATGTACAGGTAGCCGATACGGAGGGTTTCATCACAGAAGACGGGCTTGTGTCTCTGTTGAGCTCCCTGGGCTATGAACCGGGTCCCGGGTTCAGCCTCAGTGATCTACCCGCCGATCTACAGGACGGCGATAACGACAGTCTGGCCGGGCTGACCTGTGCCACCGGAGAGATCCTTGGCTGGAATGGAAGCCAATGGGCCTGTACCCAGGATAACGACACGAATCTAACAGAGAGTGCACTACTCATCATGCTCGCTGCCAATGGGTTCCAACCTGGCAATCTGTTTTCTGGAAACTGGGGCGATCTAGCAGGTATCCCGGCCGGCTTCGCAGACGGCACCGACGCAGATAGCCTGGGGACACTCAGTTGCTCGGATGGTGCCATCGCACAGTGGGACGGGACGAACTGGGTATGCTCCGATGCCGCCTGGGCTATCCCTACCGCGATGGAGGCGCCATGTACCGTAGAGACCGAGGGACATATCTACCTGGATTCGACCGCCAACGGTGTCAGGGTATGCGATGGAACGACGTATCAGCTCATCAATTTCTGTACCGCGGAATGTCCCGACACATCCACCTTCGCCTGTGGCCTGGATGTGATCGACACCTGTGGCCGGGCGTGTGGAACCATTGGAACAGCCCTCAACATCACCCTCTGTGGTGAAGCCTCGAGCACCACCTGCGGGTCCGATGTTGTGGACGATTGCGACAACAGCTGTGGAGACGTGGGTACTCTGTGTAGCCAAGGTGTATGCCAAAACGACAGTTGTTGCGGAGATGGCGTGCTATCAGGCTCGGAGAGCTGCGACGATGGCAACAATACCGCCGATGACGGTTGTTCGCCGACCTGTACATCCGAAGGGTATGAACACTTCACCCTGACTGGCACCCCAAACCCCGCGCAGGTTCTCAACACCATCGACCGGACCTTTTATTACGCCAATAATCTGGTCAATGGCATCTGGCACCGTGAAACCAATAGGATAATTGTGGGACATTATTCGAGTGATGGATATTGGTCTCATCCGGCCGATTCAGGCGGTCACCCGGCATCTCCCAATAACGGAACCGGAGCCTTTGACCGCATGGTCCATATGCCTGCTACGGGCCGTGTGATTCACACTGATCAAGACCAATATCCCTCCGATTACGATCGCATCTATATCGGTAATATTATCCAATCCACTGGCCTACTGGAAAACTTCGCACCCGTTGTTTTTGACGATGACTTCTCTGGCAAATGTAATCTTATCTCGTCATCGGCGGAGCATTTCCTCTGTTATACGGAGAACACCGTGCGCTGGTACAAGACCGACATAGACAGCACGACGCTCGTCCATACCCAGACCATAACTCTTGCCCCTGCACCGGCTGCGGTCTGTGATTCCCATTGTTTCGGAGGCACCTTCGCCTGGGACGGGGTCAACTATTATTTTGCGGAGAGTGGTAATTCCATCGCCTCAACCAGCTATCAGGTCTTCAATGCCTCGGGCAATCTTATCGGCACCTATTTCTCAACTGCAGGATCCGCCGTCACCAGTGTATATTTCGACTGGTCGGTCGGACGGTATGCCGTTCATGATGGATTTGGAGATCGTAACGGTGGCAGCCTTTATGGCTGGGAATCAGGATCCACGGGAGATGATTCCCAGACCTATAGCCCCGTATCGTCGGCCCATAGTCTTTAGGCCATCAAGCGTCACAATAGACCGGCTCCCAGGTGTCTGCATCGTAGCAGCAGCCCGTGGGATAGCAGATGATGTTCGGGTTGGGCTGGGCTGAGACAGCGAACGAGACGAGAAGACAAAAAACGATCAGAACAATTCGTAGGTTGCGACAAGCCATATACGCCTCCAGAACCGGAGTAGGAATGGCTCATTAGACGCGCCACAAGGCGGTTCGATCTATGCTTGCGGCTTTTTTGCCTGGAATCACCAGGCGTAATGAAGACCTATAGAAAGCTCATGGGATCTACATCGAGGATCGTACGAACACCGGAGGAGTCTTCCAATAAGCCCTCGTGAATCAAGGCTCGTAAGACCTGCCGTAACATAGCCCTATCTGCCGATTTCAGGACAAGGTGGACACGACTCGCTCCCCGCACAACGGGGATACCGGCCGGTGCAGGCCCAAGGATCTCCACGCTCGGCGGCGACAACCGGATAATGGCCTGCTGCAGGCTATGGGCACGCCGATCTACATTTCCAGGGTTTGCACCCCGTAGCTCAATCAGAGCCATACGACGAAACGGCGGATACCCGGCTCGTTCCCGAAAACGGATCTCCGATTCCATAAAGCCCACGGTGTCGTGTCTCGACGCATATCGAATCGCTGGGTGGTCCGGCGTATAGGTTTGAATTAGAACCCGACCGGGTCGCTCCCCACGCCCCGCTCGGCCCGCCACCTGCGTAAGCAATTGGAAGGTTCGCTCCGCCCCCCGAAAATCCGGAACGCGAAGCCCCTGGTCTGCCAGGAGCACCCCAACCAGCGTTACATTCGGAAAGTCATGGCCCTTGGCGACCATCTGCGTTCCCACCAGAATATCAATGCGACGCTCGGACATCTCAGCGATGATCTCCGACGAACCGAGACCCCGGGTCACATCTCGATCCAGACGCCCCACGGTCGCCAGAGGAAAAAGCTCCTCCAGGGTTTCCGTTACCCGCTGGGTTCCATGCCCCAGAAGCGTTAAGGACTCGAGCGTCCCACAGTCCGAACAACGGTCTGCGACCCGCGAAGTCGCCCCGCACATATGGCACATGGCTCGATGGAGTTTCTTATGCCAGGCCATCGATACGGAACAATGATCACAGGTCAGCGTCTCTCCACAGCTTTCACATACGATCCAGGGCGCAAACCCCCGACGGTTGAGAAGCAGTATGGTCTGCTCACCACGCTGTAGTGTCTCGCGAATGGCATCCACGAGACGCGGGCTCAAGACACACTCGTCCGGTTTGCTCTCATCCGCCTCGTCGGTCTCCTCATCCACCTCGGCCGTACGCTGCAGTCGCAGGTCGATCAATTCGGTCTTCGGTAGGACACCAACGGTTGCACGCTCCGCCATGCGAAGACGGCGCATTGCACCACGTTGCGCCCGGGCGAATGTCTCCGAGCTCGGAGTGGCCGTACCGAGTACCGCCAGAGCACCGGAGATATGAGCGCGTAATAGCGCAAGATCTCGCGCATTATAACGAAAGCCCCGTTCCTGCTTATAGGCGTGATCGTGTTCTTCATCGACGATCACAAGCCCCAGGTTTTCCAAGGGCGCGAATATCGCCGACCGTACCCCGACCACGAAGCGAGCCAGCCCCGTACGGATACGCCACCATTCATGCATACGGCCCGCATCTGTTAAGCCACTATGCAATACCGCAGTGCTCGATCCAAAGCGGGCACGTACCCGACCGAGAAGGGCCGGTGTAAGCCCAATTTCGGGAACCAGAAACAAGACCGTTTTGCCCTGCGCCAGGACCCGTTCCGCTAGCTGCAGATAGACCTCGGTTTTCCCTGAACCTGTCACCCCATGGAGTAGAACCGGCGTGGTATCCGTACAATCCCCGAGCGTGTCGAGAACCATCTTCTGCTCCGGGGTGTGCTCAAAATCATCGGCCCATTCCCGCTCCAGAGCACCACCCTGTTCCGGACCGAGCGGAGCCTCCTCTCGCACGAGAGCGCCTTTCTCCACCAAACGAAGAAGGGACGGGCCTGGGTTCTTGAAACGACTCGTCAGTTCTCCATGGGTGACCTGTCCACGGGCGCGAACAAAAGCGATGATCTGCGTCTGAACATGGGCGCGCGCCGGAATGTCTACATCGGCTCCAAGAGTATATCTCCGATGTGTCTTCGGTCGTACCTTCGGAGGAAGAAGATCGGCCACTTCTAAGACACCTTCGCGCACCAGCTCACTCAATTCCTGACGACTACGGCCCAGAGCACCGGCCATTTCCTGCCACGTTCCCAGGGTTCGCCCCAGGCGCTCGGTCAACTGCTCCGATAATGGGCTATCGGTCTGTCGTAGTTTGAGTTTCGAGATGGCGCGTCGGGCCAGTGGAGCTGGCAACGCTGTTTTCAGAACCGAACCAAGTGGGTGTAGATAATACGCCGCGCTCTGCTCGATAAAACGAAACCAGAGTGGATCTGCCACAGGCCAGGGATCGAGCACATCCTGGACCGCTTTCAATTTTACATCCTGGGGAGGTGATACCTCCGTCTCAAGCAGGATACCGACCACTCGCTGTGGACCATAGGGGACCAGCACGCGCGAACCGGTCTCCATCGGCTCTGATGCCACAGTGCTCCCACCAGGCGAAGCGTAGGTGTAGGTCCCAAAATCGCCCGCTAACACGGCCACTTTGCACGCGTTCGTTGCCCCACTATCGACTTGGCTGGCTTGCCCCATGGAGCCATGAACACGATATTCTCCTGCTCCTGTCAATGGCAGAAAAATGTTCCACAGCCGTGGGGCTCATCCACCATCGATGGCAGCATAGAGTTTCAATACAACATCGTTGTAGAGCAGCCAGCCTCGACGTGTGAGACGATAATTATCCCCCTCTTTATGGAGCATCTCGCCTTCCACCAACGCATCACAGCAGGAGGACAGAGCCTGGTGCGTATCCGAATTCGTCCACGGCTGAAAATCCGACATCTGAAAACCCGATAGCCAACGAGGGCGCACAAGGAGAGCATCTTTCAGCCAATCCCCCGCTTCCATCGTCGTCTCCATATCGGGCCGCGTCGGTGCTTCAAGATAGGCGGCCACCTTACGACCATTCACACGCCGTACGAGATTCGCCCCTCGTGGTTCGAGACCATGTGCCCCCACCCCCAGTCCTAGATAGGGCCGCATATGCCAATAGAGGCTATTATGAACGGCGTAATGGCCTGGCAAGCCTGCATTACTGATTTCATACATCTCCAGGGGGCTATCCTCGATCCGGTCGTATATCGCCTCGGCCTGATCCGCGACCGTATCGTCGGGAGGCAGGTTCACAACACCCCGATGCACTTGATGGTACATCGGAGTATTGGGTTCCAGCATCAGCGCGTAAATCGACAAATGGGGAACATTAAGCTGTAGCAGGGTCTCCAGATCGCCCGATACGGACTCCACCGTCGAGCCCGACAAACCGTAGATCAAGTCTGCAGACACACTCTTGAGACCGGGATGCTCAACCGCCATCGCCACGCTCTGAAGCGCATCTTCTGTCGTATGACGACGCGACAGGTCTCGTAGTCGACCATCATGCAAGGTCTGTACGCCGATGGATAACCGGTTGATGCCCGTATCCACCAGTGTATCGAGGAGAGCTGGGCTCAGGTCTCCGGGATTCGCTTCCAGAGTGACTTCTTCAAGGGCATCGCAAGGAACGGTTTCTCGGACCGCTTCAAAAAAACGACGTAGCTCATCGGGAGACCAGAGGCTTGGCGTCCCTCCACCGAAATACAAGCTGACCAGACGACGTCCTGCGAAGTGTTCTACCCGAGAAGCAAGCTCATCAATCAATGCCGTCGTATAGGCTCGATCCGGTATCTCGGGAGGGGTGGTTACAACAAAATCGCAATAGGTACAGCGCGATACACAGAACGGAAAATGGACATAGATTCCAAACCCATCGTCACGGCTATAGCCAGCGGTCATCTCTTCATGTGTTCCCGTATTCATGAGCGACTCGCAGGCTCCCACGGTTGACCGTCTACAGTAATCGCCAGATGGTCACCAAACTCCTGAAGCAACGTTGTAAGAACCGGCTCGGTGTCTTTACGGGAGGCTGGTCTCCCCATCGGGCCGCTCTGCCCAACAAGAGCGAACGGCCGATACGCCGTCATCAGATTAACTCGCACCGCTGGCCATATTTGACCCAATTGCTGAAGAACCGGTCGTGTACAGCAATCCGTATGCCCAGGTAATACAAGGTGACGCACGATCACACGAGCCTTTCTAGCTCGCAGATCTTCAAGGCATCGGCTCAAATGCTCAAAGGTGTCGGGCGTTCCGGACAACTCCTGATCACAGCGACCCGGACCATATTTAAAATCAGGGACAAAGACGTCGACTATCCCGTCCAGCAACTGCAAGCTTTCTCGGCTAAGCCAGAGATTACTGTTCCAGACCACCGGGACAGATATCTGCGCTTCGAGCAACGACTGCAATACGAATAACGGCTGCACATCGGGAGTCCCACCCACAAAGGTTACACTTTCCGCCCCCTGACGGATGCGAAGCTCCATGCGCTGCGCCAACCAAGCCGGGTCCGTGCTTTCCACCGAGCCTGGGGCCTCTACCCAGGGAAGATCCGAACAATAGCTACACCGAAAATTACAGCCTGCCAGATAGATCGCGTGGGTTGGGGTGTTTTCGGGCTCCTCTCCAAAATGGACGAACTCCTTGTAGACTCGCCCCTCGAGTCCAAGTCTACATCTCCCCTGCTCTCCCGCGGTTCGATCTACACGGCAGTTCTCCGGACAGATTGCACAGTTGCTGTACAAACCTTCGTACACCTGGATACGGCGTTGGAGTTCCTGAGCGTCAACCATCATGGGATCCACCGGCTATTCCGGATGAATGCAACTGAGCACAAAGCACAGGACTCCGGCAACTCTCGATTATTTTCGAAGCGGGATCACACGTGTTTCTGGGCCTTTCACGACATTGAATTCAGAGAAACCATGTGCTCGAACATAGTCGCCTCGTATCCCATCACAGATCGGCTTACTGGAGCACTCGTCACACCAGGTCAGAAACCCTCCTCCATGGAGGGGAAGTTGATCATAGCGTCGAACTTTCCCATCGGGCTCCACAATACGCATGCGCATCGACGCTCCACGCGTCAACACCCAATAATGCTCTGGCTTGACCACACAGGGAGGCAGATGAGGAGCCTGAATGAAGTGGGCGTCCTCTGATATGTTCGCCTTGATAATTTTGTCGATCGTCTCACCTATAATCGACATACGGGGTATGTTTTTACCAACACTTTCAGCCTTTTCGGAGCTCATCTCCGCCACAGATAAGACCGATAATGTGAAACGCTGAATCCCCAGGCCATGAAAATGGCGCATGATCTCTTCTAGATGCTCCACATTCTGCCGGTACACAATGATCTCGCCTTCGACATTAAGTCCCAGCGCCGAAAGGTTTTGTGTTGCCTGTTCGAGTTTCTCGAAACTGCCTGGAACACCATTCATCTTATCATTCAACGTCGCATTCGGTGCCCGAAGCGCAAGAGTAACATCGGTCACACCCGCGGCTTGAAACCGGCGTGCGACGCCCTCATCGGCTAACCACATGCCATTGGTCTGCACTCGCACACGCTCAAACCCCAATCCACGGGCACCATCCAGGATATGGAAGAAATCCTTTCGAACCATGGGTTCACCACCGGAAAGCCAGAACCCGTAGGCCCCATCCGTAAAACCATCCTGCATAGCTCGCAGAATCGTATCCGTGGTTAGACTCGGTCCATCCTCGGATTGGGCAAAACAACCAAAGCAGCGCTGATTACAATGGTGGTCACCAATTATTTGAAGCCAGTCAATAGACACGAAACAAGCCCCCCTGCTTCAGTCTCCCAATTGTCACTTCGTTCATTTTACTCGTATCAAAACAAACCCTCAAGAATTGAATAAAGACATTGTTTATTACTTGTGGAGAGGACTTCTTGCCGTGCGTAGAACCCTTCCAGCACAACGGTTTACCTCGGCAACAACAGGGGAAGAAGCCAACAACATTGCAAGGTCATATTCGTCCGTTATTATGCCAATATGAACATCCGTCTTCTGACAATATGCATCCTTGTGATGGCTCTGTACGGCTGCAAGAATAAGAGTTCGAAAGCCGTACGCCCGGACATCTCCCGGGCCAGCCAGCCCGATACGGAAGACCTCGACGACACAGAACTCGATACAGGGCTCTCATTTACCGTCGTCCCAGACCGGTTGCGGGTCTATCGCTCCACAACCGTGACCATGCGATTAACTGGTACACCACCAGGCACACGGGCGGACCGGGTCGAATGGTCGTTTAGCGATAAATCACCGCCCGTGGAAGGTGAAAAGAGCACCCATACATTCGAGGGAGGTCTACGAGACCACTTTGTTTCGGTTCGCGTTCATCTGGATAACGGTAAGGTTCTTCGTGCAAAAAAAGAAGTGGTTCTCGATCGAATTGGCCCGGAATACAAATCCCAATTCGAGAACGCCATCGCTCCCCCACCCCCCATCACGGGTTATGGCGGAACACGCCTTGTAATTGCGAATCACATCACGAATCGTGCAGACGTCGAAGCGTTGGCTCGGGTCGTCCCCGACCTGGCCCCCGATGTTTTCATCCTCGCTACGAACGACTCTTCCAACACAAGTCTTCGCTCTCTTCTTGCGTCGAAACTGCTTTCACCATTAGCGAAGGATAATACCCTGATTCTCCCCATACCTGGACCTCAAGAGGCCGGGAAGGAGCACAAATCCCAAACCTTCGAATTCTGGAGCTCCCATAAACCCGACGCCAAATTCATGGAGGAGTCGGAATTCCCGTTTCATTTTGCCTTGAAACACGAACGTCTGTTCCTGACTTCTATACAGTCGCAACCCGACTCTATTGATGACGAATTGGAGCGTCTGAAAGCAGTGCTCTCGAAAGCCCAGAGCCGGGACTTTGGGATCGTTCTTTCCTATTTCCCACTCGCATCGTTTTCGTCTCGTACTGGCCCCCGACTGGATCAGGCCTATCGGTTCTACGAGGGCCTGGCTCGATATGGGGTTCAGATGCTCGTATCGGCCGCCGACCGTACAACTTATTTTGCCAGCTATGGTGCTGTGAAGGCGATCAACGCCGGTTATGTGGGTGGAGCTTGTGACCCTCTACCCGATAAGACCTGCGTTCCTCCCGCAGTCGTTGTGTTGGACTTTCAATCGGCAACCATACGACGGGCTTTTGCCGTAGAGATCGGAGATTCCGTCGTTACGGTCCCGATTTCGACCTTTCCAGAGCGGGTCCACGACTATCGACGCTGGAATCCGTAGACTCCGGATCAGCAACGATCGGACACCCGAGACAACACACCTGACAGTCCACCATGTTGGACCTCCTCGGCGTGGTGACACGATACCATATGGCCTTTCTCCAACTCGCGAAGATGCGGTACCTGAGTCCGACATTCTTCGGTAGCAAACGGACAACGTGGGTGAAAAGCACAACCATCGGGTGGGTTCAGAGGTGAGGGCACATCCCCCTCCAGAACCACACGTCGCTGCTTGGAGCGTTCCCCAGGATTGGGCTGCGGGACGGCTGATAACAACGCGATCGTATATGGGTGGCCCGGTTGATCATACACAAGATCACGAGGCGCGATTTCAACAATCCTTCCCAGATACATTACGGCCACTCGATCACTGATATGCCGAACAACGGCCAGATTATGGGCCACAAAAAGATAGGTAAGCTTGAAGCGCTCTTGCAGCTCCATCAGCAAGTTCAAAACCTGCGCCTGGACGCTCACATCCAACGAGCTGACGGGCTCATCGGCAACAATAAAACGTGGCTCTAAAGCCAAGGCTCGGGCAATACCAATTCGTTGGCGTTGGCCCCCACTGAACTCATGAGGATACCGGCGAATATACCGTGTATTCAGACCAACGACCTCCATCAGCCATTCGACGCGGTCCTGAATCTCCTGCCGTCCACTCAGTATACCGTGGACCCGGATCGGCTCCGAGATGATCGAGCCAACCGTCATCCTTGGATTCAACGAAGCGTAGGGGTCCTGAAATACCATCTGCAAATCTCTCCGCAGTGGTCGTAATTGTTTTTCCGACATCGTCGTCAGTTCCTGGTCCTTATAGCGAACCGAACCTTCGGTTGGTCGGATTAATTGAATCAACGCTCGCCCTGTCGTCGATTTTCCGCAACCGGACTCCCCTACGATGCCAAGGGTCTCCCCCGCGTTGATATCGAGATCGATACCATCCACAGCTTTCACTGCACCAACGGAACGGCGAAATACCATCCCTTTCCATACTGGAAAGTGGACCTTTAAACCCCGAACCGTGAGTAGGGGGGTTTGGGCCGCAGGACTTGCTGGGTTTTCCGTCATGGTGCTTCCCTCGTCTCCACGTTCTGGAACTCCTCAGCTGGCGTCCAAAACGCATCGGCATCATCTGGTCCGACATCAGCATGGCATCGAATCCGATGACCAGGTTCCACTTCGCGGGCCACCGGAAACTCCTCCAGGCAGGCATCCATACGGAATGGGCATCGGGGAGCAAATGGACAACCTGGTGGTAGATTCGCAGGGTCCGGAGGTAAGCCTTCAATCGAATGCAGCCGCTCCTGCGGCGTATCATCCAGGCGCGGGATACTGCGAAGTAAACCAAGTGTATACGGATGGCTGGGGCGTTCGAATATCCGCTCTGTCGGCCCCTCCTCCATCATCTTGCCGGCATACATCACAACCACCCGATCGGCCATGCCAGCGACAACGCCGAGATCATGGCTGACCAGAACCATCGCGGTCTCCATCGCACCGATCAGCTCACGCATAAGATCGAGAATCTGCGCTTGTATGGTCACATCCAACGCGGTCGTCGGTTCGTCCGCAATCAGAATACTTGGATTGCATAGCAAAGCCATCGCGATCATGACGCGCTGGCGCATACCACCACTCAATTCGTGAGGATAACTATCGATCCGGTTGGCCGGGTCGGGAATACCGACCTTCTCCAGCATCGAGATAGACGCCGCTCTGGCTTCGGCCCTCGACATGCCCAGATGCACCTCCAGAACCTCCGTAAGCTGACGGCTCACACGCAAAAACGGATTTAGGCTCGTCATTGGATCCTGAAAGATCATTGCGATTTCTCGACCGCGAATCGCACGAAGATCCTTCTCGGTGCAGCCCAGAAGCTCACGCCCCTTATATAGCACCGAACCCTGCGGTACTCTGGCTGTTCCTGGCAGCAACCCCATAATGGTCAAATTCGTCACACTCTTACCCGACCCCGATTCCCCAACCAGCCCAAGAGTCTCACCAGAGGCTAAATTAAAGCTGATCGAATCCACCGCACGAACAACACCGTTTTCCGTATGAAATTCCGTCACCAGGTCAATCACACGAAGCAGGTATTCGTCGTTTCGTGGCGTCGAAGATGTGGATGGAGAGGTCAAAATAGAGGTTGTCCTTATTTAGCTCTTGGATGACTGGGGATCCAGGGCATCTCGTACACCGTCACCGAGGAAATTCAACGAGAACAAGGTTAGGCTGAGCATGAGCCCTGGAAAGAGGATTACCCAATAGAAGTCGGTATTCCCACCGAAATATTGGGTACCTTCCGAAATCATTGTACCCCACGAGGGCAGAGGTGCGGGAACCCCCAATCCGAGGAAGGAGAGAAACGCTTCTTCCAGGATAACCGCAGGTACCATTAGAGTGCTGTATATGACTACGGGGCCCATCACATTGGGCAAGATATGCCGTACGATCAGAGATGCCCTACCCACCCCGATGGAACGAGCTGATTCAATATAATCGCGTTGTTTGATCGATAATACCTGACCCCGAACTACTCGACTCATCGTCAACCATTGCACGGCGCCCAGGGCGATAAATAGGTTGAACGTACTTCGCCCTGCGATCACGATGAGCAGAATCACGATAAACATGAACGGCAACCCGTAGAGAATATCGACGATAGCCATCATCACCAGATCGACCCGTCCCCCACTATAACCAGCGATCGCTCCCCATGTGACGCCAATAAGAAGAGATACCAGGGTGGCCAATAGACCGATGGTAATTGAGATTCGAGCGCCATAGATAAGCCGGGTCAACACATCCCGCCCATAGGAATCGGTACCCAGCAAAAAGGTGTGTAATTCGGGTGCACCTGGATACTCCGCACGCGACAGCCGGTTATCTCTAGGATGCTTGTCGTAATGGCGCATCAAGTAGTCTTTCTTATGACGCATATATCGTGTGGCTCGAACGATATCCGAGCGTTCTATGAAGCCGTCCTTATCCACATCGAGTTTTGCGAACAAGCCTACAGTCGACAAGCCATAGGAACGATATTTCTGCACCACAGGGTGGTCATCCGTTGGAAACTCGAGCCTAGACACTCGTCCATCTCCACATGCGTCGCGACAGGTACTATGGCGAGGATCCTGAAGACCGGAGACCGTGTCGAATGTTTGCAGAAGATCCACATGGAAAAAACGAACAGCAGCCGTCTTACCCACCACCCGATCCAGTTCCGGACAGCGCCTCACCACGGGCGGTAGACATAAGCCTTCATGACAGAAGAGTCCGTCGTCACAACCACCACCATCGGCGCGACAGTCACCTCCCCTTTGCCCCTGCTCTGCTGCAGGATCACGATCGCCACAATCCACGTAGACGTAGCCAGAAGGATCCTCGGGGTCGACTTTCACACATTGCCAGGAACATTCGATGAATCCACTCTTATCCACGTCAAAGAAATCAAAAGAGCTCTTATCCCCGTCAAAGGTCGGGTAGTCGTGAGAGATGTCCATAGCCCCCGGGCCAGCGAACTTTTGGAGGGTGTGCTGTTCATCGTAGCTGAAGTGCGTGATGTATCGTGAGATGAGTGGAGCAGAATACCCGACTACGGTCATGAATATCACGATCACAAAGCCTGCGACCGCCATTCGATTACGACGTAAACGACGATAGGAATCTTTCAGAAGGCTGGTTCCCTCGAAAGCCATTTCTTCGTGTTTATGTTTGTCAGCACCCATTACGGTATTACGGCCCCATCAACCAATGACCTGAATCTGCCAGACCTCAACCCTAGTCTGGACCGGGAAACTTGTCACGCCCACATGCGTTTGTGGCATGGAAACGTCTTTTGTTCATAGATAGACCGCCCATCGGACCGCCACGACGCCCGAAACAAATAAGGCGAGCGCTGCCACAAACTGGATCGCTCTAGGCCCGGTCCCATGCACACGAAGAACTGTCTTGATCAAGACAACACCAAGACCAGCCAACACGCCGAAAAATGGGACGAGCTCCAGCCATCCTGCCGTCACCTCTGGTTGCCACCAGAACTGCCGTAGTCCCCAATCAAAGGACTGCAGCCTTGCCGCGTGAAAACCTGCCAAAATGGAGCTAGAGCAGATCGCAATCGCCGATATCTGCCACTGCGCGCTCCTATCCATCACAACGGCGACACCCAACCCAAGTGGGATAAGAAGCAACCAAAGGCCAACAACTCGTCCTGAAACCGGATAGAGCAGAGCAACAGCGAGAGCAATCATCATCGCGATCTGGATCGATCCGCGCGCGACCGAGCTGAAGCCAATCCGTCGTAGCTGCATGCACCCGACGCAGCCGAGTATTACCACCGGATCCGAAAGTACGGCCTTCACAAACAACCGAAACGAAAGGTCCATCCCAGACGGCATCCCCCAGCCCCAGGTTCCCAGGGTAATCCGCTGATGGATAAGCCCCAGACAAACCATAGGGACAACAACTCCCGGCAAATAGAGCCAACCACGGTTGCCTCGAAAGACCTGCAGGCACGACGCCAACGCAAGTGGAATCGCTACCACACGACCCGCCGGTAACCCCATCAACACGAAACATAGCCCGGCCCCCGTCACCATGGCTCGATAACCCACGCTCTGGGATTGCACCACGCCGTAGACAAGGCATGTCATCCCAAGAACCGATGTACCCATTCCCCCTATGGGGAACATCCACACGGTTGCGACTCCAAGAACCAACCATGCACCCGTAACCATCCCCATGGCCGATGTGCGCATTCTGGGACGATAGAGGGACCCGGCCATCCATAAACTGATCACAGGACCGAGCACATCACAGACGTGCACCAGCCAATCCGCCACGGCCTGTCCATTCCACGCAGGGAGACCTGGCAGCGCGCGGGGGGAGAGCGTAAGACAATACGCCAGGCAGAGAACCCATCCCAGAGATCGTGACATCATCCCTACTACCTCTTACGCGAACGAACGGAACGTGTCCGATTCAGCCAAATTCGTCGTCGCCGTGAAGGGCTTACAAGATTGGTACGACGCCTCCAACCCACCTTTGCTTCGAGAAGGTCTCGTATATTCATGGCGTCGATACCGCTCCCAAAAACCCGTTTTCGCAACCTGGCCACCGCTTGCCAGGGAGTAAAACTTCGGTTCGCGGGAAGATAGGTGAGGGTTAAGCGTTGTAACCGATCCTCTGGATACTCCTCGATCAGAGCGGCCATACGCGCGATCTCTTTTTCCCTTAACCGTTTGGGAACCGATGTCCCTGCGATACGAGCCAAGGCGGTAAATGCTTTCTTACGAACTCGACGGTCTGAAGATCGCGCACAGGTCGCAACCGCATCTGCGGCACCATCGATCGGGTCACGAATTAAGATATCCAGCAGGTCCATCGTCTTCTCGACATCACCGTTCGGACATTCTTCCCCATCGGTCTCGAGATAATATAACGCACGTTCTGCGGCTAGAAGGCCCGGTGCTTTTTGGAGGGCCTTACGTTCCAGAGAGAAGAACTCGTTCTCAACGGGGTCCATCTGGGACACCCATTCCAGGAATTGGTCCGGAGACAGGGCGGACAACGCCTTGGCATAGGCATCGCGTATGTTGGGATCGCGTGCCAACATACCGACCTTCAACCAGGGCGTCAGTGGGATCGAACTACTTCGGACCACCTGGTCCAGCGCTCTGGAGAGACGACTGGGCTCAAACAAGGCTCGAATAAGCTCGAGAAACGCAAAACGTTCTACACGCCGATGGGTCTCTAAAACCCAACTCCAACGTGGCCCACTATTTACGCAACCGGCTAGACGATCATCCATAGAACAACCAACCCGTAGATGCAGATGATCATCGTGGGAGCGGCTGTCCGAGGGTTGGTGCAGTAGCAGAATCGCTCGAAGTACAATATCCGGATCGGCCCTCTCGCGAATCGCATGTTCAATCAGAACATTGGCCAAGGGTCTGGCGATAAACAACCAGAGAATATCAAGCTCCGGTGTTCTGAGGATCTCCTCCACAAGGATCCAGGTGGCATTCACATCCATGGTGCGTATCTTCGGATCGGCCTCCTCGCTGGGCGGATACACGGACCGGATTGCCGGAGGATGTCTTCGAGGATCCAGGACCGGGATGACAATATCGACATCAAGCCCGATTTGATGAGACCTGGATGGCCTGATCTTCCCGCCACCCCTCACACCAATATTTCCCAGCCAAAGAGGTCGATTGGGCCAGGTACGTGTCCCATACCTCTGCGCAACATCCATTAGAGCTCCCACCACACGACTATGACCATAATCGTACCGTCGAGAGCGGCTCTTTCGTAACATCCGCAACCAGGGATCGCCTACTGGTACGCGAACGGCACCATCCACGCTCCCCCCTCCGTGGGAACCGACAGCAATACTCTGAGGACCTGTCGCCATCGCAATTGGGGACAGAATACAGACGAGGAGTATCGAAATAGTAACGAGCAGAGCCTTCATGACTCGACGAGCATAGCCGCCCTGAAGACCGATGCCGAAAAAATCGCCCTTACTTTATGTTCAGACTCTTTCTAGCCGCTCAATAGCTAATTCCAGAGTCTCCACGCTCGCATCGTTACTTTTCCCGTCGAGCTTGAAACCACTCCATTTGGCGGGCCAGGCTTCAAAGAAATTATAACGGCAGAGTTCATTCATGCCCGTGTCATCCAATAGGACAATGGAACCACTCTTACGAATAACTTTTCCATTCATAATCTCCTCACACCATCGCCACAGAGTATCGGTGTTCACATACCCCTTGGTGAATGTGAGGTTCCCCAGTTTGGGACGACCAGGTCGCTTACGTGCCATGCGTTCATTGGAGATATGGTATTCGATCGGGTCAATTGTGACCTCCAGGCCATCTACGCTCTGAAAACCACCCACATCGATACCCTCCAGCTCAATCCGGAAATTAAAAACACCGAAATGATCTCTGTCGCGGGCACCAGACTGGATATTAAACGAAGACGACATGGAAAGACTCCAGATTCGAGAACAATCACAACATACACACAGTAGGGTGGAGAGCCTGACCGGGTCAAGCATACCCCACACCGGTTCTCACTACTGCAAGAGCAGTGCCACCGAGCCGAAATCTCGCCCTTAAATCCTTATGTGCGACTGTAAACCGCGATTTTCTCACCCTGTCGGTAGGGAAAGGCTTCCCTCCCTTGTAAGCCGAGAGCCTTCAAGTTGGGGGCCATGCATCGTTTTGCCGTTGACGTGCGCAAAAGTGGACATTAAGTTCGGCATCCCATTTCGACCACGCCATAGAAAAGGCATCACGTGAACCTTCGTACAAATACAGACGAGTCCGTCTTTCCAGGCTTCGATCCTGAGGATTTATCCGTATTCCTCCGACACGCTTGGACAGACACCGAGCGACTCGAAAACAGACAACAAGCAATGCACCGACTCGAGAAGCTGGTGGAGAAGTCGTTCCAGAGTTTTGCGAAGGAGCACCCCAAATTCTGTCTGGAAGTACACCGTGGTGCGCTTATGCCTGGCCGGGAAAATGATGGACGTGTCGATGCCGCATGGTTTGCGCTTGTTCGGAACGAAACCCACCGGAAAGCTGCTCGCGTGGAAACAGAGAGCCGCCGCATCTTACGAAATTCGGTCGGTGGAACGGAACACCACCGCGTGCATCCCAGTATCAGTGCACGCCTGGATGCACAGGGACTATTCGTCGGCGTAAGCCTGCCAAGAGCCGCAAGCCCTGATGCACACCTTCTCCTGGAACGAATGAAATCCAAGAAAAGCCGGGCAGAATTTCTGGAGATCATGGGCTCGTTGCCTGCTCAGACCGTTTTTGGTGACGATCAAGATAGCCGTGTACCGGTTATCGCTCTTTCTCCCGGTATCCTTAAACTTACGTTCGATGCCTTTGAGCGTGGCGTGGGCTGGTTGATGGTCGGTCGACAATTTGAACCAGAGTTGCTGCTGAGTAGCCCCTCCACCGTGGAGTTGGAGCTATCGGAACTCGTACCGGCTCTAGAATCCGTCTATGCCTTCTTTACGTTCAAACCGAACCTACGACCACCAAAGGGCAAAGGCCGTCGACCCAAGTCTGCAAATCGCAAACCGAAAGGTCCCAAACCACTCTCTCGCCCTCCCGAGATTTCCGATCGAGTACGAGTGAAAAGTGGCATGTTCAAGGGAAAAGTTGGTACCGTACTAGAGATGCGTGATGATGCGGTACAGATCAAGGTTAAGCTCCTTCCCATCTGGGTGGCCAAAAAGGACGTCGTGGTATTACCCCCTAGAGAGGCCAACTAAGAGCTGTGCCACCGGCCCTTTCGACACACCATCATGAAGCCAACACACACCAGCATCGTTTCTAACACCGCGCGGCCAGTACCCCGCAGCTGGCTATTTCTATGTGCCTGTATCGTCTTGGCTCTGGTCATGGGAGCCTGTGGCTCTAAATCGAAAAAACGGCCCCAAAAATCCGTTTCAGCGAACACAACGAACAACCCGGCCGATGTTATCACGGATGACGTGGAGGCACCTGAGCCGAAACGCACCAAACGCCAGCCACGAAAGGCAAAAGAATCGCCAAGTCGCCCTCCGAAACCGGTGCCGGCTAAGGCGAAACCTGCGGTAGACCAGCCACCGAAGACCGTCGCCGATGTGAAAGCGGAAGGCACTGCCAAAGAAGACGTAAAAGCAGAGCCGGCAAGTCCCGCTACAGAGGAAAAGAAGACGGCTGCGGTAGAGAAAAAGTCGATCACCAAAGAAGAAAAAAAGGCAGCGGCCGACGAGCCCGCTGCAACGAAGACCCCTCCTGCAGCAAAGAAACGGGAGCGCCCAGCTCCACCGTCTGTGCATAAGGCGAAGACTGCGCCCAAGCCTGCGGAGCGCCCCTTAGACCTGAGCCAGCTGATCGATCGAAAGCTTCTCGCTCGAACGATCGACGCGAAAACGGGACTATCCGAACTTCCTATGACCGGCCAGGACCCTTCTCCGAATTACAACCATCTACGACTTGCCCCCATCGGTTCGAAGCCTGGTCTGGGCCTCGCAATTCAGGTCTGGCGCGACAATTCCATTGGGGCTGCTCGGGTTCGCTTTCAAACCTTTCGTAAGAGTTATCCCGAGGCTTCCGATAACCGAACGGTCACAACAAATACGTTCTTCTCGCAATATGGGGATCGTATCTATGTGGGCTATCTTGTGACGCGCGCCAAGGTAAATATCGTGGTGTCTTGTACGACCGAACTTTGTACACCCGACTCTATCGTAAAGGTGGCATTGAGCCTGAAGGAACGTCTCCAGAAGGCCGTCGCCTGGTAGAAAGAACATCGATCTGTGATGAAGGCTACCGTATACGCACCCGCAACACTTTCGAACCTGGGTCCGGGCTTCGATGTTTTGGGGATGGCCCTCGACATCCCGCTGGACTCGGTAACAGCAAGTCTTGGTGGAACCGGGATTCGAGTTATCCCTGCCGGCCCCTATGGGAGCCGTGTACCCGTAGAGCCGGAACGGAACGTGGCTGCATTTACGGCCCAACGGGTACTTAAAGCATTAAACAGAACAGACGGTCTGGAATTACGAGTGGAAAAACAGATTCCGCCCGGATCCGGCCTGGGTAGTAGTGCGGCCAGCGCTGTCGCTGGAGCTGTTGCGACCCTTCGGGCGTGCGGTGGTGATATATCGGCGCAGGAACTTCTGGCCATCTGTGGTCAGGCGGAGGCGTTGACCTCGGGAACCGCTCATCTTGATAATGTGGCTCCCGCCCTTCTGGGCGGTCTTGTCGGAGTCGTTGGGACCGATCCCCCCCAGATCGAACGGCTCGAACTACCGACGGACTGGCGCTTTGCCGTCATACTTCCCCATGTAGAAGTTCGAACGGAGGACGCGCGAAGAGTATTGCCTGACACTGTTCCACTGTCCGATGCGGTGCAAAATCTGCGGCATCTAACCGCTCTTCTGGCCGCGGTTGGTCGCCAGGACCTACAAACATTTGCGACCAACCTCGAAGATCATCTCGCAATCCCATACCGAGCCCCTCTTCTTCCATTCTACGAGGCCTGTGCCCTTGCCGCGCAGAAAGCCGGTGCTATCAAATTGCAGGTCTCGGGTTCGGGCCCTGCACTATTTGCCCCTTGTGCCAATCCGGAACAGGCCCAGGCGGTCTGTACTGCTGTCGAAGAAGCATTGGTCGCCTGGCATATCGACGCTACGACCTACGTGTGTAAAGCCTCCTCAAGCGGCGCTCTGGGGCGGTCCGAGGTAAGCGCGCAATGACGACGCCTACTGCATCAACACGAGCATGGCGTATTTCTATTCTGGGCACGGTCCTGGTTGCATTGATTCTCACGATGGTGCACATGGGCGTGTCTGGGGCCATCGTAAACACAGCCAGTGCACTGGTCATGATCGTCCTCCCATGGGCGCTTGATCCCCGCGAACCCGGTCCCAGATTCACACTACGATTACGACAAGATCTCGGGCTGTTATTCCTTTGCTGGGTCGTGATCTTTCCGCCATTCGTGCTGGGCTTTCATGGATGGCATCAATTCGTAACTACGCCCGCGCCCAGCCCCGTCTTTTCTGTGGACCGAATTAAACAGTTCAATCCGGACCTCGCTCTTCACGGCTGGCAACCTCTAACGACCCGTACCAGCAAAACCGAAGAGGTCCGAGTCTGGGATGGAGGAAAAAACCTCTTCGTATATAAACCCTCCTCTTCTGGAACCGCCGAGCTGGGGCTCTCTATCGATGCCCCGTCGCCCCTGGAGGACCGCCTGAAGTATTACGTGGTGAAAGATCCGAAAACGTTTCTTCCCCAACCCATCCCCAAACCACCAATAGAAACCATCGCACTGAAGCCAGGTGACGCCTACCTGATCGATGTCCAGGGCCTATCCTCTCTTCGACTGGAAAATCAGGGTTCCGAAAGCATCGTTATACAAAGTGGCCTGAAAAGTTGGCCATTGAAAGCCGGCGAGTCCAAAGAGGTGCCGAGAGATCTATGGTGGATCCCCTTATTTCTGATCGTCCATATCCTCGCTGTTGCGTTACCCGAAGAATATTTTTTCCGTGGGTTCATACAAAAGAAGCTAACCCCTCACCTAGGGACAATTCGTGTCCCAGGGATTCGACTCGAGTTCTCCTGGGCCGTTGTCGTAGCCGCGGGCCTCTTTGCCCTTGTACATCTCGCGACAATCCCATCACCGACCCGGTTGTCCGTGTTTTTTGCAGGAATTCTCTTCGGTATTTTGTATGAACGTACGGACTCGTTGACCGTACCAATTCTACTCCATGCCACCAGTAATCTACTGCTCAGCTTATGCCAGGGCATATGGTTCGGTTGAAAAATGTTAGAGGATTGTTGAGATCCAAAAGCCCCCTGTGATACACGGTGTTGATTCGGCCGATTGATGGCGTCCAGCGCGCTTTTTCTACAGGTTCTTGCTACCTTGTTGGCGCTCAACACGAACGACCAACAACCCGGGAGTCCCCAATGCATCTTCAGAGTATCCATAAAAGCACCATGTTAGCCTTAATGGCTGGCCTGCTTTTCGTGCTGGGTACTCCGGGTGCGCAGGGACAGGCAAGCTCAAGTAAGTGGAGGAGTTACCACTTCTCACCCCAGGCGGGGATCGGTGTTCCCGAAACAAGCGCGGAACGTATGGGTATCTACGTAAAGACGTTGTTATCCATCGACGACCGCTTCGAGTTCGTCGAGCGTATGGAGATGGAGGGCAAGATAAAGAAAATGCCCGAACAGCCCAAGGCTCTGGTGCAATTGCCAAAAGATAAGAAGGTCGAGAAAGCCAACCGACTGGTTTGGAAGGGCCGTGAGTTCCGCCACAAAAACAATCTCCCGAGATCCGCTCGCCTGCTGAAACGAGCCATCGCAATATACAGCAAGCGATTCATGCATATGGAAGATTTCTCGACCATGACAGAAGCGCTCTATGAAGCGGCTCTGACCTTCCATCGGTCCAAGGCTAAGAACGACACCGCATATATTCTGACTCGTTTATTTATTTTGAAACCAGATTGGATCTTTGACCGCCGCCAGGTGGACTCAGAGTTCATGGAGCTTGCCGAGACGGTTCGAGCCAAGACCCAGAAGAAGAAAGGCGGAACAATGTTCATCCGTACGAAGCCGAAAGGTGCGACGGTATATGTGGACGGGGTCGATATGGGCCCGTCACCGCTCACCCTGGACATCCCTGTAGCTGGCCCACATTTCGTTGTTGTGAAAAAGGACGACTACTACCCCGCAGGACAATTAGTTCGGATGCCTCGGGCCGGTCGCAAGAAACATGTGAATATCCGCATGCGCGCAATACGAAAGGCCAAGAAGAAGAAAGCTCCACGGCTGGTCTCAGAGAAAGAAATCGAAGGTATCCTCGCCAAAGGGCGATTCGGAACACGAGCGTTCCGGCAATTAAAGACTTTTGCAGGGCAGGGCAATGCCGATGTTCTGATTATTACGCATGTCGGTTCGACTGGAGAACAGCTGGTTTACACACCATTCGTCTACTCCGTGAAATACAACCGCCTGGTTCGTGTGCGTCCTGTAAAGGTTCAGATCAACCTGGCAAATATGCAGGTGGAACTACTGCCAATTCCGGATCGTATCGCGACTGCAGTAAAAAGAGTCCGCGCACGGCCTGCCGTCGTGGGTCAACCGCGTGCATGGCGTAGAAAGCCCAAATACAAGCCCAAACCCAAGCCAATCCCCAAGCCTCCGCCCGTAGTCGTAGTCCCGACGCCACCGCCGAAGCCGGTCGAACCGGTCAAGCCCGTCGAAGTGGTTAAAGCGCCGCCAAAGCCGGTACCGACGCCAACGACATTTGCGACACCAGGAGAAAGCTCGGTTGGCCTGGGTAGCTCGCTATTTGCCCCCGATTCCATACTTCGAAAGTGGTGGTTTTGGACCGCAACAGCCGTCGTTGTTGGTGGTGCCGTAACTACAGTCATGTTGACCAGTGGAGGTGGCGACACCTTCAAGGCGAATGTCCAATGGTAGTCAAACGAATGCTCATAACACGCCTTTTCGCTGCATTATTGATGGTCGGCACACTGGTCTCCTGCGGTGGTGGAGATGAGCTGTTGAAGCTCAACCTTGTGCTCTACACCCCACCCAGTGGCCCTAACCCCTACGAGGGTGTCGATTGGCTACGAATTACGGCGCGTGATGCCAATAATAAAGAGCTGGTCTACGATTACGTTCCGTTGAGCTACGGTGCAGCTCAGCTGAAGGGAATCCCTTATGGAACTCGACAGATTGTAGTTGAGGGACACCCCACGCGACCCAACACACAAGAGCCCTATCCTGAGGTCATCTTGAGCCGTGGTGGAACACCGCTCGTCAGCATGTCGACTGGTAGCGCCGAGGTCTACGCACCCGTATACATGATTCCATCCAATACCTTTGTCCAAACGGCCAAGGCCCCCCTCGCAGCAGGCCCCGGTGCCTTTGCCACTGGTATGTCTCTGGCTCGAGTAGGAATGACTGTCACCAAGCTGGACGATGGCAATGTGGTCATCGCTGGTGGTGCATTTCTGTCGGAATCTACCGGATCCTTTGAATATGCGACCGACCTGAATCCGGGTACGTTCCGCGATTCCGTGGAAATCTACGATGTTAAGGACGGCACATTCACGAATACGAGTACGGATTCCTTCAAGAAATTGACCCACGCTCGCGCCTATCATGCGTCTGTTACCCTTACAGATGGCCGCATCGCATTCCTGGGTGGACTCACCAGCATCAACGGGCAGATTACGGCTGTAAAAACCGTCGAAGTCCTGGACCCGAGCACCGGCAATATCCAATATATGCCGCATCTTGATCTGGATATGCCTCGTGCGTACCACACCGTTACGCCCATTCCCGGTAATACCGGCCGCTACTTGATTGTTGGTGGTCTCGATAACGCTTCCGGCAACTGGGCCATCTGGTCTGAGCTCAATGGTATCGAAGGCACTGGCAACCTGCTTACTCCACGATATGCTCATACCGCGACGGCTGTGCCGGGTTCGAATCTGGTCATTATCACAGGCGGTGAAAACGCAAATGGTATGGCCGGTAGTATGGAAATATTCAATGGTGCGGCAAACACCTTCGAAAGCCAGGCTATCGCGCTACCCTATGCACGCTCCTTCCATACGGCGAGTTATGTACCCCAACGCGGGTTCATCTATCTTGCCGGTGGTTTCGGTGACTATAACCATACAACTCTGGTTGGTGCGGTGGATGTCTTCCATGTTCCAACACGCCAATACCAGGCAACAGGCTTTGCGGTGTCCAACCCCCGAGCAGTGCATACAGCCGTTGTTATGGAAGACAATCGAGTCTTGCTCTCTGGTGGTATGACCCTGGCGAATGGAAACTACACACCGACAGCGACCAGCGAGATGATATTCGAACATCTCGACGCAACCGGGCAGAATCTAACCATCATGATCGGAGATGCTGCGAATATGCCAACCAGCCGCTTCCTTCATCATGGTATTGCTTTGGATACAGGGCTCGCTCTTCTCGTGGGAGGGGCCACATCATCCAACGCTGGCGTTGGTTATTCCGGTCCGCTACCAGGCCTGATTTATAATCGGTAGATTCGTCATACGGCCTACGTGGGGAGGGCATGAGAGAGGACAAAAATACCGAGAATGGCGAGAACGTAGAAAATTTACCTCGACGCTTCTGGACCATTGCGGTCGCCCGGCTTGCCTACCAACAAGAACAATATGACTTTGCATTGAAAGTCGTTGCTTCCCTCATTCGAAAAGCGCGTGGGGCTCCCCGAGCACGTCTGACTAAGCTCAAGAAAGAGATTCGGGCAGCACGTAAAACAGCCCAGACTCTCGCCAGGAACAAACGGATCATCTCCAGGCTGGAGGAGTTACTGACTCGCGTACAAGCGGTTCGACTGGAGCGCGCAAGCCTGGTGAGCGAAACGAGCAACATGCAAAATCGTGAGGACCGAACATGAACATCACGGTACTACACGGACCGAACCTCAACCTACTCGGTGTGCGGGAGCCTGAAATCTACGGAACGGATACCCTACCGGCCATCAACGCTTCCATTGAGAAGTTCGCCGACGAATTCGGACATACGGTCACAATCGAACAACATAATGGTGAAGGGGGGCTGGTCGACGCGATTCAACGCGCGCGGCTAACGTCCGAGGGGATCGTTATCAATCCCGCGGGATATACGCACACCTCGGTAGCGATTCGAGACGCCCTGTTGGCTACCGGTGTCCCAACCGTTGAAGTTCATCTAAGTGTACCCGAAGCACGGGAAGAATTTCGACAGATCAGCCTGATCAGCGATATCGTTATCGGGCGAATCAGCGGTTTTGGAGGGGATGGCTATCTCCTCGCCCTGCAGGGACTTATCCGCCATATCGAGGAGATGCAGGCTGACGATTCGTCCGGGTCGTAATTAAAGGTTCATATTCCAGCGAACATCGCACACCACGAGGGGACTCAATGCAGCTCTATACTAAGATCTTAATCGGTATGTTCGTAGGGATATTGGCGGGCTTTCTGGTGGGGCCCAACTCCTCGCTACTTCCCCAGGATGCGGTGAAGCTCTCAAAGTCGGCGAAAATCTACACCAGCGCTGCTGGTCAGATCGAAAGCCCCCTCGCTACCGGATTAAAGAGCGCAACAATCACCGGAAACAAAGCCGACGGTGACTGGGTAGAGATCTCCTGGAGCTTGAGTTCGTCCGATATCCTGAAACTCAAGAAGAAGGTTAAATCCGACCCCAAACTGACGTCCTTGAAGACAGCGATAACGGCATACGAAAAGAAGCCGCATACCATCACAGGCTGGATCGTAAACCAGGAGCCTGATGTGAGCCCATTTGCCAGCTGGGGTTCCTGGCTAATCGGAGCTACCCTCTGGATTGGGCAGCTCTTTTTGGCCCTGATCAAGATGGTCGTTATTCCGCTCGTATTCTGTTCCCTTGTTGTGGGCGTAGCGAGCCTTGGGGACTTTAAAAAGCTTGGGCGTATTGGCGGACGAACACTGCTCGCCTTTACCATGACAACCGTTGTCGCGCTGACCATCGGTGTATCACTCGCGAACATCATAAATCCTGGAGGCCTGGTCAACGACGAGGATAAAGCGGCCCTGCTCGCAAACTACCAGGAAGACGCGGGTGACAAGGTGGATGACGCGGCCGACGCACCCACTCTCACCGAACAACTGCTTCGGATTGTACCCAAGAACCCCGTCAAATCGATGGCGGAAGGCGATATGCTCCCCATCATCTTCTTTGCGTTGATGTTGGGCATCGCCCTCACCATGATGCAGGTGGCCCGCTCGAGACCCGTGGTCGAACTCCTGGATGGTATCAACCAGGCCATGGTGATGCTCGTCCACCTCGTGATGAAACTCGCTCCATACGGTGTGGCAGCGCTCCTTTTCGACGTCGTCGGAAATACGGGTTTGTCCGTGCTGATCGCTCTCGGTGCCTATGGAGCTGTTGTATTTGCGGGACTGATGCTGCATCTATTACTCACCTACGGAAGCATTGTACGCTTCGGCGCGAAGCTCCCCTTCAAAGACTTCCTGGGCGCCATCAAACCGGCGCTGCTGGTCGGATTTTCGACATCGAGCTCTTCGGCCACATTGCCCGTGACGATGGAATGCTGTGAAGACCGCTTGAACGTAAGCCAATCCGTAACATCCTTCGTCCTCCCACTGGGTGCGACGGTAAATATGGACGGAACAGCACTTTACCAGGGTGTCGCAGCCATCTTTATTGCCCAGGTCTATGGCATGGACCTGTCTATGGCCGACCAGGCAACGATCGTGGGAACCGCAACCCTCGCGTCGGTGGGCGCGGCCGGGGTCCCAGGTGCTGGTATGATCACCCTGGCAATGGTTCTTACCGCTATCGGCGTACCGGCAGAGGGTCTGGCCCTTGTACTCGGAGTCGACCGAATCCTGGACATGTTCCGTACCGCTACGAACATCGTTGGTGATTCCGCGGTCACCACCATGATGGCGCGCCTCGAAGGCGATGACCTACAAATCATGACGGATACGCAGGATGAGAGGAATAAGCGGCGCGGTGTCGAATCACGTGCGGACGAAGAACCCTCCCCTGTCATCGCACCAGCAACGACAGCGGAATCCGAGGAAGACGATACGCCTGCGCTTTCCTAATCGGCCAGCACAAACTGTATCGTCCAGGGAATCCACATCGCGACAACCTTGTCTCCCTGGGCCGCGGGTCGGAAACGTAGATCCTTTACAATCGTCCGGGCAGCCTTTCGGAACGCCTTCCGGAGCTCTTTATCATCCACGCCCTTAAGCCGAATTACCTTGGATTTCTCTACACGACCCTTTTCGTTGACCATGATTTCCAGAACAACTGTCCCTTCCACGCCTTCGAGGCGTGCACGTCTTGGATAGTGCTTCATCAACGCGGCCCCTGAGATATTGCGGGTCAACTTTGGCACCCGTGTAACCTCATCAATCTCGGCGACCTCCTGGACTGGTTTCCCTTTGGGCGCAGTCCCCGTCGTAACCGGATTGTCTTCGTTGGTATCTCCCGCCTCAACAACGGCTACGTCGCCATCACCGCTGTCCATCTCAACAACGACAAAGGCCTTGAGCTTCGGTTTTTCTTTCTTGGGCTCTTCCTTGACCTCGACTTTTTTCGGAGGTTGCCGCCGCTTCTTCCGCTTCTTCCGTATCTTACGGACCTTTTTGGCCTTCTTGATGATCTTTCGCTTCTTCGGTGGTGGTGGCTTCTTCTTTTCCTTTTCCTTTTTCTTTTTCTTTTTAGCCTTGAGGTCTACCTTGGCCTCGAAAGACAGGGCCTCGTACAGATAGAAGGACTCCGTATAGTCACGTGCGCCTTCCTGGAACTGACCTTCGAAACGCCACCAATAATCCAGGCCCCCGACCAATCCGACCTGAACTATGATCGAAATCGCCAAAAATACGGCCAGAGCCGTATTGGATTTTTGTCCCCGTCGCGGGATACGCATAGCGGGTTCTTCCATCTAATCGCGTGAAGAGACCTCAACGGTCCTGAAAGTCTAGTACCGAACAACAATCAAACAAGCAACGAATCGTCCTGCATTCCCAACTGTTCTGGTTCTTCTATTGCGTAAACGCCGTGCTAATTCAATCCGGCGAGAAAAAGACGCGCCATCGCTTCGGATTCAAGCGTACGCCGAATTATTGACCCACGTAACGCCAAAAACGTCACAACGGAAGGTATGATCAGGAGAACACCGAGCCCCAAGAACATAAAGGGCTCACCGGCTCCTACGATTTTACCAACCGTGTCCGCGTGTTCGGGTTCCAGAAATATCGGTTGGGTGTTTAGATTCTTCAAACAGATCAGTACGGTGCCCATCGCGGTAACCAAACCCGTCAAACAGGCAACAATCAACAACGCGTGGAGGCGTTGTCCATGCCGTGCCTCCTCTCCCTTCAATTGGCCGGTAAGAGCCTGCTCGATAGGACCCGAATGCTTCGCTCCTGCGTCAACAGCATCAAGCCCAGCTCGAATTACATTGCAGATCATGCCATCGCCCTTCATCACTTCTCGTGTGACGGCCATGTCATGGCTTCGCAAGGTCGACTGCATCTGCGCTTTTAGCGAATCGAAATCCTCTGTCGTTCGGAAAAAGAACCAGACCCTCTCCGCGATGACCGCGAAACATAAGGCAGTACAACCCAGTAATAGCCATAGCTCCCATCCAAGATTCTCGACGCTCATAAACACAAACTCACGAATACATTTCTTAACGACGGCACGGAAGAGAACCAGAAAAATCCAGGTTACCTTTCCTACAGAACTAAATTTCTACGCTTTTTCTGGAATGTCCAGATTTGTATGGGAACGGTCCTCTTGGGCAACACCGAGAAAGCAGATCCACAAATGGAGTGTTTTCTGTTAGACCAGAAACATGTTTACGAAGGTTCTCGTCGCAAATCGGGGTGAAATCGCCTGCCGAATCATTCGTACCCTCAGGGAGCTGGGGGTTGCGTCCGTAGCAATTCATTCCGAAGCCGATACCCTGGCATTACATGTACGACTGGCAGATGAAGCCGTCTGTGTGGGTCCGGCCGAGAGCGCGAAGTCCTATCTCAATGCGGACGTTATCATCGCTGCAGCAAAGGAAACCGGGGCCCAGGCCATTCATCCAGGATATGGCTTCTTATCGGAGAACGCCGACTTTGCTATCGCATGTAGGGAAGCAGGTATCGTCTTTATCGGCCCATCGGAGACAGCGATCCGAACCATGGGAAATAAGACCGACGCTCGCGCTACGATGATCGAGGCGGGAGTGCCCGTCGTGCCTGGCACCACCGAGGCCGTTCAATCCGGCTCGGAGCTACTATCCAAAGCACGAGAGATTGGTTTCCCTGTGCTTCTGAAGGCGGCATCCGGTGGGGGTGGGAAAGGTATGCGACAGGTTGCGGAAGAGTCGGAACTGGAACGTTCCCTGGAGGCCGCGCAACGAGAGGCACAATCCGCTTTCGGTGACCCCAACGTCTATATCGAAAAGGTGATTCTGTCGCCGAGGCATATTGAGATCCAAATCCTGGCCGATGCATTCGGCAACACCGTGCACTTATTTGAACGTGAATGCAGTGTTCAAAGACGTCATCAGAAAGTGATTGAAGAATCTCCAGCGTGCAATCTATCGAATACAACTCGAAATGCCATGGGAGACATCGCCGTTAAGGCTGCCCAGTCCATTGGCTACGTCGGCGCTGGGACCTTTGAATTTCTAGTGGATAGTGAAGAGAACTTCTATTTCCTGGAAATGAATACCCGGCTCCAGGTCGAGCACCCCGTTACGGAGTTGGTTACCGGGGTTGACCTCTGTGCACTGCAGATCCGTATCGCGGCCGGTGAAGCGCTACCGTTTAAACAAGAGGATCTCGAGCAATCGGGTTACGCGATCGAGTGCAGAATCTATGCAGAAGATCCCAGCCTGAATTTTTCTCCCTCCCCAGGAAAATTGCGGCGGTACCGGCCCCCTGTGGGAGCAGGTATACGGGTCGATGATGGCGTACGAGAAGGCGACGAAATCTCGCTCTATTACGATCCAATGATCGCCAAGCTATGTGCCTGGGCAGATAATCGGCCCGCAGCGATCGCACGACTCGACCGTGCTCTGGGTGAATACGCCATCGCAGGAATCGCGCATAACGTAGAGTTTTTACGATGGGTTATGAAGTCCGATGCATTCAGTGAAGGTCGCTATTCCACCGACCTATTACAGGACCTTGGGGCATACCAGGCCCCTGTACCTCCCGAAGAAGACCGGGATCTTATGCTCCTGGCCGGCGTATTGACCCATATCCAAAGTGCTCTTAAACCAGCAGCAGAAGGGACCTCATCCACGGAGCCCTCCCGCTGGCGCCAGGCATTTTTACCAGGAGACTCGTCGCAATGAGTGCCACAACCACATACCGGTTTGTAGCGATCGTCGACGGCAAAGAGCTTCCCATACAGGTGGAGGTCGGGGCGGGATCCCAGGTGCGATACCGTATCGGCCCCAATGAAGGGGTAGCAGATGTTCATCCTGCCCAGGATGGCACCGCATACCTGATGTCTCGTGGTAATAAACAACTCGCTTTGCGGGTTGCCCGAACTGGAGACAACTTTGACATCATGGCACGTGACTACCAGCTCGGCTGTAGGCTGGTGCCAGAATCACGGTATCTCATGGATCAGCTACGAGGTGGTGGTTCGGGCGGAGAAGGTATTGTACGAGCCCATATGCCGGGTCGCATCATTGCGGTCTCTGTGGCGCCTGGAGATACCGTGACAGCAGATCAGGGTGTCGTAGTACTTGAAGCCATGAAAATGGAGAACGAGATCAAGGCTGGACTCACTGGCGTCGTAAAGTCCGTTCATGTGGAAACCGGTGACGCTGTAGAAAGTGGAGCTCTTCTGCTGGAGATTAGTGATGCCTGACAAACCCACTCCAAAGTCCGATTCGAAGGAACGATTCGAGCAAGAAGTTCGAGGACCGGCCACCGCTCGCTTTCCGGAGCGCTCGGGACTGGTTCGCAGCACATCCGAACCGGTCGCTCCAATACATGCCCCCGAAGACCTCCCGAATTTCGGAGATGCTATCGGCTTCCCCGGCGAGTACCCCTATACACGAGGGATCCATGCCAGCATGTATCGTTCGCGGTTATGGACGATGCGGCAATATGCCGGTTTTGGATCCGCCGAAGAAAGTAACGAACGGTACCGTTTCCTCTTAGAGCAAGGACAAACGGGGCTCTCCGTCGCCTTCGACCTTCCGACACAGATGGGGCTCGACTCGGATGATCCCAAATCAATCGGTGAAGTAGGAAAGGTCGGCGTTGCTATCGATACCATCGACGATATGGGAGTTCTTCTCCAGGGGATCCCACTCGATAAAGTCAGTACCTCCATGACCATCAATGCCACGGCCTCTATCCTATTGGCCATGTACATGGGGGTCGCGGAAAAGCAGGGGGTTGCGGCGACAGAGCTTCGTGGAACAATCCAAAACGATCTCTTGAAAGAATATATCGCCCGCGGAACCTATATCTATCCACCAGACCCATCTCTACGAGTCATCTGCGACATCTTTGAGTTCTGCGGAAAGAACCTGCCACGATGGAACACCATTAGTATCAGTGGATACCATATTCGCGAAGCGGGAAGCGACGCAGCGCAGGAGATCGCCTTCACCCTGGCCAATGGGATCGCATACGTCGATGCCGCAGTGAAACGAGGCCTGGAGGTCGACGCCTTCGCACCAAGACTCGCGTTCTTCTTCAACGTCCACAACAATTTCCTGGAAGAGGTCTCAAAATTCCGTGCCGCACGACAGATGTGGGCCAGAATTATGCGAGATCGATTTGGGGCCAAAAACCCCCGCTCAATGATGCTACGGTTCCATACCCAGACAGGTGGCAGCACGCTGACCGCGCAACAGCCCTATGTGAATGTAGCCCGCGTCTCCCTACAGGCAATGGCTGCCGTCCTGGGTGGCACACAATCGCTCCATACCAACTCCTTCGATGAGGCTCTGGGTTTACCCACGGAAGCGGCCGCTCTCCTGGCATTGCGAACACAGCAAGTGATCGCAAACGAAAGCGGCGTAGACGCATTCGTGGACCCATTGGGAGGCAGCTATGCGGTGGAGACCACCACCAGAGAGCTCGTCGAAAAGGCCAGCGATTATATCGAACGTATCGACAAGATGGGTGGCATGGTAGAAGCCATCAAATCGGGCTTCCCCCAGAGGGAGATTCTCGAGACGGCCTATCGAACACAAAGAGCGATGGAAAGTGGCGAGGACGTCGTGGTGGGCGTGAACAAATATGCGGTCGATGAACAGATCACCCCAACGGTCCTTTCGATCGACCCAACACTGGGTGAAAGCCAACGACAGCGCATCGAAGATATCCGGCGCCGGCGTGACTCCAAAGACGCCTTACGTAAACTGGCGGAACTCAGAAACGCCGCGGCATCCGACGCGAATGTGGTGGGTTTCATTCTGGAGTGTGTTCGGGCCCAATGCACACTGGGCGAAATCTCTGGTGCCATGGAAGAGGTCTTTGGTCACCACACGGAAACCCTCGTGGTCTAAGTCCAGCCTGGCCTCAATGACAGCGGTGTTTCCACTGCACCGTTCCATCCGCGAACTGCTCCCGTTTGAACACGGGGATGTCGGTCTTGAACTGTTCAATAATCGATCTACAGACCTCAAAAGACGCCGCGCGATGAGGGCTGCTTACAGCGATTTCAACGGCGAGATCGCCCACTTCGAGTTCACCAATCCGATGCCATATAGCCACGTCGGTAATGTCATCCCGACGTAAAGCCTCGTCTCGAATTCTGGTCATCATCGTAAGGGCCATTCCCTCCTGGGCTTCATAGGATAGACTTACGACCTCCTTGCCCTCGGAATGTTTTCGAATAACGCCTCGAAAGGTAGCAACGGCCCCGGCCCCATCGCGGGATACCAGCTCTTCCGCACCGCCCCACCGTAACTCTGTATCGACCAGCCGAACATGGTCCGATTCTGATGGCGCGCCGCCCGAGACTGGCGGTAGAAAACTAATCACCGCACCACCTGAAAGAAGACAGTCTTCGGCCACATAGTCGTCACCGACTGCCAATCTCGCAAAATCCAATACAACCTCATGTCCTGGATGGCGACCAAGCCAGAGTTCCTTGAATCGGCCGATTGTCGTCCCTTCGGGAATATCGAATTCCTCTTTAGACGTTCCAAAACGTTCCTTCAAAAACGCATAGTAATGAACTTCAACTAGCATGATGTTTCCAAGAGTTGGGCGATGCACATCGATTACCGGCACATGCCAGAAAACAACCACCTTTCGCAAGTCCCACACAAGGGGTCAGGACCAAAGCTTACGAATGCCTTTAAATCTTCTTTCCATCCGGCGCGAATTCGGATAGTTCAACATGATTCATCTGGGGCCCCGCAAGACGTATGACCACGCCTGATTCAAATCCATCCAGCCAGCAAGAGCAGCCGTCTCCAGACGCGCTCTCAGCCTCCGGTTCGGCTAAGAAAAAGGGAAAGAAGAATCTGTTACTGTCGATTCTCCCGATTGTCTTGATCGGAGGGTCCATCAGTTTCCTCTTCTGGCGTGTGGGCCCATCCAACATCGTAGATGGAATGGAGCAGCTGCCACCAATCTACATCGGGTTTGCCCTTTTGTTTCTGGCGTTGGATTTATCCGCGGATTCTATGCGCTATTGGGCCGCAGGACGCGCTCTGGGATCTCCTATTTCATTCTTCCTCGGCCTACGTGTATGTCTGGTCAACCTCTTCGGGGCCTTCATTACCCCTGGCGCTGGTGGTGCAGCCCCAGCGGTGGCCTGGTATCTAAAAGGTCGAGGGTTTGATGAAACACGAGGCCTGTCCATCGCCATCATCAAAGGGGGTCTGGGCTTCTATGTTCTCGTTCCATGCGCCGCTTGCCTTGCTGTCATTGCCCCCGGCAACGCCCTCGACGACCCACAGATTCGGCTCGTGCTTCTCAGCAGTTGTCTCGGCGTCAGCGTTCTTCTCGCCCTGATTACCTGTATTGCAATCTGGCCGAACTTCATCGCCAACCTTATTCATCGTTCGGTGGATTCAATGGCCAGCGTCATCAAGGGCGGAAAACCGACAGGAAAGCGACAACGATTTCGCCGCTTTCTCACGTGGCTCGGTGATATTCTGCAGAAGACTGCAAAAGATCTGGGCGGATTCTTTCGAGGAAAGAAGCGCTTCGTCTTCGCGACCTTTGGTTTTACGGTCCTGAACATCGCGGTTTTGATGACCATCGCCTTCATACTGGGCCTGGGATTCGGCCTGGAAGAGGGAGCCACGAAAACGGATCTTATGCTTATGAGCATCTTATATGTTGTGCTCGTATTTATCGCTCCAACACCTGGGGGAGCTGGTATCGCCGAATTCGGCGGGAAGTTCATGTTTGATCCGGTATTGGGCGAAGGCGAGGCCGTAGCGTTCACGCTCATCTGGCGCACCTTTACATGCTATATCCCGTTCATCGTTGGAGCGATCGTCTTCAGCCGTGAGGTCGCCCGCACGGGAAGTCGGCCCGACGCTCAGGCGTAGAACACTCCGTACCGGTTGAACGTGATGGCCCCAAAGGCCGAGATCACGAACGAAGCGGCACACGCGAGCTTAAATGTACGGCCGAAGTCTCGATCACCACAGGCCAGTAAAATCCCAAGGAATGGGAGATAATCGATGCTGAAACGGTAGGAGAACTGCTCCCAACCGGTGTTCTGGTAAAATAGGCCAGGTAACGCGACACACGCCAACGCCGCAGCCGCTGACGTCATTCCAGGGGTCCAACGCTTGGGCCAAAGGACAAATAATAGGGCGGGAGTGGCTGCAAAGATCGAAATACCGTGCTTGGTCAGGGAAATATAAGGGAACGTGCCGTGAATGATAGGTACATTCGCCAGAGCTGCATGAAGATTCGCGTTCAGAAAGTGTGGGCTGAACAGGCCATGCTTTACGATGCTGGCACGTTGTCCGTAGGCCAGATAGGTGTGACCAAACTCGGTCGGACTACCGAACCGAGCCAGGTTGTACCACATCAGTAGGCCGGCCATGATCAGGAGCGGAAGCGCGAACCAGGCTGCCCGCTCAAGCCGGCGTCGCCAATCCGGTATTCGAAAGAGCTCTAGGGCAAAAAATATACACCCGAATGCCAAAGGAACCCGCGTTGCCACCGCGAGTGCCAACATCAGTCCAGCCCATACAGGATGACGCGCATCCAATGAGCAAATGATGAATAGAACGTTGAAAGTCAGTCCTATCACAAGAGCCGTAAACCAGACTTCCCCACGAACTGACGAAAAGAATATGCTCGAGCCAAACCCAAGAAGCATCGCAAGCAGGATATTCTCAACCAGAGTTCGATTGCTGCGCCCCAGGGCCGTCAACTTCTCAAATAGGAGGAGTAGAAGGAGCACATTCGCGGCCGCAAAGAACAAGGTGAACAACACATCGTTAAAACGATAATGCCAGATCTTTACAAAGGGCATCATCAAGACGGCTGGTGCCGGCGGGAACGACACGAAATGGTGTGCTTTCTCCCGAGTCCCCTTTTTCAGATCACGGCTCTTATCAACAATATGAAGTTTCCCGTTGATCCCGAAGAACCAATGCTTCTTGGTGCCATCCTTATAGCGCCAAACCCCCTTCAGCGTCTGGCCGTCTTTTGTTGTCAGTTCATAGAACGTCGCCCAGTCGTTGCCCTTATTATTGCAGACGAAGTCCGCATAGCCTGGCAACGCCTTCCCCTTCTTCTCCTGGATTCGGGTGGCACCGCACCGCTTATTCGGAAAGTCCGTATCCAGACGACCGTTCATAAAGGATTCGGCCAGATCAACAAAATGAATATGAGGGCTCGGTCCCTTCACCCGATCGAACGCAACCAGTGCATAGAGTCCGAAACAAGCTACAAATAGGATGAACGCTTGCTTCGGCGTAAGCCGGCCCAGATATCGCCGAATACGTATCAATCCAACCCCGCAGACTCGCCTAGATTACTTCAGCTCGGCACATGCCGGATTATTTCGACACCAGACGCGCTGATAGGAGGTTTGTAATCGCATCGGGCTGACTTCATCGGTTCCCACATAAAGCTTCAGCTGGATCTCCTCGGCAGAGACCAGTCCACTGGGACCGGATACCCAAAGTACCTTAAGCTGTCCCAGCAAAACCGCCTCTACAGTCATGCCTTCATGAGGGCCTTTTCCTTCCTGAATCGCTTTTCCGTCTTCTATCGTGCAACTGAGTCGTCGTGCCGACCAGCCATTCTTCGCAATCCCTTCGTCCCTTGTGCACAACCAACGCCCTGAAAGACTCGCACTTCCAGAGTTTCCAGAAGCGGTCCTTCTTTTGATATCAACGGAGCGAGTTTTGTTTATGAAATTCGATTCGACCATCAATCGAAGTGGTTCCAATGGGTACTCTGGGGGCGTCCTGGACTCCTCCAATCGGCCTTGAAGCGCAGACGCCAATCTCCCCGCACTGGGCTGAATCTTCGCGCTAGTCGGTTGAAACTTTGCGTTATCATCCCACCGACCCGAAGCACTGATTCGTAATGTAATTGGCGTGCTACCCTTGGTGTGGATCACCGATTCGATTGCCTCGTGGATCTGCGCTCCAGCTTCACGCCCTACGCGCCCTTCAAATTCCGTATGTTGTTCCGCACGGCTGGAAAAACCAAGCTTTAAACTGGGGGCCTCCAGACTGGATCGAAGAGCGTCCAATTGACCACCACGCCCGCACCCCAACGCCAAGCAAGTCCAGACCAGAACCCAGAGTTTTGGGTGACGAACAAGATTGGCGGCACGTTGTAGCGACCGCAGAAAATTCCGTGAATAACAGATCATACACGCCTCAATTACACGGCCTGAAGACTTTCGGCAATCTCAACCTTGCAATTCTACCTACGGTTTGACACACGAATGCAGGCCTTTCAAAATGGCTACCAATGGTCTAAAAGGTATGTATGCGCGGTTTATTTCAGATCCTAGTGCCAGTTCTTGTGTTGTTATTCGTGGGCTGTGAAGTTCACACCCCGTACGACACGTGTAACTTTGACCCGGCCATCACCGGGGCTTGTTTCACTGACGACAAAGAAAAAGTCTCGTGCGTAGTAGACAACCATCCCGACTGCCCGGAACGAGTCTGTGTCACCTATAATGGCGACGGCCCGTTCTGCACAAAGAAGTGCACCAACAACAGCGCCTGTTCCCTTGGCGGTAGTTGTGAGGACTTCCTGAACGACGGACAGGTTGTTTCCTACTGTGTCGATCCGGCCTTCAAGTGAAAGCGAACAAACCACTCTACATTGCCGGAACGCGCACCTGGCACCGTTGAATCTACAGCTCGAATCGGCGTAAAGCCATGGGACTGTGCCACCTCTTCTATCCGTAGTCGGACCTGGTCACGCACCTCTGCATCGGTCACCAGTCCCCCCTCCAGAATTTGATTCTGCGACGCTTCGAACTGGGGCTTGATCAAAGTCACCAGCTCACCACCTGGCACAACGACGCTCGCTAGGTTGGGTAGAAGAAGCTCCAACGAGATGAAAGAGCAATCCACCACCGCGAGATCAAATGCCGGTCCCAGCTCGGCTACATCGAGTGTCCGAAAATTGGTGCGTTCAAAAAGTTGTACCCGAGGGTCATTTCGAATTCGCCAGGCCACATCTCCATAACCAACGTCGACCCCTGTTACATGGGAAGCACCCGCCTGGAGCAAACAATCCGTAAACCCACCCGTTCCGATTCCCACATCAAGGCACCGTAATCCTTCCACTCGAAGTTCAAAATCATCGAGGGCGCCCTTCAATTTCAAACCGCCTCGAGATACAAATGCAGGAAGGTCACCCCGTAATCGAACAGAGGCTTCTTTCGAGATCTGTGTTCCCGGTTTATCCACGCATTGGTCGTTGACCAGAACCTTTCCGGAGCGGACCAGCCGTTCGGCCTGTGCCACGGAATCTACCAGTCCCCGGCGCACCAACGCCGCGTCGATCCGTTCTCGCGCTCCCACTCTCAATCCATCGGAGGTAGAGGTTCGCTTTCAACGGAGCCGTCCTGGCCAACAGCAAGTACCTTTTCAATACGGGCTTCCGCCGAAGCAAGAACCGATTCTCCCTTTCGGGCCAAAACCATTCCTTCCTCAAATAGCGCCAGAGAATCGTCTAGGGATGGTTGATCACTCTCCAGCTTCTGAACGATATCTTCCAATCGTTTCAGGATCGCTTCAAAGCCTGGTTCCGCCTCTGTCTTCGGCGTCGTTTTTGCCATTGGGGGCTCCTCGAAATCTCAGGATCTCCTCTTATCAGGAAGTGGAGCAGATAGACAATGACATTGGCCAGATCTCCAACTGCGCACGATCATCTGTGGCCCAGAACACAAAGGCTACATCGATGGTAGCGATCTTCTGGTGATGCTCTCGGTTCTCCAGCCACCACCGCTGGATCGCCCGTCGTAAATGACTGACCTTTCGTCCTATGAGGGTCCACGCGAGATCATCGGGGCGTCGCCGGATCGAGCTTCTAACCTCCACAAAACGGATGACATCACCGCGACATACGATCAGATCAAGCTCATCCATCCCCACACGCACATTCATTCCCAGCACAGTAAACCCGAGATCGCGCTCATACCTTCTTCGAACAAGGCGTTCCGCCGCTCGCCCCCGGCGCAAACGTTGTTCTGGTGTGGAAGCCCTCGCCATACCAAACCTTATCGCTAACCAGGATAGAAACGGTTGTGAGCCGACCAACTCCTGGAAAGCGCATTGCCAATTTAGCCACAATGACGTATCTGCCCCAAAGAGGTTCATGGGAGATTCCAATGGCACAGGTTCTGCGACATACAGGTGGTATCTTTCAGAAGATCCACGACGAGTTGGTCGATTTCGATATCGATTTCGACGCGTTTCAGTCCGACAAATATCCTGCCGACCGCCTGGATTTTGCGCGGAAAGTCTGGGCAGAACGAGTCCAAAGCGAATTCCGTTCCATCCAGATCATGACACGGTTCACAGCCGAAGTTCTTGGAGCTGGTGATCCCCTTGAAGTCTATGCGGGTGCGGCCGATGCCGTATTGGACGAAATCCGTCATACAGCTCTTTGTGTCCGCATGCTCGAGACATTGGGCGGCCAACCCATGTTTCCCGATCCCGTCTATGTCCAGGAGCGAGACGGATTCCTGAACCGGCCGATGGCGGAGCGAGCGCTAGGTACAGCCATCTCTATGCTGGCCATCAACGAGACTCTTTCTACGGGATTTATCCAAGATCTTCAGGAGCGCTGTACAGATCCTGTGGTCAAAGCCGTGTTGGACATCACCTTGGCGGACGAGGACACCCACTTCGAATATGGCTGGAAATATGTGGAGAACTCTATAAAGCGATTTAATGAGTCGAGCATAAACATCTGGCGTGATGTAGCAGCCACAACCCTTCGTCCCCATGAGACACAGGCCGCCCGCATTCTAGAGACCATGGGACCCGATCAACGGGACCTGGCCCTTCGGCCCGAACCTGAATTAGCTGCTCTTGGACTATTCAGCCCTGAGCGACAAGTGCTGGTCTACCAGAAGACATTGGAGCAAGAGGTTCGTCCACGGCTAGCACAACTGGGTTTGCTCTAAGGCTTCGATTCACCAACGGTCATCGAACGAATCGGTTCAAAACTTCGTCGATGAATCGGGCAGGCCCCCATAGACTCCAAAGCGTCTAGATGTTGTCGCGTGCCATAGCCCTTATGCCTTTCAAAAGCGTAACCAGGATAGTCTTCGGCATGATTGACCATGGTGCGATCGCGAGCCACCTTGGCCAAGACACTGGCCGCGGCCACTGACCTTGACCGACCATCTCCTCGTACCACGGCAATCTGCTGAATACCCTCCAGGTCCGGAACCGTATCTCGACCATCTACAACCAATAGATAGGGGGTTAGATCAAGATCTGCGGACTCTCGCAGTTCATCCAACGCGCGCCTCATCGCCTGGAAGGTCGCAGGAAGAATTCCCATAGCATCAATTTCTTCAGCCTCGGAACGACCCACTCCAAAGGCAACCCCATTTCCCCGCAAGGAATGCAGGCGTTCAAAAAGCTTCTCCCTACGCAATGGCGTCAACTTCTTGCTATCGTCCAGCCCCGGCAATGGAATGTCCGGCTGTACCACCGCAACCGCAGCAACCACTGGGCCGGCCAGCGGACCGCGGCCCGCTTCATCCACTCCTGCGATATGAGAGTATCCCTGTGCCCTCAATTCTCGATCGAGGGACAGTCTCTCTGCTTCCGACGATTCACCAAAAAGATTACCCTGTGCCACTCTCTCGAGTCACTCAGCCGTTCTTGGTGCTTTCGATATGGCGGCGACGTGGCTTGAGACGCGCTGCCTTTCCTCGAAGATCACGCAGGTAGTACAGTCGGGACTGACGTACGTTGGCGCTAGAGATGACCTCAAGCTTCGCAACAATCGGGGAATGGAGCGGGAAGATACGCTCTACGCCAATACCGTTGCTGACCTTACGTACCGTAAAGGTAGCATCCAGGTCGGCACCATTACGGCGAAGAACCACGCCCTGGTAGGCCTGAAGTCGCTCTTTACCGGGATCGTCCGTGATGCGCACATGAACCTTCACCGTGTCGCCAGGGCGAAACTCTGGAAGATCGGACCGCATGTGTTTTTCTTGCAATTTGCTTAGCCGTTGCATGGCTTCTCTCCTTCGACGATTCAGGCGTGAGCTACTTTCGTTTGAGCTACTGTCTGCCCCGCCTGACACAAACGGTCAAGTACGACCGCAAAGGCGGCCCGAACAGACAAGTGATTATACGTTCCAACACCGTACACGGGTTCAAGTTGTAAATCCGCATCTTCGAGAATCTGCGGCGCAAGTCCCCAGCCTTTCCCAAAGAGAACCAGAGCTGGTCGTTGCTGTTTTTCCAACGCAGTAACAAGCTCTGTACTCGTGACCTGATCCTCGGCGCCTTTCGCGGAGGTCGTCACTACGATGGGGTCTTTACCCGTCTCTGCACGAATCGCAGAAATGGCCTCATCGATGGACGATGCAGGGCAAAGACCCGTAAGGGCATCCTTGCGACGCGGATGATCCAAACCACGAGAACCCTCCACCCAGTTATCCCGGATGTGGTTGATGAGATCGAGTTGTGGTTGGATTGGCGTCACAATGAAGGTCCGTGTCACATTGAAAGTGCGTGCACTGCGCGAAATATCATGAACATCGACATTCGTGAGCGCACTGGTCACCACTTGCCCCTCTCGATTGAGAACAGGGTAGTGAATGAGCGCGACATAAAGCCCTATTCTCTCAAAAAAATCAAGTGGTTTGTACGTATTCCCAGTCATACCAACGTTCCGTGGTCTAGTCATTCATCCCGGAAGACGGGTCCAAAGACTCGGATTCGCTCCGATGCTCGCGATTATCTGCCAATAAATCGGGGCGTACACGGCGCGTTCTCTGCAAGGCCATTTCGTGTCGCCAATCCGCAATTTTTTTGTGGTCACCCGACCGTAGAATTTCGGGAACCTCATGCCCTCGAAAGTCGCGTGGTCGTGTGAAATGTGGATATTCGAGTAACCCGGATTCGAAGGACTCCTCGCCAAGACTCTCCTGGTTTCCCAATACACCAGGGATGAACCGCGAAAGCCCCTCGACTATAGTAAGTGCGGCCGCTTCACCGCCGGATAAGACAAAATCCCCAAGACTTATCTCTTCATCTACAAAGTGCTCTCCAACCCGCGCATCGATCCCCTCATACCGACCGCAAAGTAAGGCAATCGAAGGTAAAGAGGCCCATCGTTTCAAATGTTCCTGGGTCAGAACAGCGCCGGACGGGGTCATATGAACCCGGTGTACGTTCGGATCAGGCAATCCCTCAAGGGCAGCAACGACAACATCGGCCCGCATCACCATTCCCGAACCACCGCCATACGGAGTGTCGTCGACGCTACGATGACGATCGGTCGCATAGGCCCGAATATCGTGGCATTGAACTTTGAGAAGGCCGCTTTCGATGGCTCTCCCCAGTAAAGACATCTTGAATGGGCTCTCGAAAAACTCCGGGAACAGCGTGAGAATATGGATATTCGGTGCCATCCTGCTCAACCCTCTTCCGTTCTGGAGGGCCCATCTAAAATATGTGGCTCCAATCCCTCGGGAACCACAACGGAGAAACACCGGCCGTCATGATCAACAGAGGTGATAACCTCCGAAACTACCGGCAGCATCCATTCCTTTTTCTGATCGGAGACAACCAGAATATCGTGCCCGCTCGCTACGACCTGGCGCACTTCACCAAGCAATTCTCCAGATTCGTCGCGAACCGAATAGCCCAGGACATCCGCATGATAGAATGTGTCCGAATCGAGTGCTTCCAACGCGGCGCGGTGCAGAAAAACATCGCGACGGGTTAGTGCTTCCGCGTCTTGCCGGCTGTCGACGCCTTCAAAACGTACAATAAAGCGACCCCTCCCGGCCGTGGAATCCACCGAACGGATCGTCAACTGGCGTTCAGCATCAGAGGATGGCTCCTCCTCCACGCCATCCGGCACATGGGTTGCCATATTTGGAAACAGCCGATCCAGCTGGGACGCTGCCTTGGCATGC